>Ga0265797_10000040_pt1 | contig 290429 bp, 261 predicted proteins | sample P2T30metagenome_FD_192433 | JGI IMG/M metagenome (GOLD analysis project Ga0265797, IMG submission 192433) | Plant litter microbial communities from East Loma Ridge, Irvine, California - P2 T30 | ecosystem: Environmental > Terrestrial > Plant litter > Unclassified | place: USA: California... | reverse complement strand
CGATATCGCCGAGACCCTTGAGGGCGGCGAGGTGCGCGAGCGTGCCGCCGATGTTACCGGCGCCGATCAGCGCGATCTTCTTGCGGGCCATTCCAATCCTTCTCCGTGGCGGTGATTGGAAGCGGCGGGTACGCGCATAATGCGTGAGAGGCAAGGCTTAAATGGCATTATTGCGGATGGTTCGCAAGTGCAATAATGCCTGGTTGCTATAGTTGCCTAGCATCAGACATGGAAAAGCCGTGCCTCGTAGCGCGCTGTGTCGCACTGGCCGGGCCTGCTGACGTGCGCGCCGATACCGTCAGCGCGCATCGCCATCCACGCCGTGCCCCTGCGCCAGATAATCGTCGGACCCCATCTCCTCCAGCCGACTCACCGTCCGCTGGAACTCGAACACGCCGTCCCCCGCCGCATAGAGATCGTCCGGCTCGGCATCCGCCGCAGCGAGCAGCTTCACCTTGTGTTCGTACAGCGCGTCGATCAGCGCGACGAAGCGCGCGGCCTCGTTGCGGTTCTCCGGCCCCAGCCGGGGGATGCCGACGAGGATGACGGTGTGGAAACGGCGGGCGATCGCCAGATAATCGGCCGCGCCCCGCGCCTCGCCGCACAGTTTCCGGAACGAGAAGACCGCGACGCCCTTCAAGGCCTTGGGCACATGCAATGTGCGGCCCTGCACCACCAGATCCTCGGACGGGATCGGTTCGGTCACCTCATGGTCGGTCAGGCGGAAGAACGCGGCGGAGAGATCGGCGGTCGCCGCCGTCCCGTTGGGAACCAGCCAGGTCCGCTGGCTGCCCAGCCGGTCGCGTCGATAATCGATCGGGCCGTTCAACGTCACCACGTCGAGACGGGATTGCACCAGCGCGATGAACGGCAGGAAATGTTCGCGGTTGAGACCGTTCCTGTAGAGATCGACCGGCGCGCGATTGGAGGTGGTGACGATCGTTACCCCCGCCTCGATCAGGGCGGTGAACAGCCGCGACAGGATCATCGCGTCGGGGCTGTTGGTCACCATCATCTCGTCGAAGGCGAGCAACCGGGCTTCCTGCGCCAGCGCGGCGGCGACGGGTAGGATCGGATCGCCCTGCTCCTTGCGCCGCTCCACCGCGATGCGACCATGGACCTCGATCATGAACTCCGCGAAATGGACCCGGCGCTTGGCCGGTACGGTCACATGATCGTAGAACAGGTCCATCAGCATCGATTTGCCGCGCCCGACATCGCCCCACATATACACGCCGCGCGCGGGTACCGGCTTGCGGCGGAAGAAGCCGGTGGTGCGGGGATGTTCCAGTTCGGTCGCAAGCGCCTGAAGGCGGGCAGCCGCCGCGGCCTGTTCGGAATCGGGGCGCAGTTCGCCGGCGGCGATCAGCGCGTCATAGGCGGCGATGACGCCAGGGTTGACGGTGGTCATGGGTCCTTTCTGGCCGACGGAGGCTTGCGGATCATGGCGGAGAAGGCTGCGATCCGGCGGTCTCCATCCCCCTGCACCACCAGTCCGCGCAGGAACAGCAATCGGCCGGTCTCACGCAGCAATTCGACCTGCGCCTCGATCGGTTCGCCGATCGCGCCTTCGCCGATAAACTGCGTATCCAGCCCCAGCGTCACGCCGGTGCCGGTAGTGATCGTGCCGGACGCACGAGCCGCGGCGAACAGCGCGATGTCGATGAACGCGAGCGTTACGCCACCATGGACCGCATCGCGGACGTTGGAATGTTCGCGGCCCGGCGTCATCCGGACCCGGACGATCGCGCCTTCCGCCCGATAGACGACCGGACCCATGACCGCATTGAAGCGCGTCGGATCGGTCGGCTTCCACTCCCGCCAGCCCGGCTGGCCGGGGGCGGGAGCATCGCTGAACGGGTCGTCCAAGACCTCAGACGATCCGTTCGGCTTCCATTTTCTTGATCTCGGCGATCGCCTTGGCGGGGTTCAGCCCCTTGGGGCAGACGTTCGCGCAGTTCATGATCGTGTGGCAGCGATACAGGCGGAACGGGTCCTCCAGCTCGTCGAGCCGGTCACCAGTCATCTCGTCACGGCTGTCCGCCAGCCAGCGATATGCCTGAAGCAGGATCGCCGGCCCCAGGAACTTGTCGGCATTCCACCAATAGCTGGGGCACGAGGTCGAGCAGCACGCGCAGAGGATGCATTCGTACAGGCCGTCCAGCTTCTGCCGATCCTGCGGCGACTGCAACCGCTCCTTGCCCGAGGGCGGCGGCGTGACGGTCTGCAACCACGGCTTGATCGAACTGTACTGCGCGTAGAAGTGCGTGAAGTCCGGCACCAGATCCTTCACCACGTCCATATGCGGCAGCGGGGTGATACGTACCTCGCCCTTCACATCCTCGATCGCGGTGGTGCAGGCGAGGCCGTTGCGCCCGTCGATGTTCATCGAACACGATCCGCAGATGCCTTCGCGGCACGAGCGACGGAAGGTGAGCGAACTGTCCTGCTCACCCTTCATCTTGATGAGCGCGTCGAGCACCATCGGCCCGCACTCGTCCAGATTGACCTCGAACGTATCGTAGCGGGGGTTTTCGCCGCTGTCGGGATCGTAGCGATAGACCTTGAATTTCTTCAGCCGGCCTTTTTCCGCCGGAGCGCTCGGCGCGGCATGGGTGACGCCCTGCTTGATCTTGCTGTTCTTGGGGAGGGCGAATTCGGCCATGAAGGGTTCCCGTCAGGTGATTGCCCGAGCCGTTACAGCACGGGCGCGATCCGGGCAAACCCTCCTGTTGCGGCGCGGTAACTCAGATCACGTCGAGCACGAGCCCCAGGCGTTTCGCCTCGTCCGCCTCAATATACCAATTGGACGGCGCCTTTTCCAGAAGCTCGTCCATCGAAACCTGCGATCCGCTGACCAGCGCCTCGAATCCCTCGTTCTGGATACGAATCGAATCCTCGATCTCGTGCAGCTTCGCCTTCAACGTGTATTCTAGCGTATTGAGCGGTCCGTTGAGCTGGATGGTCGATTGCATCTGCCGTTCGTGGATCATGATGCGGCTGCCCCGCGTCAGGAAACGGCTGTCGACCGGGAAGGCCGACATGAACGTGGCGCCTGCCGAATAGACCGCGACCTTGCCCAGGAACAACGTGTCGCGCCCGGTATATTCGCGGATCAGGCGGATGCCGTCCCCCATCGCGCGCGCCATTTCCGGATCACCGCCCAGCGTGGTGATCGACACCACCAGCGGTCCTTCGGCCGGGGCATTGATCACCTGCGTCTTGAAGCTGGTGTACATCGCCTCGTCCACCGGGCCGTGCAACTGCACGTGCGGGTTCGCGAGAAGCGGATATTGCGTGGCCTTGCCGGTCTGGTTGGTCATGGCGCGGGCAACCGACCGGCACGGACAGGGTTCCGGCCCCGGCTGGTCTTTTTTGACTATGTTATACCCAATGGCGGTATGTGATCGCCATCATTCCGCGCCATCGCCCAGCCGGACCAACCGGGTCATCGGGACCTGCAGACCGTTTACCCCCAGCGTCACCAGACCGGCCTTCGCCTCCACCGTCGAAACCTTGCCGACGCTGGTCAGCGTCATCGGCACTTCGACGCCGAACGCGTCGCGGCCTACCGCCGACAGCGTGTAGCCACCGTCCTTGGCGGTGCCGCCCGATTTCGTCGTGCCGTTCCAGGCCAGCCGGCCGGCCGTACCGCTGGCCTCGACGGTCTGGGTCGACATGGTGACGCCCGATGCGTCCTTCACCGTCATCTCGATCGTGGCGACGGCGCGGGGGGACTGATAGCCCCATTGCGCCGCGCTCTGCCCGGCCAGGCCGGCGACGTTGCTGTCCAACTCCACCTCGCGCCCGATCAGCGCGTTCGCCTGCGTCAGGCTTTGCGTCGACAGCTGCGACAGGATGTCGTTGAGCGCGGTCGTCTGCTTCACGGTCTGTTCGACCTGCGAATATTGCGCGAGTTGCTGGGTGTATTCGGTCGAATCCATCGGCTTCAGCGGGTCCTGATTCTGCATCTGGGTGACGAGCAGCTTCAGGAACATGTCGAAATCCGCCCCGACCTTGGACAGGGTGGTGGCGGTGCCGGTCGTGGCGGTCGTGGTGCCGGTGACGGCAGTGGTGGTGGTCATGGTTCGATCCTTCAGGCCATCAGGTCGACACCGCCGCGCGAGCGGAGCGGGCGATATTCGGGTTCGGGCAGGTCGGTGATCGTGGATGCGTTGCGCGGGGTCGCGGCCGCCTGCCAGCGCGGCTGGCCCTGCGCGCCCTGCCCACCGGCATCCGCCCCGCCCTGCCGCGTGTCGAAGCGAAAGCTCTGCGCGTCGGTGCGCATACCGGCATCGCTGAGCGCCTGGCCAAGATCGGCACTGTCGCGGCGCAGCAGATCGAGCGCGGCCGGGGTTTCGGCGGCCAGCACCGCGCGCAACGTACCGCGATCGTCGAACGAGAGGGTCACGTCGATCCGGCCGAACTCGGCGGGATTGAGCCGGACGGTCAGCGCCTCGCCGCCGCCCTCGGCGGTATGACGGGCGATGGCGACCGCCATCTCATGCCCCATGCGTCCCGGCTCGGCCGCGACACGCGCCTCCGGCACCGGTGCCGCTGCGATCGGGGCGGGGGCGGACGTGACGACCTTCGGCTCGACCAGCGCGGCGAAGGAACGGGGATCGGGGGTGGCGGCCGTCACCGGCTTCGGATCGGCGGGTGCCGCCTCCTCCCGCACCGGACGCAGCCCGACGGCGGCAACGGCGGCGGGGCGATCGGGCGATGCCTCGACCTTGCCGGGTGTCGCGGGCGACTCGCCGAGGGCGGGGGTGGCGACCGGGGTGGCAGGGGCGGTCGCCGGTGCGCCGTGCGTGGCGCTACCCGCATCGGTGTCGGCAGACGGGCCCGGCGTGGCGGTGGCTGCTTCCGGCAGCGGCGAGGTGGCCGGATCGGGCAACACGGGCGGCGGCGCCATCGTCAGCGGCAAGTCGGTGGACGTCGGATCGGTGTCTTCGGCATCGACCGGGACGCCGTCCTCGACCCGCGCGGGATCGACCGGGGTCGCCGGCCCCTTCACCGCGACGGGGGCGACGACCGGCGACGCCTGCGTCTGCGCCGGTGCCTGCGTCTGGGCGAAGACCACAGGCACCGGCGCAGGCGCTATCCCCGGTTTGCGCGGAGCAGATGGTTTGGTGACGTCAGTGCCAGTCGATGTCGATGCAGGCAGCGGTGTGGCCGTGCGATCGACGGGCGGTGAAGCAGCAGCGGCCTGCACATCGACCGGCATGGGATCGCCCAGGGCCGGCTCGGCATCGGCGCACAACGCGAGATCGGGTAACGGCGCAACTGCCAGCACAGGCTTGCCTGATGCAGAAGGCCCGGCTTTGGATACCAATGGTGCGGCAAGGGTAATGACATCGGACCGCGATCCACCAGACAGCGAACCGGATACCGGCGCGGCATTGGGCGACCTCGCCAGTTCTGCACCGATGAACGGGGCAGCGGGCAGCGGTCCATTCCCGATCGGGCCGGCAGCGGGAGCGACCCGCAGCACAAGGTCGGGCTGCGGTGCCGCGACCAGCGGCATGGTAGGGCTGACGCCCGCCGGGGTCGGCAAGGCCGACACGGTGGGCGTTGCGACCGGCAGCGCCGGTACGCCCGCAGGCGCGGGCGGCCATGCCGCCGGCATCGATGCGACAAGCACCGCGCTGCGCAGGTCCGGCGATGGCGTGGGGGCCGGCATGGGCCGGACGATGGCGGGGGGGAGCGAGGTCGGCGCATCGTCCGTCCGCATCGGCAACGTCGGCGCTACCGAGGCGGGCAGCGGCTCGGCGGTCGCGATCGGAACGAGGGCTGTCGGCGATGCGCCTGCCGGGATCATGGCCGGTGCGACCGGCGCGGCATTCGCGACCATGGCGGTCGACATCATGGAGCCGGCCGGCGTGACGGACGATGCACCCGGCCATGGCAGCGTCGCGATCGCCGGGCGCGCGGCGGGCGTACCGGTCGACACCAGCGCTCCGACCGGCAGCGTCGCGTTCATCAACGCGCCGCGGAACGATGGCGACGTGATCGCCGCCACGGGCGGAGTGGCGGGCGTCGCGGCGACCATCGTGCCGAACACCCCGCCCCCCGGCGTCGCGATCGCATCGCCGGTCGGCGCGGTGGCGCCCGGCGGCGCGAAGATCGCGGCGAAGGGGTCGGTCGCGGCGGACGTGATCATGCGGGTCTCCGGGGCGGCGGCGGCGTCGCCTCCAGCATCATTATAGGAAGAAGAATGCTCACCCGATCGTCCCCAGCGAACGGATGCGCGCGCGGGTGTGGACCTCGTTCTGCGACAGCACGACGGTGGCGGGGCGGACCCGTTCGATGATCGAGCGGACGAAGGGGCGGATCGACGGGTTGGTGAGCAGGCAGGGAATCTCCCCCTCCCCCGCCAGCCGGTCGAACGTCTCGCGGACATGCGCCAGGAACGCGTGAAGTTTGGTCGGCGCCATCGCCAGCTGGCGCTCGTCACCATGCCCGACGATGCTCTCGGCGAACGCCTCGTCCCATTCGTTCGACAGCGTCACGATCGGGATCGCGCCGTCGCGGGTCTGCTGCGCGGAAATCTGGCGGGCCAGGCGGCCGCGGACATGCTCGGTGATCTGGGTGATGTTGGTCGTCACCGGCGCCGCTTCCGCCACGCCTTCCAGAATGGTCGGCACGTCGCGGATCGATACGCCCTCGGCCAGCAGGTTCTGGAGCACGCGCTGCACGCCCGACACGCTGATGCGCGAGGGGATGATGTCGGCGACCAGCTTTTCCGATTCGGTGTGCACGTCGCTCAGCAGCTTCTGCGTCTCGGTATAGCTCAGCAGGTCGGCGATGTTGTCCTTGACCAGTTCGGTCAGGTGGGTGGTGATGATCGTGCCGCAGTCGACCACGGTCAGCCCGCGCAGCCCCGCCTCGTCACGCAGGCTGCGGTCGATCCACAGCGCGGGCAGGCCGAACACCGGCTCGCGCGTGTGTTCGCCGGGCAGGCCGGGGGCGTCGCCGCCGGGATTGATGACGAGCAGCCGGTCGAGTCGAATTTCACCGCGCGCGGCCTCCGTCTCCTTGACGTGGACGACATATTCGTTGGGCTTCAGCGCCATGTTATCGATGATGCGGACCGACGGCAGCACGAAGCCGTAGTCGATTGCCATCTGGCGGCGCAGCGCGCGGACCTGATCGTCGAGCCGGGGTTCGGCCTCCGAATCGTTGATGATCGGCAGCAGCGCATACCCGATCTCGATCCGTATCGCGTCGATCTGAAGCGTGCGGCTGATCGGCTCCTCCGGGATTGGCTCGGCGGCGATGGCCTGTGCGGCGGCGACCTTTTCCTGCGCGACGCGCACCTTGGCGTCCTTGTCGAGCTTCCACGCGGCCCAACCGGTGGCGCCGGCGAACACCGCGAAGGGAATGAAGGGCAGGCCCGGCAGGATGGCGAGGCCACCCATCATCAGCGACACCATCCCGAACGCCTTGGGATAGCGGCCCAGCTGTTCGCCCAGCGCCACGCCGGTCTTGCCCGCCGCGCCGCCTTTGGTGACGAGCAGGCCGGCGGCGATCGACACGATCAGCGCGGGCACCTGGCTGACCAGCCCGTCGCCGACCGTCAGCAGCGTATAGGTGTGGAACGCCTCCGCCAGCGGCACGCCGTGGACCAGCACGCCCATGATGAGGCCGACGAACACGTTGATCGCGGTGATGAGCAGCGCGGCGACCGCATCGCCCTTCACGAACTTCGACGCACCGTCCATCGATCCGTAGAAGCCGCTTTCGGCCTCCACCTCGGTGCGGCGTTCGCGCGCCTGCTTCTCGTCGATCGTGCCGGCGTTCAGGTCGGCGTCGATCGCCATCTGCTTGCCGGGCATCGCATCCAGGCTGAACCGCGCCGCGACCTCGGCGATGCGGCCCGCGCCCTTGGTGATGACGACGAAGTTGATGACGATCAGGATCGCGAAGATCGTGAGGCCGATCACGGTATCGCCGCCGATCAAGAACTCCCCGAACGCGCCGATCACCCCGCCCGCCGCGTGCGAGCCTTCGTGGCCGTGCGCCAGGATCAGGCGAGTGGAGGCGAGGTTGAGCCCCAGCCGCAACATCGTCGAGATGAGCAGGATGGTCGGGAAGGCGGACAGCTGCAGCGGCTTTTCGATGAACAGCGCGGTCATCAGGATCATGATCGACAGCGTGATCGACAGGGCGAGGCCCATGTCGAGCATCCAGGCCGGCATCGGCAGGATCAGCATCGCGATGATCGCGACCACGCCGACCGCCAGCGCGATGTCGCGGCTGGCGCCGATGCGCTGGAAAGTGGAGAGAATACCGCCCATCGTTCAGTTCCTCACGCGGCCGGCATGACGGGAATGCCCGCCTCGATAAACGTCTTCAGCTTGTTGCGCATCGTGCGGACCGAGATGCCGAGGATGCCGGAGGCGGAGGTGCGGTTGCCGCGGCACCGCTCCAGCGTCTTCAGGATCAGTGCGCGTTCGACATCCTCGACGGTGCGGCCGATCAGGCTGTCGACCGCCAGTTCGCACTCGCGCCCGACAGCCGCGGCGGCATTCAGACGGCTGCCGTCCGCCAGCACCAGATCGTCGGCGGCGACGGCGGGACCGCGGGCGAGCACGGCGGCGCGGCGTACCACGTCCTCCAGTTCGCGCACGTTGCATGGCCAGTGATGGGCGGCGAGCAGCAGCGTCGCGTCGCGATCGATCCCGTGCGCGGGCGCACCTTCGATCTCCGCGATCAGATGCCGGGCGATCAACACGACATCATGCCCGCGCGCACGCAGTGGCGGCAACACGACCTGCGTGGCCGAAAGCCGCGTGGCGAGATCGGCACGGAATTCGCCGTCCTGCGCCAGCCCGGCCAGATCGCGGGTGGTGGAGGCGATCAGGCGCACCGCATCCCCCGCCGGTAGCACCGCCATCAGTCGCGCCTGGGCGGTGGCGGGCAGGCGATCGATATCGCGGATGAACAGCGTGCCGCCCAGTGCCTCCTCCAACCGGCCGAGGCGGGCGGTGGCGACCCCGGGCAGCTCGTCCGGGCGATGACCGAACAACTCGGCCTCGACGATCGGCGCGGCGACACCGCCGCATTCGACCATCAGGAAGGCACCGCCACGACCGGAGGCGGCATGGATCGCGCGGGCGAGCATCGCCCGGCCCGTCCCCGCCTCGCCCGCGATCAGCACCGGCATGGTGCCCGGCGCGATCCGGCGGGCATAATCCACCGCACGACGAAACGTGGCATCCTCGCCAACGATCTCGGTGGCGGGGGCCGCCGCCGCGATGGTCAGTGCCGCGGCGATCAGCGCGCGATCGGGAGGGAGCGGCACATAGTCGCGCGCGCCCGCACGGATCGCGGCCACGGCGCGATCGGCCGGGGCATCGATCCCGCACGCCAGCACCGGCACCGCGAAGCGTTCCAGCCGCAGCCGCGCGAGGAAGCCGGCGATATCGGCCATCACGTCGAACATCACCAGCCCGACCGACCGCTGCCGCATGACGGCCAGCGCGGCGGTAGCGTCACCGGCCAGGACGACATCGGCCCCCGCCTCGCGTGCCATCGCCGCCGCCAGGTGCAGTTCACCGCCCGGCGCGCCGACCATCAGCAACCGGATGCCCGTCTGGATCGTCACGGAAATCAACGCTCCTGCTGCACGATTTCGGTGAGCGTCACGCCCAGCGAGTCGTCGATCATCACCACCTCGCCACGCGCGATCAGGCGGTCGTTGACGAAGATGTCGACGGGTTCGCCGACGCGGCGATCCAGTTCCATCACCATCCCGGCCTTCAGGCGCAGCAGGTCGCCGATCGGCATCCGCGACCGGCCCAGTACCGCCTGCACCTTCACCGGCACGTCGAACACGGCCTCCAGTCCGGTCAGCAGTTCGTCATCCGCCTGACGCGGGGCGCTGGCGAATTCCTCCAGCATCGATCCGACATCCGTACCGGGGATGTCCGGTTGCAGGGCGGGGGACAGGTCGCTCATCGAAGTCTCCATCACGAATTCATCCACTGGCGGACCACCGCCGCTGCTTCGGTCGGGGATGCGGAGATCGCATCGCCAACGCGCTGCAGCGCACTCATCTTCACCCGCCCGTCGACCTGGGCGAGCGCGATCTCGTCATCCAGCCCCTGGAGGCTGGGAAGCCGGCGCTGGGCGCCAGCGGCATCGTCCGGACCGGGAAGCGCGGCGGGTTCGCCGGTCACGGGGTCGGGACCGGCCAGCGCCCCCGCGGTCGTCCCGCCATCGACACCGGCGGCGGCGAGTGCGGGAACCGCGGCACCCGACGGACGGATCATCCGGATCGCGACCAGCCCGACCGCGGCGATCAGCGCCAGCTTCAGGAAGCCGACGATCTGGTCGGTCGGCAGCTTGTCGAGCATCGACGGCTCGTCACCGGTATCGGTCGCGGCGAACGCCATGCTTTCGATCACCACGCTGTCGCCGCGCGCCGCATCGATGCCGACCGCGTTCTCGACCAGCCGGGTCAGCCGCTGAATCTGCGGCTGGGGCAGGCCCTTCGCGCCGCCATCGACCATTACCGCGACGGTCAGCCGCTTGATCCGGCCGGGGCCGCGCAGCACGACGCTGTGCGTCTTGCTGTTGTCGTAGGTGGTGTCCTCCGACGTTTCCTCGCGGCCTTCGGTGCGGCTGCTGCCGGGGGTGGCGGGCTGGCCCTGTGCCTCGGGCAGCTGCTGGGCGACGCTGGCGCCTTCCGGGCCAGGCTGGTTGTCGCTCGACTGGTTCTTGCTGCCGACCGACACCTGATGCGCGATCACCTGCTTGTCGGGATCGAAGACGTCGGATTCCTCCTGCGTCTGGTCGCGATCGATATCGGCGGACACTTCGGCGCGGACCTTGCCCTCGCCGACGATCGGCTGGAGCAGCGCCTCGACCTCGTCGCGCAGCTTGCCCTCGACCTGCGCCTGGCGCTCGTCGGCACCGCTCGCGCCCATCGTCGAGGCATCGCCGGCACGGGCCAGCAACGCGCCGGTCTGGTCGACGATCGAGATCGATTCGGGCACCAGATCGGGTACGGACGAGGCGACGAGATAGCGGATCGACTGCACCGCCTCGGCCGGCAGGCGTCCCTTGGTCTTCACCGTCACCGCCGCGCTCGCCTTGGTCGGCGTCGTCGCGAACAGCGCGCGTTCGGGCATGACGAGGTGGACGCGCGCGCTCGACACGTTCTGGAGCGTGGCGATCGAGCGGGACAGTTCGCCCTCGATCGCGCGCGTCTCGTTCATCTTGGCGCGGCTGGCGGAGACGCCGAACGGCTCCTCCTCATCCAGCACGTCGTAACCGATCTTGCCGCCCAGCTTCTCGCCGGCCATGCTCATGCGCAGTTCGGCCAGCTTCTCCTCGGGCGCCATGATCGAGGTGCCGTCGGCGGACAGCTGGAAGGCGACGTTCTGCGCCTTCAGCTTTTCCGCGATCGACTGCGCCGCGGCGGGATCGAGATCGGTGTAGAGGAAACCCATCGGGCCATCGCCGCCACGGGTGGCGACCATCGCCAGCACGCCCAGCATGACGGCCGCGACCACACCCATGATTATCAGGCGCTGGCGCCCGATCTGGGCGAACATTGTACGGACCTGGTCCAAGCCTTGCTCCAAACGTCACGACGGCGGCGTCTGGTTTCTTTATAGAAGGCGCGGGGGGCGGCAGTTTGTGCCGGCCGGAAAAACTTGCCGGGTCAGTGTAATGGATGGAGAAATCCTGCCGCCCCGCCGCCGACGTCGTTATCCCAAACGATACGCGCCACCCCGGCAAAGGCCGGGATGGCGCGACGTAGATCGGGCGTGACGGATCGCGACGGGCGTCAGGGCGTGGGCAGCAGCGCGTCCAGTGCGTCGCGCACCACGGCGGCGCGGGCGGCGGCGTCGAGGATCACGCCGCCCTGTTCCCAGTTGATGTGCGCGTCGCCCGGTTGCAGCGTACCATCGGCGACGACGGTGATCGCCAGCCGGCGACGATCGCCATTCTGGCGCACCGCGATCAGTTGCTCCATCTCCGCGACCAGCGCGGGCGCGACCGCGACCTGGATCTCCTGGCCCCGCGCGACCTGGCGCAGGACACGGCCGATCGCCTCGTCGATCGCGGCGGCGGGCAGTTCGGTCAGCGCGCGCGCCGCCAGCTGCTCGGCGGCGGCGTGGGCCACGGCGGCGGCTTCCTGCGCCAGATCGCCGGCGACCTGCTCCAGATGCGCGTCGATGCCCTCGATCGCGGCATGGAGGCCATCGGCGGCGATCAGCAGCGCGGCATCCCGCTCGGTCCGGGCATGGCTCAGCCCCGCCTCGAACCCGTCGGCGCGGGCGCGGCCCAGTTCCTCGTTGAAGCCGTGCCGCGCCATCGCCAGCTCGGCCTCCAGCGCGGCGACGCGCAGCGCCATGTCGATATTGTCGTCCGGCCCCAGCGGCAGCGGCCCCTCGCCGATCGCCTCGAATACCTTGTCGAACGCGAAGGGGCGGATGTGGAAGGAGGTGTCCATCGCGCTATCCTCAGACGATCATCGCATCGTCGCTCTTGGGATCGGCGAGCACGATCTCGCCACGATCCGCCAGCGACTTGGCCAGTCGGACGAGTGCGGTCTGCGCTTCCTCGCAATCGCGGGCGCGCACCGGCCCCATGCCGGCCATGTCCTCGCGCATCAGCTTGGCGGAGCGTTCGGTCATCGTGCTCATGAACAGCTGGCGGATGTGATCCGGCGCGCCCTTCAGCGCCAGCGCCATCTGGCGCTTGTCCGCCTGACGGACGATCGCCGACACCGCCGTGGGGATCAGGCTGCCCAGATCCTCGAAGGTGAACATCAGCGCGCGGATCCGCTCCGCCGATTCCGGCGCATGTTCGTCGAGCGACCCCAGGATCGACTGTTCGGTCGACCGGTCCATCGCGTTGAACACCTCCGCCATCGCCTCGTGCGGGTCGCGGCGCTGGGCGCGCGACAGGTTGCTCATGAATTCGCTGCGCAGCGTCTGTTCGACCTGGAGCAGCACGTCCTTCTGCACCGTCTCCATTCGCAGCATCCGCTGCACGACGTCGATCGCGATCTCGCGCGGCAACTGGCCCAGCACGCGGGCGGCGTGATCCGCCTTCAGCTTGGACAGGATGACCGCCACGGTCTGCGGATATTCGTTCTTCAGATAGCCGGCGAGCACCGCTTCGGACACGTTGGACAGCTTGTCCCACATCGTCCGCCCGGCGGGGCCGCGAATATCCTCCATGATCTCGCGCACGCGATCGGTGGGCAGGATGCCGTCGAGCAGCCGTTCGGTCGTCTCGAACGAACCATGCAGCGCGTTCATCGCCGATACCTCGCCCGCGAAGGCGATCAGCAGATGCTCCGCCGCGGCGGAGGGCACGCGACCGAGCGTCGAGATCGTCGCCGACAATTCCTTGATCTCGTCGACCGACAGATGCTCCCAGATCTGCGCGCCGTGATCCTTGCCCAGCACCAGCATCAGCGCCGCGGCACGTTCGATGCCACCATAACGCTTCAGTTCCGGGGGTTCGGCCAGTATCATCACGTCGCTCCTGCGGATGATCCCGACGACCGGCAGGCCGAACAGGGATCGTTCATCCTATTATAGGAAAGTCCGGGCATGACGGGCGGGCAAGGAGGCAATCACACGATGGCCGATTACACGAGCGGGCTGGTCGGCCTGAGCATCCTGTCGGGGACGAACGGTTTCGCGGACTATACCGCGCCGTCGATCGAAACGCGCGCGCAACGCAAGGCGAAGGCCGCCTTCACCACCGCGCCGACCGAGGCACCGTGGAAGGCGGCCCCTGCCACCACCTCCATCTCCACCCAGATCACCACGATCAAGGGGATGAAGACGATCGTCGACAAGCCGGCGGCCGGTATCGGCGCGCTGCCCCAGGACGTGCAGACCAGCTTCACGACGTACAAGGCGCTGGACCGGTTGCGCGTGCTGGCGGAAAGCGCCGCCAAGGGCACCACCAGCAGCGCCGAACGCGTGCTGCTGCAGAACAGCTTCGCCAAGGGACTGGCCGATCTCCAGACCTTCCTGTCATCCGCCCCGTCCGACCTGGTCGACATCGCCTTCACCAAGACCGCGCGGCAGGCACAGACGGTGGGGATCAAATCCACCGCCACCACCAGTGCCGCGACGATTCCGGGCAAGGGCGTGCGCGACACCCGCGACGGCGCACTGGCCGGGGTGACGGGGCAGGAGAAGCTGCGCATCACCCTGTCGATGCCCGGGGCCGCCGCCGACATCGTCGAGGTGGACCTGTCGACCACGCCGCAGCCGCCGACGCTGGACAGCGTGTCCGACGCGGTCAACGCGGCGATCGCCGCCGTACCGAAACGCGATGCGAACGGCGATCCGGTGATGGGCACCGACGGCAAGCCGGAGCCGCGCTGGCCCTCGGTCAAGATGGTACCTGCCAAATCCGGCGAGAAATGGGGCCTGTCGATCCAGCGGGCCGGATTCGAGACGGTGGCGATCGATCAGGTCGGCGGGCAGGACGCGTTGATGATCGCGGGTGACATGACGCCGACCGACGGCAAGACGGCGACCCGCATCACCCGACTCGACGATCCCGCCGGTGCGCTCGACCGCAGTACCTTCGATACGATCAGCGCGGTCGACCGCGCCGCCACCGAACGCCAGCAGATCGCCGCCGAAGCGGATCCCAAGAAGGTGAAGGCGACCACCATCGCCGCCGATACGCGCAGCAATGCGATTGCCACCGATCGCCAGGGATTCAGCTACGTCGTCGGCACCAGCGCAGGCGATGTCGGCGCCAACCGTTCCGACGGGCAGGACGACCTGTTGCTGACCAAGGTGGACAGCGAGGGTAAGATCGTCTGGTCGCGCACGCTGGGCGCGGGCGGCAAGGCCGAAGGTGCGGCGGTGACGGTGGCGCCCGATGGCGGCATCGTCGTCGCCGGATCGATCAAGGGAACGCTGGACGGCAATTCCAGCGATGGCGACATGCTCGTCGTCCGCTTCGATGCCAATGGCGACGAGACCTTCTCGACCTCGATACGCGCGCTCGGTACCGAATCGGCCAATGCGGTCGCGGTCGGGGCGGACGGCGCGATCTATGTCGGCGGGCGCAGCGACACGGGCGGTGGCGACGCCTATCTCGCCCGGCTCGATACCACGGGAAAACTGGTCGAACGGCGCACGATCAACAGCGGCGGCAGCGATCAGGTGAAGGCGCTGGCATTCGGTAACGACGGCAAGCTGCTGGTACTGACCGGCGAGAATGGCGATGCCAAGCTGCGCCGGATCGATCCCGCCGCCCTGTCGACCGATCTCGGCTCGCTCAATCTCGGCCGCGCCGATGCGCGCGCGATCGCGGTCGCGGCGGACGGCACCATCGCAGTGGCGGGCGCGACCGAGGCGACGTTGAGCGGCACCGGCACCGGCACCGTCACCGGCACCAACGGCCTCGCCGGATCGCGCGACGGCTTCGTCGCGCGGGTCGACGCCGGGCTGGCCGGCGCGAAGGTCACCTATGTCGGGACGACCGGCGAGGACCAGGTCGACAGCGTCGCCTTCCTAGACGGATCGATCTATCTCGGCGGACGCACCACCGGCACGATCGGGGCGGATGCGAAGACCGGTACCACCGACGCCTTCGTCGCCCGGATCGATGCCGCCACCGGCGCGGTCGCCAGCACGCGCCAGTTCGGCAATTTCGATGCGGCCAGCGGCGGCGTGCGCCTGTCGGCGATCGAGGGCGGCGGCAGCGTGCTCGGCGCGCTTGGCCTGAGCCGCGGCACGCTGACCCCGACCGATTCGGTAAAGCTTGAAGCGCAGACCTCGCTACGCGCTGGCGACGAATTCTCGATCCGCGTGAACGGCGGCGCGCTGCGCAAGATCACGATCAACGAGAACGACACGCTGACAAGCTTCAGCAACCGTGTTCGGGAATTGATCGGCACCCGCGTCGCCACGGTGACGATGCCGTCGAAGGACGGCGGCCGTTCCCTGCGCATCGACGTGAAGCCGGGCAACGAGATCCAGTTGATCGCCGGCAATGGCGACAAGAACGCACTCGCCAAGCTCGGGCTCGATGCGCGCCGGATCAGCGCCCCCGCCACCCTGGCCGACGACGCGCCCAAGGTACGTCCGGGCGGCAGCTTCGGCCTCGACCTCAGCACCTCGCTCAGGCTCGACACCAAGGCGGAGGCGGCGAATTCGCTGACGCGGATCAAGCAGGCGATCTCGTTCACCCAGTCCGCCTATCGCTCGCTCTACTGGGACGACACCAAGGCCACGCTGGTCGACACCCCCACCACGAGCAGCCGCAAGGGCGGCTCCACCGCGGTCCAACAGGCGCAGTTGAAGAACTATCAGGCTGCGCTCTCCCGCCTGTCCGGCGGCACCACCTTTACGGGATTCTGACATCATGGCGGACGGCGTTCCCTCGATCCTCGGCGGCATCGCGCGCGAGATGAAACACTTAAGCGAGCGCCAGCGCGTGATCGCCCAGAACATCGCGAATTCGGAAACCCCCGGCTACAAGGCGCACGAGGTCCGCGCGCCCGATTTTTCGGCGTTGCTGGCGCAGCAGCACGCAGGCGGCGGTGCACCCCGCGTCGCGCGCCCGCGGGTGGAGCTTACCGCCGGCATGGCCGCGCTCGGCGCCCGCCCGACCGGCGGCTCGCTCGTCCTCGACCATGACGTGACCGAGACCAAGCCGGACGGCAACAACGTCACGCTGGAAGATCAATTGCTGAAAATGGGCCAGGTCCAGGCCGATTTCACCGCGATGACCAACCTGTACCGCAAACAGCAATCGCTGTTGAAGACCGCGCTGGGCCGCGGTGGCGGGGGTTGATCACCTGATAACCCTTCACATTCTGTGCAGGTGGTAGCCGTTCCGCAGCCATGACCGGCAGCATCCGACGAACCAACCTGCGCGCCAGGAAGCATTTTCGCCATGTCGTCGACATGGCCTGTTTGCAGGAAAGGGGTGATCGCCATGTCGGCGATCACCCCTTTCCTGCAAACAGGCCATCAGGCCGGATGCCCCCCCCTCAATGGCAGACGGCATCCCCCGCCACTTCGCCGAGCAGCGCCCACAGGCCGTCGGTCGCCATCGGCAGCACCGGCGTCACGCGCGGGGCGGCGTGGAGCAGGCCCTTCATCAGGTCCGCGATGCGGCCGATCGCCAGCCCGGTGCCATCGGTGATCGCGCAGAGGCCGCGCACATCGACATCCATCCAAGCCCACGCGGTGAGACGATCGTGGAGCGCGTCGGCGGCGAGGCACAGGGCTTCCAGCGCCGGGCCGGTCAGCGGGCTTTCGCATACCGCGCGGACATGATTGTCGCATGGCGACAGCGCGGCGTTCCAGATCATCAGCGGCCAGCCGGTCTGCCAGCCGTCGCTGGGCAGCGACACCGCCATGAGCGGTGCGTCGTGCAGCATCAGCAGGCCGCCACCAATCAGCGCGATGTCGCTTGCCGCCTCGGCGAACAGGCTATCCGTGATCGGCAGCGTGCGGCATGCCGGTATTTCCATCATGCTGGCCGTCGTCATCCGCTGTCTCCCGTACTGTCCTTATAGTAGGACGAGAAACGGAGTCGCGGGCGGGTTCGTCAACTTTTCGTGAAGATCGGCAATTTTTTCCTACCTGCCGGATTCAGCCTGCCACTGCCACCGTAGCGGCCTGGCGACGCCAGCGCGACGGGGCCGGCGCGGTCAGCACCTCGGCGAAGCGCGGCGCGCGCTCGGCCATGTCGGCCATCGCCGCAGTGGCGCGCTTGGCGACCTGACGCAGCCGCTCGCGGGCCGCCTCGTCGACCACTGCCGTGGTGTCCACCTCGACATCGTCGGACAGTCGGCGGATCAGGGCCTCGCGGTGCAACGCGATCTTTTCCTCGACGGCGGCCAGTTCGGCGGCATCGACGGGATAAAGCGCCGCCTTGAGCCGGGGCACGGAAGGATCGACCGGACGCTCGGCAGTCTTGCTGCGTGCCTTGCGCTGCAACTGCTCGGTGCCGGCGATGCGTAGCTGATCGACATATTCCTCGATCAGCTTGGTGCGGGTGATCGCGGCCATGTAGCTCGATGCGCCCGCCTCGGTCAGTTCCAGCGCCTGCTCGTCGACGATGGTCGACTCCAGCGAGCTTTCCTCGCCATCGGCACCGGCGATGCCGGCATGGAGCGAGACGGTGGTCGCGGCGACCTTCTTGGCCGACTGGCGCTGGTCGGTCATCAGGCGGAAACGCAGCGCCTGCAATTCGCCGCGCAGCTGCCAGTTCACGAAGGTGGTGAACTGCGCCTTGGCGGGATCATAGGCCAGGATCGCGCGATGCACGCCGATCGCGCAGCACTGCTCCGCATCGTCCCAGTGCGCGACCAGACCGTACTGGCGGATGAAGTGGCGGATGCGCGGAGCGATCAGCTTCAGGATCTGCGCAAAGGCGCGATTTGATTCGACGCGCTGCCGGTTGGTCTGCCGTGCGCCCTCTGCGGGAGTGTTGCCGATCACAACCGTGACCGCGGCTTCCAGAGCGGCAGTGATTTTCGACATCGAACATTCCCTCGAATCTCGGGGCGGGCTTTCCCGCCGGACAAGGGCAATTTCGGCTCAAATGGTTAACATCCGGTTTTCGGTTCTAACCGCCTGATTTATTTTGCTTCCCGGACGGATGCCATTTCCGGGCGCCGATTCGGCTTAACCGAATCGTTCGGGGCTGAATTTGCGGTCGAGATAACCCATCAGCCAGGTGCGATGCGCCGCCCGCGCACCACCCGCCGCTTCGATCCGCCGCTCGCTGCCGGTGGTGCCGACCTGCGCGTTGAGCAGGACGCGCGCGCGCGATTCGGGCAGGCCGCCGCGCATGAAGCGAATCGCGTCGCCCAACCCCAGGTGATGGCCGAGATAGGCCAACTGGGCGGTGTTGCCGCCGGTATCCCGATCGGTCACGCCGGCGCGCGCCAGCCCGTCGATGTTGCGGCGGGCATAATCCGCGACGCTGTTGATCGAGGCGGCGGGGTCGTAGCGCAGCGCCAGCAAGGCACTGCGCGCGCCGGCCGCCACCTTGCCATGCGCATCGAGCCAGCCGTTGCCCCGCGCCTGCTGGTTCAGCCAAGTGCCCGGAATCTCGGCCATGCCCTGCCATGTCCCGGCAAGGAACTGGCCCAGTCCGGCGGCGCTGGACCGCGGGTTGCGCGACCAGGTCTGCCAGCTGCCGTCGGCGGATCGCCCCGCCTCGGCATCGACGATCGCCGCCAGTGCCGCCGGAGACAGGCCGGTACGTTCCGCTGCGGCGTCGATCACCCCGGCATAACGCGCGTTCGGCCCCAGCCCGGTCACTGGCGCATCGTTGCGCGATGGCGGGGCGACCCCCGCCGCCGCTACCTGCGCCCCGGTGGTGGCGCGCGGCGCGGTGGGGGTGGCGGGGGCATCGGGTTTCAGCAGCGCGAGCAACGTGTCGAGCGACGAACGCTCCTCCGCCGCCCCCGGCAACTGCGCCCGGGTGACGGTATCGCCGTCACCCGCGCCGTCGCCATTGCCCAGCGCCGCCTGCCACAGCCGGCGCGACATATCGGCCTGCACCTCGCCATAGATCAGGCGGGCACGCTGCGCAGGCGGCAGCGACTGGAGCGCGAGCCGGTCGATCATGATGCGAGCCGGGCCGTGACCGGCCGACGTCGCCGCAGCCGCACCAGCCGCGAGGCGGCGATATCATCGAGCGCGGCCTGTTCGGCAGCGGCGGCGGCGCGTTCCGCCTCCTGTCGATATCGTGCGGCGGCGTTGCCGATCGCAGTACGCGCGCCGTAACATTCGATCGCTCGCTCGCGCAGTGTCTCGACCCGTTCGTTCGCCGCCTCGCAGGCCGTGGCCAGTTGCGCGCGCCGTTCACGGGCACAGACGAAGAACCGCTCCGCCGCCAGACTGCTATCGCCGGCCACCGCCGCCCTTTCGCGCGCCATCGTATCGCGCAGCGACGCCGCGGCGTCCTCGATCTGTCGAAGCTCGTCCAGCGCCGCGCCGATCGCGGTGCGGACCTCGTCCAGCTCGCGTTCGGCGACGCGCAACGGGGCGTCATAGGGCGTCTTCATGCCGCCCTGCCCATCGGGGGAGCGTCCATGGATGCGGCGGGCTCCATCAGCCCGGCCAGCGTGTCGAACGTGGCACCGGCATACCCGCGATCGCCCTTGCCCTGCGTCAGCAGCTTCTCGATATCCGGCGCGATGCGGATCGCTTCGTCCACCTCCGCGCTGGAACCGGGCTTATAGGCACCCAGCCGCACCATCTCCTCCATGTCGCCATGCGTCGACAGGATGCGCCGCGCGGCGAGGCGGATCGCGTTCTCTTCCGCCGAATGACAATGCGGCAGCGTGCGCGACACCGATTTCAGGATGTCGATCGCGGGATAACGACCCCGCTCGGCGATCTTGCGGGTGATGACGACGTGGCCGTCGAGGATGCCGCGCACGGCATCGGCGACCGGTTCGTTATGATCGTCGCCATCGACCAGCACCGTGAACAGGCCGGTGATCGACCCCTGCCCCGCCGCGCCCGGACCGGCGCGTTCCAGCAACCGTGGCAGTTCGGCGAAGACGGTCGGCGTATAGCCCTTGGTCGCGGGCGGCTCGCCCGAGGCCAGGCCGATCTCGCGCTGCGCCATCGCGAAGCGGGTGACCGAATCCATCAGGCACAGCACGTTCAGCCCCTGATCGCGAAAGTGTTCGGCGATCGCCAGCGTGGTCCACGCCGCCTGCCGCCGCATCAGCGCCGGTTCGTCCGAGGTGGCGACGACGACGACGCTGCGCGCCAGTCCTTCGGGCCCCAGATCGTCCTCGACGAATTCCTGCACCTCGCGGCCGCGCTCGCCGATCAGGCCGATCACCGCGACATCGCATTTGGTCCAGCGTGCCAGCATCGACAGCAGCACCGACTTGCCGACGCCGGAACCCGCGAACAGGCCGAGCCGCTGGCCACGGCACAGCGGCACGAACACGTCGAGCGCGCGCACCCCCGTCTCCACCCGTTCGCCGACGCGCGACCGGGTGGCGGCCAGCGGCGGATTGGCGCGGATCGGGCGGGCGAGATTGCCCGATGCCAATGCCCCGCCCCCGTCGACCGGGCGACCGAGACCGTCGACCATCCGGCCGAGCCACGCGTCGCACGGCCGCACCGCGAACTGCCCCGCGGCAACCACGGCGTGATTGCCCGCAGCCAGCCCCTGTGCCTCGCTGAACGGCAGGCATTGCGCCAGCCCGGCATCGAGCCCGGTCACCTCCGCCTCGATCATGCCCTTGCCGGTGCTGATTCGGATGCGCGAGCCGATCTGCGCGGCGCCCGCCAGCCCGTCGACCTCGATCAGCGCGCCGCGCGCGGCGACCACCCGGCCATAACGTTCCTCGGTCGGGGTGTCGCGCAGCGTGGCGGCGGCGGCCCGAAAGAGGTCGACGGCCGCCGTCACGCCGCCTCGCCGGCCAGCCGGTCGAAGGCCGCAGCCTCGTAGGTCATCAGCTGGCGGCAGACGCCCAGCGCGCGATAATAATCGCCGAGCGCCGCCAGCCGCGCGAATTCAAGACAGGCCATGCGTGCCTCGTCGGTGCGGAACACGCTCATCAGGTCACCCAGCAGCCCGACAACCTGCTGCTGGTGGTCCGATCGGCCGCTCTCGTCGATATAGGCCATCATGCAGGTGAAATAGAGGCGCCGGGCCGGCGTATTGGCCTCGTCGGCCTGCATCACCTCACGACCGCGCAGCAGCGCGACATGGTTCTCGATCATCAGTTCGACACGGCCACTGGCGCGCATCACCGCGCCGTTCACGATCATCTTCTCACCGTCGCGTAGCGAAATCCGCAGGGTCATCGCATCATCATCCTAAACAGCTATCGGCTCTCTAATAGGATCGCCGGATCGGTCGCGGTCGGGCCACCCGGCAGAAATTGCCGCCTTCCCCGGGTCTGGCGCTTCCCCGACGATTATCTGACCCGGCTCCGACCGGCGGCGGGCACCGCCACCTATAAAACATCCAAACCGGTCATGGGCCGGCCCCATCCACGGGAGATGTCGAGTGAGCTTGTATTCCGCGCTGTTTTCCGGCGTATCCGGTCTTAAGGCCGAAGCCGCCGCGATGGCCACGGTCGGCGACAATATCGCCAATATCAATACGGTCGGGTACAAGAACGTCGACACGCAGTTCAGTACGATGGTGGCGGACGGCAAGACCGGTCCGAACTATGTCGCCGGCGGCGTCAATGCCGCACCCCGCGCCCTGATCTCGCAGCAGGGCCAGCTCCAGGCATCAAGCAGTTCGACCGATCTCGGCATCGACGGCCAGGGCTTCTTCGTCACCCGGTCGGGCAAGGGCGCGGATTCGTCCGTCGCGCTGACCCGCGCAGGATCGTTCACGCCGGACAAGGAAGGCTATCTGCGCAATTCGGCCGGCCTGTATCTGCAGGGCTGGCGCCTCGATACGCAGGGCAACTACAACAACACCGGCTCGGTCGCGGGACTGGAGCCGATCCGGCTCAACGATCTGACCGGTACCGCCGCTTCCACCTCGTCGCTGACGCTGCGCGCCAACCTGAAGTCGACCGCCACTACCTTCGCCGGCACCTATGCCGCAGGTAACATGGCTACCGGCGCCGTCGCCCCCACCTGGTCGCGTTCGTTCGACATCTACGACGCGCAGGGCGGATCGCACCAGATGACGATGGGCTATCTGAAGACCGGGCCGAACACCTGGCAGGCCGAAATCTACATGCAGCCCCCCGGCGACGTCTCCGCCACGAACGGCACCGCAGTAACCAATGGCCTGATGCAGAGCGGCACCATCAAGTTTAACCCGGACGGCAGCCTCGACAAGACGAACAGCACCGCGGCGCTGTTCGATCCGGTCGTGCCGACCTGGACCAACGGCGCCGGCGCGCAGCCGATCGTCCTCAGCCTCGGCAGTGACGGCAAGCTCGACGGACTTACCCAGTTCAACACCGACTCCTCGGCCATCAACTATACCGTCAACGGCGGCAAGCTGGGCAACGTCGCCTCGGTGCAGGTGTCCGACACCGGCAAGGTCAGCGCGGTGTTCGACGACGGCACCAGCCGCACCGTGTTCCAGCTGCCGGTCGCGACCGTGCCCAATCCCAACGCGCTGACCCGCGTATCGGGCAATGCCTTCGCCGTGTCCGAACAGTCGGGCTCCTATGCGATCAACGCACCCGGTTCGCTCGGCGCGGGGGCGATCCAGGCTTTCAAACTGGAAGCCTCGACGTCCGACCTGGCGCAGGAATTCACCAACATGATCCGCTTCCAGCGCGCGTACAGCGCCGCCTCGAAGATCATCACGACGGTGGACGACATGCTCCAGGAAGTCAGCAACCTGAAGCGTTGATCGGCAGTTAGGAGAATACGGCGGTGTCCCTCGGCGAGATCCTCAATTCGGCCCTGTCGGGGCTGGGCGCGGCGCAGGCCAGCATGCGCACGGTCTCGAACAACATCGCCAACGTCAACACGCCCGGTTACGCGCGCGAGAAGACGAACCTGTCGACCGATACCGCCGCCGGGCGCGTCAGCGGCGTGACGGTGGGCGAGCCGAGCCGCGTCGCCGACCAGTTCCTGGAGGCGACCGTCTTCACCCGCGCCGGCGCCGCCGGCGCGGCGGAAACCGAGTCGGTCTATCTGGACCGGCTCCAGTCGTTCCTTGGCACCACGGGTGCGGAGGCGGGTCTGCCGTCACGGCTCGACGCGGTTGCCGCCTCCGCCACCACCATGACCGGGGCGGCCGGCGGGACGCAGACCAACGCCGCCTTCATCGGCGATGTCGGTGATGCGATCCGCTCGGTCCAGCAACTGGCCAACGACGTGTCCGGACTGCGCAGCGACGTGGAAGGCGAGGTGGGCGACACCGTCACCCGCATCAATTCGTTGCTCCGCCAGGTACACGAACTCAACGAAACCGTCTCCCGCTCGGAAGGACTGGGCCGCAGTTCCGCCGGCGCCGCCGACCAGCGCAACGCCGCGGTCGAGGAACTGGGCGGGCTGATCGGCATCGTCTCGCGTCAGCAGCCCGACGGCCGGCTGACGATCGACACCACCGCCGGCGTCCAGCTGGTCGATCGCCGCCTGCGCCAATTGTCCTATCCGTCGAACGGCGCGGGCAGTTCGCAGACGCTCTATCCCCCGGTCGAGCTACGTTTCGCCGATAGCGATGGCACTGTGGGCGCCGCCACGGGCGAGCGGATCGACGCCGCGGCCGGCGGCAAGCTGGGGGGGCTGATCAGCCTGCGCGATGCGGAACTGCCGGCTTTTTCGGAAAAACTGAACACGTTGTACGATGGCCTTGCCCGGTCGCTGAACGCGGCATCGAATGCCGGCACCACCTCCCCCGCCCCGGCCATCCTGGAGGGGACACGCACGCCGCTACTCGAAACCGACCGGCTCGGCTTTTCGGGCGCGGCGACCTTTGCGGTCACCGCGCGGGACGGCACCGTGATGAAGAGCGTCGCGATCGACTTCGATGCGTTGGGCAGCGGCGCGACCATCGCCACGGCGCTGGGCGCGATCAACGCCGGACTGGGCGGCGCCGCCACCGCCAGCTTCGCCGACGGCAAGCTGACGATCGCGGCCGCGAGCAGCGGCGACGGCGTGGTCGTGGCACAGGATGCCGGCGCCCCCAGCAACCGCGCCGGGGCGGGCTTCTCGCAGTTCTTCGGCCTCAACGATCTGGTCCGCAGCGACGGGGCCATGCTGACCCCGGCGGGCTTGAAGGGTACCGATCCGCACGGCTTCACGGCGGGTCAGGGGACCGAATTCGCGCTGCGCGACACGTCCGGCCGGATGGTCGCCACCTATTCGCTCAAGATCACCGCATCGACCGGTTCCGGCTTCGACGCCCTCGTCGCCGACCTCAATACCAGCCCGATGGCCGCCTATGGCAGCTTCGCGCTCGACGACATGGGCCGGATCGGCTTTTCGGCGAAACCGTCCGCCGCCGGCAGCACGCTGTCGGTACTGTCGGACACCACCGATCGCGGCGGCACCGGCATCGGCCTGGCCACGATCACGGGGCTGAGCGGCGGCAATGCGCTGGCGACCGGCGAGGTGCGTCGCGACATCGCGAGCAATCCCGATGGCCTGCCCCTCGCCCGGTTGCAGACCGCGACGATCGGCCAGAAGGGGCTGGGCAGCGGCGACCGGCGCGGTGCCGCCGCGTTCGCGGACGCGCTGGGGGCCAAGGTCGATCTGGCCAGCGGCGTCACCTCGATATCGCGCTTCGCCAATGCGCTGCTCGGCGATACCGGCACCGCCGCCGCCCGCGCCCAGGACCGCACGATCGAGGCGACCGCGCGCCGCGACGACGCCATCGCGCGACGCGACAATTATTCGGGTGTCAGCATCGACGAGGAACTGTCGCAGATGGTGGTCCTCCAGAACAGCTATGCCGCCTCGGCCCGCGTGATGAGCGCGGCGACCGCGATGTACGACACCTTGCTTCAACTCGGACGATAGGAACCGCCATGATCCGCGTCGCCACCATTCCCCTCCAGCGTACGCTGTCCTCCGGCATCCAGCAGGCGCAGCAGCGGCTGGCGGACACGCAGTTGCAGCTCAATTCGGGCAAGAAGGCCAACGACCTCGCCGGCCTCGGCATCGATGCCGGCCGCACGCTGTCGGCGCGCAGCCTGCGCTCCGCGCAGGACGCGCAGTCCTCCTCCGCCAAGCGGCTGGGCACCACGCTGTCGCTCTACGACGCCAACATCTCCAACATCGACGAATCCGCCGCAGACCTGCGCCAGAAGCTGATGACGGTGATCGGCACCGGCCAGACCGCCGGCCTGCAGGGTGCGATCGAGGGGGCGTTCGACCAGTTCCGTGCCGCATTGAACGCGACCGACGGCAGCGGCCCCCTGTTCGCCGGGGCGCAGACCGACGCGACGCCGTTCAAGCCCCAGACGCTGTCCGAGACGATCGGCCTGACCCCCGCCACCGCGTTCGGCAACGACGATGTCCGTGCCTCCGCCCGGATCGGCGACGGCGTCGACATGACCTACGGCGTCGGTGCGCGCGAACTGGGATCGGGGCTGTTGTCGGCGTTCCAGACGCTGGCGGGCGCCGGGACGATCGGTGACACGCTGACCCCCGGCCAGATCGATGCGCTGAAGACCGCGCTGGGCCAGATCGATTCCGCCCTGCCCCAGGTCCGCGCCATCAACGCCGAAAACGGCCGCAAGCAGACGGAGGCGGAGACGCTGGCGACCCGCGGCGAGGAACGGTCGGACCTGCTCACCAGCCTGATCTCCGATGCCGAGGATGCCGATTATGGCGAGATCGCGATGCAACTGACGCAGCAGCAGACGGTGTTGAAAGCCAGCTATTCGGTCTTCACGCAGCTCAGCGAGCTCAGCCTGACCCAATATCTGCGATAGGGCGTCTGGACGATCCGGCGGGAAGACGGCACGGTCCTGCCCGAAGAATTTCCGGGAGAAGACCATGCTCGACCGCCGCGACCTGTGCGTCGCCCTCGCCGCGACCGCCGTGGCGGGGCCGGCCCTCGCGGCGCGCGGCGGCCGGTGCTTTGCCTTCACCTATTTCGCCAATGCCGACAATGGCGGCGCCGGGATGCGGCTGGCGATCAGCGACGATGGCTTCACCTATCGTCCGGTGCGCGGCGGGGTGCCGATGCTGGTCCCGCAGGTCGGCGAGAACCGGCTGATGCGCGACCCGTGTGTGGCGCTCGATCCCCGTACCGGTCTGTACCACATGGTCTGGACGACGAGTTGGACCGGCGGGACGATCGGCCATGCGTCCTCGCGCGATCTGGTGACCTGGTCGGCGCAGCAGGCGGTGCCGGTGATGGCGGTGTTTCCTGGCACCCGCAACACCTGGGCTCCGGACATCCTGTACGATGCGGCACGGCGGCGCTTCACGATCGTCTGGGCCAGCACGCTGGGCGACAGCGCGGGCAAGGAAGGCGATCACCGCCTCTATGCAACTGACACCACCGATTTCCACCGCTTCTCGCCGACCCGGCTATTCTACGATCCAGGTTTCAGCGTGATCGACGCCACCTTCCTTAACCGTGGCGGCCGGACGATCATGTTCGTGAAGGACGAACGCAAGGAGCCGCTGCGCAAGGTGATCCAGTGGTGCGAGCTGTCGCCCGCGACCGGCCGGTTCGGACCGCTGTCGCCGCCGGTCACCCCCGCCTGGGCCGAGGGGCCGACTGCGATCGAGGTGGATGGCGAGACGGTGGTGTTCTTCGATCGCTATATCGACAAGAAATATGGCGCGATCGCCTCGCGCGATCTGGTGACGTGGCGCGACGTATCGGACCGGATCGTGATTCCCGCCGGGGCGAATCACGGCACGATCATCCCGATCGACCGCGCCCGCCACGCGGCGCTGGCCGCGCTCGGCTGATGGCGGCGCGGTGGGTGCGACGATTGCCTGGCCATGACCCAGTGCCCGGACGGCCCGCCACGTCCAGCGCCCGGACGGGAGGTGGATATCGCTGATCTGATCCGACCCGCCGGCCGCAGCCGGTGCCCGACACTGCTCGCGGGGCTGATCGTCCTGTTCGTGTTGGCGTGGGCGACGGTCGCTGCCGCATCTCCCGCGCTGCCGCCGGTACCCACGGCGCAGATCGGCGGCGTCGCCACCGAACTGACCGCGATCGACCGCGCGCTCGACACACGCGTCGATGACAAGGATCGCCAGCAGCTGCGCGCCCGTGCCGACGCCGCGCGTGCCACCGCCACCGCCGCGGCGACCGATCTGCAAGCCCAGTTCGACCTGATCGCAGCGCGGATCGCCCAGCTTGGCCCGGTCACGCCGGGCTCCCCCGAAACGCCGGAAATCGTGGCGGAACGCACCGACCTGTCACGCCAGCGCGCGGTACTCGATTCGGCGATCAAACGTGCACGCCTGCTGGCGATCGAGGGACAGCAGCTGGTCGAGGAGATTCAGCAGAGCCAGGCTAAACAGTTCAGCGCCCGCATCTCCTCCAAGGTCCCGTCGCCGGTAACGCCGGCCTTCTGGACAGCGGTGTTCCATGCCTTTCCCCGCGATGCGCGCCGTGCGGTGAATTTCGTGACGACGGGGGTACGCCAGATTGAGGCGGGGCTGCGTCGCGACCTGCCGTGGCAGGCGATACTGGGTCTGGTCGGCGGCTATCTGGTGCTGATGCCGGGGCGGCAGGCGGCAAGACGGCTTGGTCGCCGGCTGCTGATCGAGGAGGCGCCCGGCCAGCGCATCCGCCGGTCGGCCAATGCGATCTGGCGGGTGCTGGTCGGCACGCTGTCGCCAATTCTGGCGGGCGTGCTGGTGATGCAGGGGTTGCGGTGGTCGGGGCTGTCCCCGCCCGGCTGGGCCGACATGCTCGACGTGCTGGTCGGTGCGGCCGGGTTCACCGGGTTTGCGATCTCGATCTGCGGGTCGGTGCTGATGACCAGCCAGCCGTCATGGCGGATCGCGCCGATCGCCGATGCCGCGGCGATCCGGCTACGCCCATTCCCACCGCTGATCGGCGCATTATGCTTCGTCGTGATGGTCGTGCAGGGGTTCAACACGGCGATCGGGGCCAGCGATACGGCGCAGACCGCGACGGCCGCCTTTCTGACGCTGTTGTACCTGATGCTGATCGGCGGGGCGCTGCTGACGATCGGTCGACTGCGCGCGGAACAGACCGCCGCCATGGAAGCCGCAGCGGGCGACGATGCGCCAGCTGCGGCCGCGCCGGTCCGCACCGGGCTGGGCATCGTCATGCTGGCGACATGGATCGCGCTGGCTGCGGCACTGCTCGCGCTGCTGGTCGGCTATGTCCAGTTCGGGCTGCTGGTCGGGCAGTTCATCGTCTGGATCGTACTGCTCGGCAGTGCCATCTATCTGCTGATGGTCGCGGTCGACGACATCGCCTCGACCGTGTTCGCGCGGGACAGCGGGGTCGGGCTGGCGCTGACGCATGGCTTTGGCCTGCGCGGCAGCACCATCGACCAGTTCGGCGTATTGCTGTCGGGCGTGTTGCGCATCCTGCTCGCGATCGTCGCGCTGGGTATGCTGGTGTCGCCGTTCGGGGCGGGCGACGGCGTCGGCACGTTGTTCGGGCGGCTGGGGGTGTTGGCGCAGGGGGTGAAGGTCGGGGGGATCACTATCTCGCCCGGCACGATCCTGCGCGGGATCATCGTGCTGTTCGTCGGGTTGACACTGCTGCGCGCCTTCATGGGCTGGCTGGAACGCCGCTACCTGCCCGCCACCGACCTCGACGGCAACGGGCGCAATTCCGTCAGCCTGATCGCGCGCTATCTGGGTGTCGCGCTGGCGGTGATCTGGACGCTCGCGTCGCTCGGCATCGGGGTGGAACGGATCGCGCTGCTGCTATCGGCGCTGTCGGTCGGCATCGGCTTCGGCCTGCAGGCGATCACGCAGAACTTCGTCTCCGGCCTGATCCTGCTGGCCGAACGCCCGATCAAGATCGGCGACCTGATCCGCGTCGGCACCGACGAGGGCGACGTGAAGCGGATCAGCGTCCGCTCCACCGAGATCGAACTGGGCGATCATTCGACGCTGATCGTCCCCAATTCCGAACTCATCACGAAATCGGTGCTCAACAAGACGCTGGGCAGCCCGTTGGGGCGCATCCAGATCCAGTTCTCCGTACCGATCGGCACCGATGCGCCGCGCATTCGGCGAATTGTGCTCGACGCCTTCGCCGCGGAGGAAGCGGTGCTGGCCGATCCCGCCCCCAACGCCTTTGTCGACGGAATCGTCGATGGCCGCATCCTGTTCAACTGCATGGCGCAGGTTGCGTCGCCCCGCGCGGCGTATGGCGCGCGCAGCAACGTGCTGCTCGCCCTTCTCCATACCCTGCGACAGGAAGGGGTGGAGATCGGCACCGTCGCGCAGCGGCTCGAACTGGTGTCACCCCCCGGCACCACGATCGCTCCCGCCGACAATAATCGTGATAGTGGTTCGCAATAGCGGTTGAACCGGTGACGGACACCGGTTAGCGAGCGTTTCGTGACCGACACAATCGCCCCTCCAACGGATCGCAGCCGCATCGTGGCGCCCGCCGCCCGGCCGAAGCCGAAGCCGAAGCGCAAGTGGCGTGGCTGGTGGCTGAAGCAGTTGCACAGCTGGCACTGGATCAGCGCCGCCGTCTCGCTGGTCGGGATGCTGCTGTTCGCGGCCACCGGCATCACCTTGAACCATGCCGCCACGATCGGCGCGACGCCGGTGATGGCGGAAAAGACCGGCACCCTGCCGCCGCCGTTGCTGCGCATGCTGGCCCGGATGCCCGCTGCCGATGCGCCGCTGCCCCCCGCCGTGGCCACCCGGATCGCCACGGTGGTGGGCCTCGACCCCGCCGGCCGGCCGGGCGAATGGTCCGATACCGACGTCTATGTCGCATTGCCGCGCCCCGGTGGCGACGCATGGGTCAGCATCGACCGGGCCAGTGGCCGCATCACCGCGGAAACCACGGATCGCGGCTGGATCTCGTACCTCAACGACCTGCACAAGGGGCGCAATGCCGGCGCCGCATGGAGCTGGTTTATCGACATCTTCGCCGGCGCCTGCATCCTGTTCACGCTGACCGGGCTGCTGCTGCTCCAGCTTCATGCGCGCCACCGTCCGCTGACCTGGCCGATGGTCGCGCTCGGCGTGGTCATTCCCGTCATCCTGATCCTCGTCTTCCTCCACTGAAAGGGCCTGTCATGCGTCCATCCCGTTTCGCCCTGCTGGCCGGTGCCATCGGCGCCCCTGCTGCCGCCGGGACCGTCACCGTCACCATCCCCAAGCTCGACGTCGCCGAATATCATCGCCCCTATGTCGCGATCTGGCTGGAGCCGGCCGGGGGCGGTACGGCGCGCACGCTGGGCGTCTGGTACGACGTGAAGAAGCGCGGCAACGAACCCGGCACCAAATGGCTGGCGGACCTGCGCGCCTGGTGGCGCAAGGGCGGACGGTCGATGGCGATGCCCGCCGACGGTGTCAGCGGCGCGACCCGCGCGCCCGGCCAGTACAGCATCCCCCTGCCCGCCGACCTGAAGCCCGGCCAATATATCCTGAACGTCGAGGCCGCCCGCGAAACCGGTGGTCGCGAACTGGTGTCGGTGCCGCTGTCCATCCCCAAGCCCACCGCCCGCGCCGCCGGCAAGGCCGAACTGGGCGCCATCGCCGTTTCCCCCCGTTGATAAGGATCATCCGCATGTCGCCGTTCGTCCGTCGCCTGATCGCCGCCGCCGCGCTGGTTTCCGTTCCCGCCTTGGTTTCCGCGCATCGCGGCTGGCTGTTGCCGTCCGGCACCGTGTTTTCGGGGACGGACAGCTGGGTCACCGTCGATGCCGCGATATCGAACGACCTGTTCTTCTTCGATCACCAGCCGCTGCGGATCGAGCCAATGAAGGTCTGGCAGCCCGACGGCAGCGAAGGCCAGTTGCAGAACGGCGCGACCGGGCGTTACCGCTCCACCTTCGACGTGAAGCTCGACAAGCCGGGCACCTGGAAGATCGGTCTGGTCCAGAACGCGGTCATGGGCAGCTTCAAGGCGGACGGCGTCGAGAAGCGGATCGGCCGGCGTGGCCCGCCCCGGCCGGGTGACGCGGCAGCGCTGACCGTCGCGGACATCCCGGCCAACGCCACCGACGTCAAGGTGGTCGAGATGTCGGGCCGCAACGAGATTTTCGTGACCGCCGGCGAGCCCACCACCAAGGTGTTCGCCACCACGGGCAAGGGGCTGGAATTCGTGCCCATCACCCATCCGGACGAACTGGTCGCGGGGCAGCCGGCCAGATTCCGTTTCCTGATCGACGGCAATCCTGCCGCCGGCCTGAAGGCGACGGTGGTCCCCGGCGGCAAGCGGTATCGCGATGCGGAGGGGGCGCGGGAACTGGTTGCCGGGCCGGACGGCGTGGTGACGGTGACCTGGCCGACCGCCGGCATGTACTGGCTGAACGCGACCGCCACGGATGCCAAGCCCACCACCCCACGCGCGAACGAGCGGCGGATGAACTACACCACCACGCTGGAGGTGCTGACCCCCTGACACCGCCCGGTCCCGCCATGCGGATCGCCTTGCCCGCGATGATCGACCCCGCCGCCGTTGCCGACAGTGATCCGGCGGCGGCGATCGTCGACTTGGACGGGGAGACGATGGGCACGACGTGGCATGTCCGCCTCGCCGCACCGCGCGGCTTCGACGCCACCACCGTGCGGGGGGCGATCGACGCGCGGCTGGATGGCATCGTCGCGGAGATGAGCCATTGGGAGCCGGCCTCGCTGCTGTCGCGGTTCAACCGCGCCGCCGCCGGCCAATGGTGCGCGTTGCCCCCCGATTTCGCGACGGTGATGGCGCAGGGGCTGGCGATCGCCGGAATTACCGATGGCGCGTTCGATCCGACGATCGGATCGGTGGTCGATCTGTGGGGTTTTGGCCCCCGACCTGTCGCCGCGCCGCCGACCTCGGCGGAGATCGAGGCGGCATTGGCGCGATCGGGCTGGCGGCGGCTGGCCTTCGAGGCCGGTACGCGGCGACTGCGCCAGCCCGGTGGCCTGTCGCTCGACCTGTCGGGGATCGCGAAAGGCCATGCGGTCGACGCGGTCGCCGACCTGCTTCAGGCACGTGGCATCCGTCATACGCTGGTCGAGATCGGGGGCGAACTCGCCGGGCATGGCCTTCGTCCCGATGGCGAGCCGTGGTGGGTGGATCTGGAAGCCCCCCCAGGTGCCGATATCCCGCCGCTCCGGATCGCGCTTCACGGCCTGTCGGTCGCGACATCGGGGAACTACCGGCGCGGCGACCACACGATCGATCCCCGCACCGGCCGCGCTGCCACCAGCGGCGTCATCGCCGCCAGTGTCATTCATTCATCAGCACTTTTTGCGGATGCATGGGCAACCGCCCTGACGGTGCTGGGTCCCGCGAAAGGTGCAGCGCTTGCCAGCCGGATGGGCATCGCCGCACGGATCGTCACTCATGACGATGCCGGTGTACGGGAAACGATGACCGCCCCGCTGGCAGCGATGCTGGCGGACTAGCGACACCTCACGAACGGCATGACCGCCGGTCCGCCATTGATCGCCGGACCAGCGGCACCCAACGGCCGCCGGTCCGGGCGGACGTTACATCCCGCCGGCGCTGCCGCCCATCGCACCCTGCATCCGCTGGGCGGCGGCCAGATGCTGCTTGACGATCGGCACCGCCTTCTTTGCGGTCGTCTTCAGTGCCGGTTGATCGCCGTCGGCACCATAGCTCTGGTGAAGGTCGAGCGCGGCCTGATGCGCGGGCAGCTGCTGCCCCAGATACAGGCGATCGAAATCGGCGCCCGACGCCGCCTGCAACTCGCCCAGCGAGGCGGTGATGCCCGCGTCCGGGGCGGGCGGCGACGGGTTCATACCGGCTTTGCGCGCCGCCGCCATCGTATCGGCGGTCGTCTTCTGATGATGCTTGATCATCATGTCGGCATAGCGGCGGATGCCGGCATTCTGCGTCTTCTGGAGCGCGATGCGGCTGGATTCGATCTCGTACATGTCACTCTTGCCAGCGGCCATCACATAGGCGGCGGCCTGCGTCTTCGCTTCGGCCGGGGGCGGGGGCGGAGGCGTTTGGGCAGAGGCGGTCACGGCCGTCGCGGCGAGCAGCAGCGCCAGCGGCAGGGTGCGTAAACGGATCATGTCATCATCCTTTCGATCGTGATCGGCCATCCGGATACGGCGTTTCCACGCTATCCATGATGTCGCGATCGAAACGCACGGCGGGGTGATTGGTCCACCCAAAGCGCCGGTAAGCCGCTGAATTAACAAGAAGCATAACGATTTTTCGACGATGCCCGCCAGATCATGATCTGGATCATCAATCCAGTTTAACGCCGCAACGACGTGCCGATCATCGTGAAGAACGCGCGGCCGTCAGCGCAGGATTCGACGTTCCATTCCGGATGCCACTGCACCGCCAGCACGTCGGCGCCGCAGGGTTGTGCCGAAAACGCCTCGATCAACCCGTCATCGGTCGCCACCGCCTCCACCGACAGGCCACCGCCCAACCGGTCGACACCCTGATAATGCACGGAATTGACCGACAGCCGCCGGGTACCGATCCCGGCCGCCAGCCGACCGCCGTCGACCAGTTCGACATCATGCCGGTGATCGAACAGCGAGGCATAATCGCCGGGCGTGCCGTGCAGATGCGCGCCGTCGCGATCCGCAGCCAGCGTACCGCCGAACAGCACGTTGATCTCCTGCATCCCCCGGCAGATGCCGAACACCGGCTTGCCCGCCTCGATCATCCGCCCGGCCAGTGACAGTGCCACCTCGTCACGCTGCTCGTCGAGCGGTGCGGCCACGGCATCGCTGCCATAGCGTGAGGGTGCGACATGCGACCGTGATCCGGTCAGCAGCAATCCGTCGAGGATCGCGGTCAGCTGCCCGGCATCGTTGCCATCGATCAGCGCGGGCACCAGCAGCACGGTGGCATCCGATATGCTGCGCAAGGGCAGGACGAAGCGGCTGGCGACGACCTGCACGGGCCGATCCGCCACCTCGTTGCAGCACAGCACGCCGATCACCGGCTTGCGGGGGATGCCACCCACCCTTCAGCCCCCGCCCGACAGCGCGTCGCGCACCGCCGCGGCGTCGGCCGACGCGGCGACCCGCGCAGCGGGCTGAACGACGATGCTGCCGGCGGGCACGTCATCCAGCAGCCACACATTACCACCGATCGTCGTGCCGCGCCCGATCGTCACCCGCCCCAGGATCGTCGCGCCGGCATAGATGACGACATCGTCCTCGATGATCGGATGCCGGGCATGGCGCTCCATCGGCCCCGGCTGACGATCGCCGATCGGCGTGCGCGCGCCCAGCGTGACATGCTGGTACAGCCGCACCCGCGCGCCGATGATCGCGGTTTCGCCGATCACCACGCCGGTGCCGTGATCGATGAAGAAACCCTCGCCGATCGTCGCACCCGGATGGATATCGATCCCCGTGCGCTCGTTGGCGATCTCGGAGATGATCCGCGCGGTGATCGGCGCACCCAGTTCGTGCAGTTGGTGGGCGATGCGGTGATACAGGCTGGCGGTGGCGCCGGGATAGCAGATCAGGATTTCATCGACGCTGCGGGCGGCGGGATCGCCGAGGAACGCCGCCTCGACATCGCTGTCGACCAGCCGACGCACCGCCCCCAGCGCGGCGGAGAACAACCGCACGATCAGGCCCGGCTGATCGGGATCGAACGTGCCGCCGCGTGCCTCCTCCTGCCAATATCCCAGTTCGGCGGCGATCTCGCGCTCCAGTTCGCCGGTCGCGGCGATCAGCTTGGCAACGACGAACGCATCCTCGTCCGCCGCCTCGCCCCGAAACTGGCCGAGTCGGCGCGGATACAGTGCCGCCGCCAACATCTCGACGATCCGCTCCAGCCCGTGCCGGGACGGAAAGCGGGGAGAATCCGCGGTCACCGCGCGCCGCTGCCGCCAGTCGAGGCGCGCAGCCTTCAGCGAGGCCAGCGCCTCACCGATGTTCGCGCCAGTTCCGCCGTCGTTATGGGGGCTGGCAAGACGGTCGATGGCGGGGACACTGGCTGACATACCATCAGCATACCCCATCATCGCGATAGGAATTGATAGAAAAGATAGCCGTCGGCCAAGCGTCGCTGTCCCGCCGCCACCCGCTATTTTCCCGTCATGGAAGGGCGACGGGAACCACGGCATCCGGCCATGCGCTCCCATGACAGGGGCGGCGGATCACATCGCCCGTTTGCTCGAAAGGCATCCATATGGCCATCACGGCTGTCCTGTTCGACATCGACGGCACGCTCGTCGACAGCAACGATCATCACGTCATCGCATGGGAAGAAGCCTTTGCTGGCATCGACGCACGGTTCGATCGCCAGACGATCCACGACCAGATCGGCAAGGGCACCGATATGCTCGTCCCGACGCTGCTGCCCGATTTGGACGAGGAGGCGCAAGCGGCGCTCGGCGAGGCGCACGGCAAGGTGTTCAAGGCGCGTTTCCTGAACGAGGTGAAGCCTTTCCCCGGCGCACACGACCTGCTGCGCCGGGTCCATGCCGCGGGCCTGCGGGTGGTTCTCGCCTCCTCCGCATCGGAGCAGGAACTCGACCATTATATGGCCCTGTTGGGCGCCCGCGAACTGGTAGCCGAAACCACCAGCGCCGACGATGTCGAGAACACCAAGCCCGCGCCCGATATCTTCGCCACCGCGCTGAAGAAGATCGGATCGCCGCCGCCGCACGAGGTGATCGTGGTCGGCGACACCCCGTATGATCTGGAAGCGGCGGCGAAATGCGGGATTGCTGCGGTCGCCGTCCGCTCCGGCGGGTTCGCCGACGATGCGCTGACACAGGCCGGCGCGGTCGCGATGTACGACGACGTCGCCGCGCTGCTGCGCGACTACGACCGTTCACCGCTGGCCGGCTGAACCGCTATCCCTTTTTCGCCGCGATATAGCCCGTGATCTGCTCCTCCAGCACGTCGAGCGGCAGCGCGCCCTGCCCCAAGACCGCCTCGTGGAAGTCGCGGATATCGAAGCGGGGGCCCAGTTCGCGTTCGGCCCGGGCGCGCAGTTCGGCGATCTTCAACTGGCCGACCATGTAGCTGGTCGCCTGCCCCGGCCAGTTGAAATACCGATCCACCTCACGCGCGATATCCTTATCGGAGACGGAGCTGTTCGCCCGGAAATAGGCGATCGCCTGCTCGCGCGTCCACCGCTTGGAATGGATGCCGGTGTCCAGCACCAGCCGGATCGCGCGCCATACCTGCAACGACAACATGCCGAACCGGTCGTACGGGGTCTTGTACACCCCCATCTCGTTCGCCAGCCGCTCCGAATAGAGGCCCCACCCCTCGACATAGGCACCATAGCCACCGAATTTGCGGAACTTGGGCAGCGCCGCCAGTTCCTGCTGACGGGCGATCTGGAAATGATGGCCCGGCGCGCCTTCATGCGCGGCGATGCCGGCGACCTGCACCTTCTGCGTCTGGTTCATGTCGACCAGATTGACGTAATAGATGCCGGGTCGCGATCCATCCGCCGAGGGCGGATTGTAGAACGCGGTGGAGGCGGTGCCTTCCCGCCATTTCTCCACCGCGCGCACCTCCAGCGCCGCCTTGGGCAGCACCCGGAAATAGCGGGGGGCCGCCGCCATCGATGCCGCGATCACACCGCGGGCATCGTGCAGATATTCATCGCGCCCGGCGGCAGTGTTGGCATATTTGAACTGCGGATCGGTGCGGATCTGGGTGAAGAATTCCTCCAGCGTGCCGGTGAAGCCGACCTCGCGCTTGATCCCCTCCATCTCCTGCCGGATCGCCGCGACCTGGCGCAGGCCGAGCTGGTGGATCTGATCCGCGGTCAGTTCGGTCGTCGTCGAATTGCGCAGGCGATCGGCATAATAGGCGTCGCCGCCGGGCAGATGCCATGCGCCGAAATTACCCGTCGCCTTCGGCTCGATCTCGTCCAGCGCCGCGAACAGCAGCGCGTAGCCGCGCCGGAACGGCCCGGTGAGCGCCGCCTGCGCCTCACCCAGCAGCCGCGTCTTGGTGGCGGCGGGGGCATCCAGCGCCGCCACCTTCTTGCGGAAATCCGCCATCAAGGTCGAATCCGCCCCCGTGTCGAACGGCGCGCCCGTGACGATCGCCTGCGCATCGGCCCGCGCGGGCGCGAAATTGACCTTGTTGGGGATGATCCCGGCCGCTGCCTGCGCCCGCATCGTTGCCGATACCTCGCGCATCACCCGCTCGGTCTCGCGCAGGCGGGCGATATACGCCTCGGCATCGGCGACGGTATCGACCTTGTGGTTGTTGATGAGCAGCACGGGAATATCTCCCGCCGGGCTGCCATTGGTCGATACCGGGAAGCGCAGATTGCGGAACGGCAGCGAGCGGCGGCCCCGGTCGACCTCATATTCGAACAGGCGATAGCTGACCCGCCCGCCCTCGCCCAATTGATCGGGTTTGAACCGCGCACGCATCGCCGCCAGTTGGCGTTCGGCCAGCGCCTGCGCGCGCACCGCGGCGGCATCGGTATAGTCGTCGAGCCGGCCGTAATCGGTCTTGAGCCCCAGCTGGGTCTGCCCTTCCGGGCTGAGTGCCAGCTGCTCGTCATAGGCGGCATCGAGGAAGCGGATCAGCGCGGCATCCTGTGCGGTCGCCGTCGAACCGGTTGCGGGTTTCGTCGCCTGGATCGGAACGGGGGTGGCGGCCGGCAACAACGCCATCATCGGCAGCAGGGCAAAGGCAAGCGAACGCATGGGATACTCCTGTCAATTGCCTCCTTGTCGTCCGCCTGCGCGCCCGACGCAATCGCTCGGGTGCGCGGGTGCCATCGCGACACGGCACGGCGTCGTGAAACTGACATGTAACCGACGCGTGGCTGCAATCTGCCACAGGTAGCTGCACGGGCAACGGCGAAACGCCGATCCGTGGGGAAAATACATCATGAACGACGAACAGGGCGGTGGCGCGATGCGCCACGTCGCCGATCGACGCGCCGTGCTGCGCAATGTTGCCGGATTGTCGATACTGCCGCTGGGTGCCGGGCTGCTGTCCGGCTGCGACGGGGATGGTGACGCGAACGCCACCGCGACGGCCGCCGCCGACGATGCCTCTTTATTGGCGGATGCGAAGATACCGGCCGCCACTACCTGTTTCACGGTTGCCGTGCTGCCCGACACGCAATTCTATTCGCGCTACGCCACGCCGGAGGAGAGCAGCCAGTTCTCCCGCAAATACGGCAGCGAGCCGTTCGCCGCGCAGACGCAGTGGATCGCCGACAATGCGGCGGCGTACAACATTCCGTTCGTCATCCATCTGGGCGACGTGGTCGATCAGGTCGGCAAGCCCAGCCAGTGGCAGGTCGCCGATGCCGCGATGAAGCGGCTGGAGGCGGCCCGCATTCCCTATTCGGTGCTGGCAGGCAATCACGACGTCGTCGCCGCCTTTGAATATCGCGGTCCCTGGGATCAGGGAACGGGTACAGATGCGCAACGCTGGGGCCCCAATGAACCCTATCTCCAGTGGTTTCCGACCAGCCGGGCGGCGACGCAGGCGACCTTCCGGGAACGCGATGGCTCCGGCTTCCACGAATATCACGTGTTCGAGGCACATGGCATCCGCTTCATGGTGATGTCGCTGTCGTGGCGCATCTCCGATGCCGCGATCGGCTGGGCGCGCGACGTGATCCGTCGCAATCCGACACTGCCGGTGATCCTGTCCAACCACCAGCTGCTCAACATCGACAAGGACGGCATCAGCCCGCTCGAAACCGATTATGGCAAGATGCTGTGGGATCGACTGATCCGCGACAACGACCAGATCTTCATGACGCTGAACGGCCACCACCACGGCGCCGCACGGCTGACCAAGATCAACGACTTCGGCAATCCGGTCGAGGAGATGGTGGTCGATTACCAGATGGATTATCAGGGCGGCAACGCGCTGATGCGGCTGTACGAATTCGACCTGTCGGCCAATCGGATCGACGTCATGTCGTTCTCGCCCTGGGTGGTGCAGAAGCCCAAGGCGACGCTCAACCAGTTCGATCGTGCGCTGCTGACCGAGCCGAACGAACAGTTCAGCATCGACATCAACTTCAAGAAACGGTTCGCCGGTTTCCTGCGCTTCCGCCCGGTCTGGTCGACCACCGGCGCGCCGATCCTGCCGGTCGTGAAGGAAAAGCTGCTGGCCGGTTATGTTGAGCCGGCCGTGCCGGTGGCGGTGCCGCCGCGCGATGCCAACGACTATCCCGTCGCCGCCGACACCTATGCCCATTGGCGGCCGATGGCAGGCAAGGCGGGTGCGATCGTCGCGGTGGGCGAGGCACTGCCCGATGCCACCGGTGCCTTCCCGATGACGCGGGTGCCACTGGCGGGGCCGGCACAGGCCGGCGACGTGCAATGGTCCGACGACCGTCATCACCTGTCGTCGTGCCCGGCCAGCGTCCGTTTCCTGAACACCGACAAGGTCACCGGTCGCAACAGTTCGTTCTCGACCGCGATGAACGCCGCGGTCAACAACCGCAGCTTCTGGGACGGCTATACGGTGGAGGCGTTCATCAAGGTGGATGCCGGCTGGACGCGGGAGAACCACCGCTGGGGCAACATCCTGGGCCGGGTCGGCAATCGCGGCAACCTGCCCGGCTTCCGCGGCGGTGACCGCGAGGCGTCGTCGGTGCTGTTCGCGATCTCGTCGCTGCGTGAAATCCAGTGGGAAGTGGTGCCGGCCAGCAACGCCGCGCTGCCGCAGGCCAACTGGTCGGGCGAGATCATGGCCGACACCTGGTATCACGTCGCGATCGTCTGCGACCCCGCGACGCGGGAGACGATCCTGTACGTCGAGGGTGCGCCCGTGCTGCGCAACGTGACGGGCGAGGTCGGCATGCGCTCGCAGAGCGTCAACAATCCCTGGATCATCGGCGCGTCATGGTGGAACGGCGCCCGTGTCGACGGCTTCTTCGGGAATATCGGCGAAATCCGGCTGGTCGGCCGCCCGCTGAAGCCCGACCAGTGGCTCACCGCCCGCCGCGCCTGACGCTCGTCCGGCATCATCCATTTTGCGGTCGGCCCGTTGCCGACCGACCATTCCTTTCCCGGAGACATCCATGCACACCCGTATGATCGCGGCGCTCACCCTGCTGGCCGCCACGCTTCCCGCCAGCGCCCATGCCGCGCAGTTCCAGGCCGGCGCCGACATCTTCACCGGCACCGGCGTCGCCGCGCGCTATGTCGGCCCCGGAGGCAATGCGCAGCCGAGCAACCGCGCGCTGGGATCGATCGCCGATGGCGGCTTCGACACGTTCGATACGTTCGGTTTCTATAACACCGGCACCGGCGGACTGGCGCTCAACCGGCAGGTCGAACTGCTGTCGGGCAACACCTATCGCTTCCTCGACACCTTCACGAACACCACTGGTGCCGCGATCCGCACGACGGTGAACTTCTTCGGCAACCTCGGGTCGGATGGCGACGAACTGGTCAGTTACGCACAGGGTGGCCTGACGGTCAGTTGCGAGGACGATGGTGACGGCAGTTGCACGGGCGATGCGGTGCTGGCTTTGGTCGCCGGCAATAACGGGCTGGCACAGGCCGCGATCACGCCCGATCGCTACAATGCCCGCTTCGCGCTCGACGTCGCGGCCGGGCAGAGCGTCAGCCTGCTCAACTTCGCGTTCTTGGCAAGGGACGAGGCCGGGCCGCTGGCCAGCGATGTGGCCATCGCCCGCACCACCGGGCAGGCGTTGATGGCGGCCCCGCGCGTCGACGGGCTGTCGGCGGCGCAGATCGCGACGATCGTCAATTTCACCGTGTCAGCGGTGCCGGAGCCCGCAAGCTGGGCGATGATGCTGATCGGCTTTGGCGCAACCGGCATGATGCTGCGCCGCCGCCGCCCCACCCGCGTCGCCTTAGCCTGATCCGGGTCGATCAGCCGGTCGGTTCTTCCCCGACCGGCAGGTCGATCACCACCCGCAGGCCGCCCGCTTCCTGAAGCGCGACGGAGCCGCCGTGCAGTCGGGCGACCGCCCCGACCAGCGACAGGCCCAGCCCCGCGCCCGACCCGCCCCGCGCCTCGTCGACCCGCCCGAACCGGCGGAGCGCGGCGGCGCGGTGTTCGGGCGCGATACCGGCACCTTCGTCCGACACCGACACCCGCACTCCGTCCCCGATCGCCTCCACCGCCAGCATGATCGTGCCGGCCCCGTATTTCACTGCATTGTCGATCAAGTTCCCCAACGCCTGCGCCATCAGTTCGCGATGCAGATTCAGGGTCGGTCGCACCGGTGTCACCACCCGGATCGCGCGGCCTGCCTCCTCGACCAGCGGGCCGTAGATTTCCGCGATCTCCTCCAGCTCGACCGCAATGTCGACCGGCGCAAACGCATCGCGCCCGATCCCCGCCTCCGCACGGGAGATGCGCAACGCCGTCTCCACCGTCGTCAGCAACCGCTGCCCCTCCGCCTGCGCACGCTCCACCGCCTCGTGCGCTGCCGGCGTGTCGGCCGCGACCGCAGCGCGTTCCAGCGCCGATCGCAGCCGGGTCAGCGGTGATTTCAGGTCGTGCGCCAGCATGTCGGTCGCCAGCGTCAATTCCTCCACCAGCCGCCCGGTCCGGTCGAGCGTGGCGTTGACGGAGGCCGCCAGCAACGCGAACGCATCGCCGCTGGCATCGGCGGGCACCCGGCGCGACAGCGCGCCATCGCGTACCGCATCCAGCGTCGCGACCGTATCTTCCAGCCGCAACACGATCATCCGCGCCGCCAGCCACGCCGCCAGCGCGGCGAATGCGACCGCCAGCGACAGCGCGACCAGCATCGCCAGTTCGAGCAGGCGGACGGTGCGCGCCTCGTCCTCCACCACGCTGCCGGTCAGCAGCCGCAACCCGCCCGCCAGCCGGTCGATGCGGACCAGCATGGCCTCCGGCGTCGCATGGCGACGGCGATAGAGGTCGATCTGCACCGGCTGGCCATCGGGCATGACATTGGGTGGCAGCGCGTCGAGATTGCCCGCCAGCGGCCGGCCGGCGGCATCGGTCAGCAACAGCACCGCGCGTGAACCCGTGTCACCAACGGTGTGCAGGCCGACCGCGCGGGCGATCGCCGCCACGCCCCGCGCCTGCCCCGCCAGCACGTCCTGCCGCACCATCTCACCGGTCGCGGCGGCGCCGGCATAGACCTGACCATGCACGATCATGCGCACCGCCAGCAGCAGCACGCCCGCCGCCGCGATCTGCAACAGGAACACCAGCGCGGCGAACCGCACCGTGGTCGACCGCCAGTTCATGCCGGCACGTGGCGCTCAACCATCCACGCCGAGCCGGTATCCGACCCCGCGCACGGTATGGAGCAGCGGCCGGGCGAACCCCTCGTCCACCTTCTTGCGCAGGCGGCTGAGATGGACGTCGATCACGTTGGTGCCCGGGTCGAAATGATAATCCCACACGCCTTCGAGCAACATGGTGCGCGTCACCACCTGCTCGGCATGGCGCAGCAGATATTCGAGCAGGCGGAACTCGCGCGGCTGCAACGTCAGCGGTCGACCGGACCGGACCACGCGGCGGGCAAGCAGGTCCATCTCCAGATCGTCGCATCGCAGCATCGTCTGCGCCGCCGGCGTGGCCGCGCCGCGTCGCACCAGCAGCCGGATGCGCGCGAGCAGTTCGGCAAAGGCGAACGGCTTGACCAGATAATCGTCGGCGCCGCCGACCAGCCCCTTCACCCGGTCTTCGGGCGATCCGAGTGCCGACAGGATGATGACCGGCGTCGCCACCCCCGCCGCCCGCAACGCGGACAACACCGCCATCCCGTCCATGCCCGGCAACATCCGGTCGAGGACGATGCAGTCATAGCTGCCGTCGGTGGCGTGGAACAGGCCATCGCGCCCGTTGGCGGCGCGATCGACCACGAACCCCTCCTCGCCCAACCCCCTGGCGACATAGCCGGCGGTGGCGTCGTCGTCCTCGACCAGCAATATCTTGTGACCCATGGCCGCCCTCCGATATTCCTTCCGGTAACCGTCCCGTCGTTACCGGACGATGACCCCGATCTCACGCGTGCCGCGCCGGATACGCACCGCCGCCGGGGTGCCTGATGCCACCGCCCGGTCCAGTCCGGCAAGCGAGCCAGCCGGGCGGCCGTCGATGGTTTCCACCACGTCGCCCACCGCCAGCCCGGCATGATCCGCCGGCCCGCCCCGACGCAGGCTGGTGACCACGACCGGCCGGGCCCCGGCAAAGGTCGCGCCCAGCCGCGCCTGCATCGCGGTCCGCTGCCCCCGCAGACCATGCAGCACCAGCGCCGCCGCCAGCAATGCGGGCAACGCCAAGGCCAGCGCTATTTGGCCGAGCCGGCGTATGTCGTTCATGGCGCCCGTCCGGGCGATACCGGTTCGGCCCGCACGCTTGCGTGTGGTTCGTCCGGCCCCATGCCCTTTGGAGTATCAAGCCACGTCGTGAACCGGTCGACGACGGTTGCAGCCTGCCGGTGGGAAAGGGGAAGCATCGGCGATATTCCTGCATCTGTTCGTCCAATCCGACCGCCCTTGTCGCCGACCGTGCCTGTTCGGGCGATGGGCGCAACATGACGGATCGCTCATCTTCCGGTCAGTCCACCGCCAGACGGACCCGTTCACAAGGCGGCGATGATCGGATCATCACCCATCCCCGGCCCGCCCCGTCGCGCCGCGCTGGACGAGCGGATCTGCCGGCTGATCTGCCCGATCGCCTCGGCGATGGTCGGGGTGTGCCTGACCGGCATCGGCCTGCTCCACGTCGGCGTGGCGATCGGGCGGCGGGCCAGTATCGCCGACGATCTGCTGGCGATCGATTCGCTCCTGTTCCTCGTCGCGACGCTCGCCTCCTACGTCTCGCTGCGCAGCCTGCATCGCCATCGCCTGCACCGGATGGAACGGGTGGCTGATGCTACCTTCATGATCGCCATGCTGCTGCTGACCGCGGCGTGCTTCGTCATCACCTATGCGCTGAGTGCCTGAACCGGGGCGGACCCCGCCGCCTTCGCCAAGACGGACCAAGATGACGAAAAGGTAAGCTGGCGCCCAGCCCCCGCTCAGGTCGCTGGAGGTAGGCGGGCAGACACGATCGTCGCGACACGATCGGCCGCGATGGCGCATTAGCAGGGCAGAATAGAGACGATGTCGGCACCGGTTTTCTTCGATCCCACCGGGCGGCGCAGCCGCGTGTCGCGGCGGATGGTGGCGGTGCTGATGCTGGTGATAGCGTTGGCGGCGGCGGCGTTCGCAACGACGTTGATGGTGATGCCGCCACGACAGGATCGGCGCCTGCCGCTTCCACTGCCCCATGCGGCCGCTGCGCGTGGCGACCATCATCCGCACGGGCTGGCCGCATGGCTGCCGCATGGCCGGGCGGCGGCGGGCGGGTCCGCACTCAGCATCGGCTTCTACGAGCCGGGCAATGACGGCAGTCTTGCCTCGTTGCGGCGCAACCACGATGCGCTCGACTGGGTCGTCCCCGCGCTCGTCACGGTGGCGGGGCCGCGGCACACCGTCGCCATCGCCCGCGATGACGCGTTCGACCGCACGCTGGCGGCGATGCGGCATCCACCCAGGCTGCTGCCGATGGTGCAGAATTTCGGTGACAGCGATTGGGACGGCGACGGCGCCGCCGCGCTGCTGGCCCATCGCACCGATAGCCGGATGCTCGCCCGAAAGCTCGCCGCCATGGTCGCGACTCGCAAGGTGGCGGGACTGGTGATGGATTTCGAGGCATTGCCCGCCACCGCGATCCATCCTTATCTCGACTTCCTGCGCCAGTTGCATGCCGCCATGCCCGCCGGCACCACCCTCGCCGTCACCGCCCCGGCGGAGGACGAGCGCTGGCCGCTCGCGGCACTGGCGGCGGTGTCGGACAAGCTGATCTTCATGGCCTATGACCAGCATTGGGAGGGGGGCAGCGCCGGCCCGATCGCCGCGCAGGACTGGTTCGTGCAGCAGGTCGCCGCCGCGCGACGAGTCGTGCCGGCCGCGAAGTTGGTCGTGGCGCTCGGCAGCTATGCCTATGACTGGCACGGCGACGATACCGATGCGCTGTCGATCGAAGAGGCATGGCTGGCGGCCCATGACAGCAGCGCCGCGCCGGTCTTCGATTCAGCCAGTGGCAACGCCAACTTCGCCTATGACGAAGGGGGAACGCACCACGCGGTATGGATGCTCGACGCCGCCACCAGCTGGAACCAGATGCAGGCGCTGACGCGGCTGGGGATCGGCGATGTCGCGCTGTGGCGGCTGGGCAGCGAGGATCAGGGTTTCTGGGCCGATCTGGCGGCGATACGTACCGGCCACCGCCCCGCCCTGTCGCACCCCGCCGCGATGCTGAACACCGATATCGAGGGGTCGGGCGAAATCCTGCGGATCGCCGCCACCCCCACGATCGGGCGACGCACGCTGCGCACCGATGCACAGGGCATCATCCGGGACGAACGCTACGACATGCTGCCCACCCCCTATGTCGTGCAGCGTGCCGGCGCCGCCGATCCCAAGGCGCTGGCGCTGACCTTCGACGACGGGCCGGACGCGACCTGGACGCCGAGGATACTCGACGTGCTGGAAGCCGCGCACGTCCCCGCCACCTTCTTCGTCATCGGCGAAAACGCGCTGGCGCATCCCGGCCTGCTCAACCGGATCGTCGCCGACGGTAGCGAGATCGGCAACCACAGCTATACCCATCCCAACATGGCCCGGTTGGGGCCGCGCGGCACCGCGCTGGAACTGAACACGACGCAGCGGCTGGTGCAGGCCTATACCGGGCGGTCGATGACGCTGTTCCGCGCACCCTATTTCGGGGATGCCGAGCCGACCACCACCGACGAACTGGGGCCGGCGCTGCAGGCACAGCGCGCGGGCTATACCGTGGTCGGCCTCCACGTCGATCCCAACGACTGGCAGCGACCGGGCGCCGATGCGATCGTGCGGCAGGTGCTGGATCAGGTCCACGACGCCAACGCGACCAGCAGCGGCAACGTGATCCTGCTCCACGATGGCGGCGGCGACCGGGCACAGACGGTGGCGGCGCTGCCGCGGATCATCGCTGCCCTGAAGGCGAACGGCTATCGCTTCGTCACCGCATCACGACTGGTCGGCGTGTCGCCGGCGCGGGCGATGCCGACGGTGACGGGTGGCGACCTGTGGGCGGTGCGTACCGATGTCGCGGTCTTCGTCGTGCTGGCGGCGCTGTCCGCGGCGCTGACCTGGCTGTTCTATGTCGCAATCACGCTCGGCATCGCGCGCGCGGTGATGATGGCGGGACTCGCCCGGTTGCAGGCGCGCCGCCGCCGCACCGAACCGCCCGTCTTCGCACCCACGGTGTCGGTCGTCATCCCCGCCTATAACGAGGAACGGGTCATAGTCGCCTCGGTCCGGCGCGTGCTGGCGAGCGATTATCCGGCGGTGCAGGTGATCGTCGCCGACGACGGGTCGCGCGATACGACCAGCGCACTGATACGCGCGGCGTTCGCCGACGACCCGCGCGTCCGCCTGCTGACGCTGGCCAACGGCGGCAAGGCGGCGGCGCTCAACCGCGCCTTGCAAGAGGCGGACGGCGAGGTGGTGATCGCCCTCGACGCCGATACCCAGTTCGAGGCGCAGACCATCGCGCGACTGGCGCGGTGGTTCGCCGATCCGGCGGTCGGCGCGGTCGCGGGCGACGCGCGGGTGGGCAACCGCGTCAATCTCGTCACCCGCTGGCAGGCGATCGAATACATCACCGCGCAGAATCTGGAACGCCGTGCGCTCGCCGGGTTCGATGCGATGACGGTGGTGCCCGGCGCGGTGGGGGCATGGCGGCGCAGCGCGCTGGATGCCGTCGGCGGCTATCCGGAGGATACGCTGGCGGAGGATCAGGACCTGACGATCGCGATCCAGCGCGCCGGCTGGCGCGTCACCTACGATCCGCAGGCGATCGCCTGGACCGAGGCACCGGAGACGTTCCGTGCGCTGGCCAAACAACGGTTCCGCTGGGCGTTCGGCACGCTGCAATGCCTGTGGAAGCATCGCGGCATCCTGCGCACCCGCACGCCGTCCGGCCTCGCACTGGTCGGCCTGCCGCAGGCATGGCTGTTCCAGATCGTGTTCGCCGCGATCTCGCCGCTGATCGATCTGGCGCTGCTGCTGTCGATCGTCGGCACCACCCTCCGCGTCGCGCAGCATGGCTGGGCGCAGACCAGCGGCGATGTCGGCACGATGGCGCTGTACTGGGCGGCGTTCACCGCGATCGACGTGGCCTGCGGCTGGATCGGCTATCGCCTCGACGGGCATGGGCAGCGCTTTCCGGCGCTGCTCCTGATCGCCCAGCGGCTGGTCTACCGCCAGATCATGTACGGCGTCGTGCTGCGCGCGATCGGCGCGGCGATCGGCGGCTGGACGGTGGGGTGGGGCAAGCTGGAGCGCACCGGCCGGGTCGGCGTGGCGGGAACGTGAACCGCCCCCTCACACCGGCGGCAGGGCCCAGTCGATCGTGCCGCGCCCATGCTGTTCCAGAAACGCGTTGGTCTGCGAGAACGGCTTGCTGCCGAACCAGCCATTATGCGCGGATAGCGGCGAAGGGTGCGGCGCCTTCAGCACCAGATGACGGCCGCCCGCCGCCACGTCCTGCACGAACGCCGCCTTCTTCTGGGCATAGGCGCCCCAGAGCAGGAACACGACCGGTTCCGGCTTGGCCGCCACCAGTCGCACGACCGCGTCGGTGAACCGTTCCCAGCCCCGGTTCTGGTGCGATCCCGCCTTGCCGCTTTCCACCGTCATCACGCTGTTGAGCAGCAGCACGCCCTGCTTGGCCCAATGCTCCAGGAAACCGTGCGTGGCGGGCGGAATGCCGCAATCGGTCGCCATTTCCTTGTAGATGTTGAGCAAGCTCGGCGGCGGCTTCACGCCGGGGCGGACGGAGAAGCACAGGCCATGCGCCTGCCCCTCGCCATGATAGGGGTCCTGCCCCAGGATCACGACGTGCACGGCGGGCAGCGGCGTCAGTTCCAGCGCGCGGAACCAGTCGCTGGAATGAGGGAAGATGCGCTTGCCAGCCGCCTTCTCGCTCTTCAGGAAGGTGCGCAGCGCCGCCATCGCAGGGCCGGCGAACTCCTCGCGCAGTGGTTCCAGCCAGGTCGGATCGATCTTCGGATCGGTCATTCAGCGCTTCCGGACGAACTCGGCGCGCAGCACCAGCCCCTTGATCCCGTCGAACTTGCAGTCGATCTCCTGCGCGTCGCCGGTCAGCCGGATCGACCGGATCACCGTGCCACGCTTCAATGTCTGCCCCGCGCCCTTGACGGTCAGGTCCTTGATCAGCGTCACCTGATCGCCATCGGCCAGCACGTTGCCCACGGCATCGCGGACCACCACCGCATCGGCGTCCGCCACCGCATCCTGCACGGTGGAGGCCGCGACCCATTCGCCGCTCGCCTCGTCATAGACATAATCGTCGTCGCTCATGCTGCGTCCGCTAGAGCAGGCGGCGGCGATGGTCCACCATATGCGTCCGGCCGGCGACATGATGCGTTGCCTGACCATGCGCCCCGCCCTGATCGTCCTTGCCCTGTTCGCCACCGCCGCATCGGCCACGCCGCCACCGCCCGAATTCGACGCGATCCGGTTTTTCGAAGGCGGCACGCGCGGGGACGGGCTGTTCAAGGTGATCCTGCGCGGCAGCCACCGCTTCACGGTACAGGGCCGGGGCCGGATCGAGGGGGATACCCTGATCCTCGACCAGATCGTGACGCGCGAGGGTAGCGCGCCCAAATCACGCCAGTGGCGCATCCGCGCGATCGGGCCGGGCCGCTACACCGGCACGCTGACCGATGCGAAGGGCCCGATCACCGGCGAGACGACCGGTGATCGCCTGCACCTGCGCTACACCAGCACCGGCGGCTTCGCGGTCGAGCAATGGCTGACGCTGTCGTCTGATGGCCGTTCCGCACAGAACCGGCTGACCGCCAAACGGTTCGGCGTGACGGTGGCGTCGCTGGACGAGACGATCGTCAAGACCGACTGACGCGTTACAACAGCCCCGGCACCTCGCGCTGCGCGGTGTTGGGCCGCGTCGGTGTCAGCAATTCACGCCGCCCGCCCGACGTCGCGCTGCGAAGGCCGGCATCGCCGATCGCCGCACCGCAGCTACGCCCCGCCAGGAAATCGAGCGCCGCTTTGGTCGAGGCCTCTCGCGGATCGCCCATCGGATAGTTCACGTCGTCGGTCGCCTGGCAACTGGCCTGCACCTTGCCCGCCAGCCCGTCGTAATAGTCGCCCTGCCGTGCCGCGTTCTGCGTCGCCAGCGCCACCACGCGCAGTCGGTCGTCACAGGCCGCCAGATCGCGCGCGATCTGGCCGACCGGCTTGCCATAGGTGTTGGTGCCGATCAGCGCGGCGTTCGCGCCAAGATAGGGGATCGACGCGTTGATGACGAGTTCGCTGGCCGAGGCGGTGCCGCCGGTGCCGATGAAGGCGATCCGCGTCGCCGCAATCGACTGTGGTTGCGGGCCATAATATCTGATCGAGTCGTTCGACGATTTGTCGGGCCGGAAGACGGTACGGCTCTGCACGTCCGCGGTGGAGCGTTGTCCGCCCAGCAGGTCGCTGAACAGCTCGGCGATCACGATCGCGCCACCGCCATTGTACCGCAGGTCGACGATCACCTGCGTGACCCCCGCTGCCCTAAATCGGGCAAAGGCATCGCGCAGTGCCGGATCGGCGGTGCCGATGAAGGTGCGCAGGTTGACATAGCCGACCTGCCGGCCGCCATCGTTCAGTATCTGCACGCCGTAGCGCGACGAGATCGGGGTCAGCGCATAATCGGCCTTGGTGACCGTCACGTCGCGTTGCCCGCCACCCCCGCCGGTGACGCGCAGTACCCGGGCCGTTCCCGCCGTATCGGGGCCGAGCGCGGTCAGCACGCCATTGGGTCCGCTGGCGGCCATGATCGACGCCACGGAGGCAAGATTGGCGGTACTGGTGCCGATCGATACGATCTCCGCCCCGCGGTCGATCCCCGCGGCCAATGCGGGGGCACCCTCGAACGATTCCGCCACGAACACGCGCCGGGCGACCGTATCGTAGGACAGGCGCACGCCGAACCCGCCGCTGGTGCCGGCGTTGTAATAGGCATCCTCTTCGCGGATCGAGGTCAGGTAGGTGAAATAGCGGTCCTTGCGCTGGCTGCGCGCGGTGGCGGTCAGCGCATCGATATAATCGTCGACGGTGCCATAGCCGGCCGGGTTCGACGAGACGGGCAGCAGTTCGGGAAACAGATACCATTCGCGCAACTGCGCCGCCGCCCAGTTCTGCCGTTCCAGCAGCGAGCATCCCCCGCCCCCCGCGCCGCCGCCGCCGGCGGTCGTCGTACCGCCGGTGAACGTACCGCTGCCGCCGCCGTCACCACCGCCGCCGCAGGCGGACAGCAGCGCGACCATGGCAAGCATCCCGGCGACCTTGGACTTCATCGAATCCCCCTGTATCAACGTACGTCTAGCCGATCGCCACCACGCCGTCAGAGAGAAAATCACATGCGAAACCAGCCGGTGGATCGCTCGTTTGGGCGATCAGGAGGACCCTTCATGATCCGGTCGCTGTTCGTCGCCTCGCTTCCCCTGCTGATGCTCTCTGCCTGCGGTACCGGCGGACCCGCCACGGAAGCGGCCGGCAACACGGCCGACAACACCGCGGCAGCGGCCCCCGACGGTGGTTATGCGGCGCGAATCACGGCGCTTTCCCCCCGTCTGCGGCAGGGCGTGTTCCTGCGCGCGATCCGCGACGCCGGCAAGGAATGCCAGGAGGTGACGGAGGAAGACGGCATCACCGCGATCGAGGGTAAACCCGCCTGGGTGGCAATCTGCGACCGCAGCACGCGCTGGATCATCACGATCGACAAGTCAGGCACCGCGATCGTCACCGAGGCGCCGCCGGCCTCCCGCCCCGAACGCCAGCCCGGCTGACGGGGCGGCGAGACGGGGCGGCGCGCCTAATCGGCGCGGTCGTAATAGCCGCCCCAGCCGGTGCGGTGCTTGCGCGCCCGGGTCGTCCACGCCCAGCCGGACAGGAACAGCCCGAACGCCACCATGATCGCGAGCAGCGCGAGGATGCCGAACGACTGCCCCTGCCAGATCGCCCAGCCCAGCGCGCCCACGCAGATGCCCGCATAGGTGCCGCATGCCACCACCACGCGCAGCCGCGCAGCGCGCTTCGTCGCGTCGAACGGCGTCACGATCGCGAGGCACAATGCGGCGATGGCCAGCAAGATCGGCAGGGCGAGATCCGCCGATGGCGTGATGAACAGCAGCAACGCCAGAACGATGGTCGTCGCCGCCCACAATGCGGCCCAGAGACGGATTTTCAACATGCGCGACGGTGGCTCCGGCGGGGTTCTGGGCAGGATGGACCATCGTTCATAGAAGTTGTCGGGCGGCAATACAAAGCATGACAAAAGGTAGCCGTTACAACCTGATCGCCAGTGGATCGCCCGCCCCCTTCGCCTGGAAGCAGCCGATCCGCCCATCCTCCAGCCTGAGCGCGGTCAGCACCCCGGTGCGATAGACGCCGGTGTCGATCCCGATGCGCTGTTCCCGGATCATCGGTTCCGCCGAATCCCAGGTATGGCCATGGACGATGACCTTTTCGAACCGCTTGCCATGGCTGAGGAACGGCTCGCGAATCCACAGCAGATCGGCGGCCACCTGCTTGCGCAGCGGCACGCCCGGCCGCACCCCGGCATGGACGAAGGCATAGTCGCCCAGCGTCAGCGTCAGTTCCAGTGCCTGGAGGAAGCGAAGGTGGGAGGCGGGCATCCGTTCCAGCAGATCGTCGCGCGCCCGCAGGTGATCGTCGATCGCATCGACCTCGGCCGGCGGTTCGACCGCATAGGATCGCAACGTCTCCGCCCCGCCCACCCGTAGCCAGCCGCGCGCCTCCGCCGGATCGTCGAGCCACGCGAGCAGCATCTCCTCGTGATTGCCCTTCAGGAAGCGCGGCTCGAACGGCGCATGGCGTTGCAGCCAGACCAGCGACGACAGCACTTTGGCGGTCGCCGGTCCGCGATCGACATAGTCCCCGACGAAGACCAGCAGCGGCCGCCGGCCCCGGCCGCGCGCCGCCACATCGTCGGCGATCATCGCCAGCAGCCTGGTCAGGATATCGTAGCACCCATGGACATCGCCGATCGCATAGACCAGCCGCCCCTCGACCGATGCGTGCGGCCCGACCTCCCAATCCGACTCCGCGTCGAGCACGCCGGTCATGGCCGGTCGTCATCCGCCTGTGCCTGCCGCGCGGCGTCGCGCAACCGGGCGGCAAGTTCGTCATAGGTCCGGATCGTGCCGTCGGGATCGTCGAGCGAAACCGCCAGCGCCCGCGTCCAGATGCGGCGCACCGCCAGCATCTCGCGCCGCGGCACCCCCGCCTCGGTAGCGGCGTGATAGGCGGCGACCAGACGACGGTCGGCCGCCCGCACCTCGCGATAGATGCAGCGGTTCTCCTCGCTGCCGGGGCGGCAGCCATCGTCGGCGGCGGCGGATCGCGCGGTGGCGACGGGCACCGTCCGCGTTATCACGCGCGATCGGCGGGCGGGCACGGCGGACGTGGCGGCGGACCTGTCGTCCCCGGCGCGCTCGATCGCTTCCGCAGGCATGTCCGCTTCGTCCGCGACGACGACGGGCGCGGCGGTGCGGTAGGTCGCCGGTGCCGGGCGGGCGGGCGGTACGGCGGCGGATCGCCTGACCGGACTGGCCTGGGCCAGCGCCGCCGCCGGGCTCCGGTCCGCGCCGATCTGGAGGAACAGGAACGCCAACACGGCGATGGCGATCAGGGGGACGACGATCGTCACCAGCCGCACGACCCACGAGGACGCGCGATCGGCCGGCGGAGTCTGGACGACGAACTCGCGCGACCTGCCGCTGGCGGCACGCGCCGCCGCCGGGGTGTCGGCGGCCTGGGGGTGCCGCCGGAAGATCCGTTCCATGTCGGCCGACACCCGGTCGGCCACCCTGTCATCCGGCATCCGGTCCACCTTTACGTACTTTACGCATCCGCCATCGCATCCGCCATGCCGTCCTGCCCGTGAACCGATGGTTTACGGGTGCCGGCTGCAGGTGAAACGCCGGGAGTAGTCACTCCTTCTGGAGCAACGCCTTCAACCCGGCAAGCGCTCCGAGCGGCCTGACCTCGTCCTCGCCGATGACGCCCGCGGCCTTCAGCACCTTGCCGGCATTCGGGCCGCGCGGAAAGGGGTCGAGCGCCAACGCCATCGTCTGCGCCGCCGCTTCCCCCAGGTCGATCGCGCCGCCCTCGATCTCGATCGTGTCGAGCGCGTCGGCGGACAGTTCGATCTCGTCCTCCTCGGCCACGGGTTCGACGAACCGGACCAGCACCGGCTCGTCGACCATCACCGCCAGCCGCTCGGCGGTGACCGAACAGGCCTGCGCCACCGCCGCTGTCACGCGTCCGGTGACGAGGATGCCCGCCCCGTCGCGGCGCATCGTCAGGTGCGCGGACAGCCGGTCGATCGCAACGAGGTCGAACCGGCGGGCGACCGCGGCCCGTTCGGCCTCGTCGGCCTCGATCGTCACGGCGCGCTCGTCATGCGCGATCGTGTCGAGGCGTTCGGGGCGGCTCCATTCTGGGGTGGTCATGGCAATTCTCCGGCAATCAGGCTGGCCAGCGGCGTGGCGGACAGGGCGGTGCGCAGCGCGCGCAAGTGATGCTCGGCATGGGCGAGCGCGGCGGGTGCGGGCGGATCGCCGCGATACAGGTTGCGGACCAGCGCCTCGGCGAGGCCGCCGGTCGCCAGCCCGTCGCGATAGGCGCCGAGCCGCCCGCCCAGCGCCGCCATCATCCGGCCGACCTGCTTGCCGACGACCATGTCGCCGAAACCGATCTGGCGGAGCTGCGCATCCATGTCGTCGACGAAATGCTCGGTCAGCGCGGCCGACGGACCGGCGGTCACCGCCTGTTCGTCGAGACGTTCCTCCAGCCGCAGCAGCACCATGGCCAGCACCGCGGCGATCATGTCGAACCGGCCATCCAGCGTATCGGGCACCGCCCCGTCCAGATACCAGTGCGGCGCGCGGCCGCGGGCGACCACCGCCCGGTAGAGCGGCAATATCGCCTCGTCACGGCGCGCTCCCCTTATCCGCTTCCACCAGTTCACCCGCATTCCTCCCATCGCCGCGCTCCGGCCATCATGCCCGGCGGTGCATGGCTTGTGCGCTGCGGGCTCCTCGCATATCGAGGCGATCGGTGGCCGATGCAATCGCGGGCGCGCGGCCGCCCCGTCATATCGCTTGCGTGCCCGTCTGGAGTGATCCCCATGCGTTTCCCGTCCGCCGCGCTCGTCGCAGGGCTTATCGTCGGGGTCACGGTCGGCGGCTGTGCGCCGCTGCGCTCGCATCAGGGCTATGTGATCGATGCCGATCTGGTCAACTCGGTGCAGCCGGGCGTCGACACCCGGCAATCGGTGGCGCAGGTGCTGGGCCAGCCCAGCGTGTCCGGCCAGTTCGCGCCCGACGGCCAGGGCGACTGGTACTATATCGCCCGCGACAGCCGCAACTACGGGTTCCAGACGCCCAGGGTGAAGTCGCAGATCACCATCCAGATCAGCTTCGATCCCGCCGGCAACGTCACCGCGATCCGCCGCGGCGACGTGTCGCAGGTCGCCTCGATCAACCCCTATGGCAAGTCGACGCCGACGCTGGGTCGCCAGCGCGGTTTCTTCCAGGATCTGTTTGGCAATATCGGCACGGTCGGCGCGGCGGGCGGTGGCGGGCCGGGTGGCGGCGGCGCCAATGGCGGCGGGCGCACCAACCCCTGACCCGCCAACCTGCGATCCGCCCGGTCTGCATGGCGGAAATGGGCGGATTGCAGTTGGGATTGGCGGCCCGCCCGGCTATAGATCGGGCATGACCACTCCGCAGAATTCGCAGAATCCCGCCAATACCTCCGACTATGGCGCCTCGTCGATCAAGGTGCTGAAGGGCCTGGACGCCGTCCGCAAGCGGCCGGGCATGTATATCGGCGACACCGATGACGGATCGGGCCTGCACCACATGGTGTTCGAGGTCAGCGACAACGCGATCGACGAGGCGCTGGCCGGGCATTGCGACCGCATCGACATCGTCCTGAACCCCGATGGATCGGTCAGCGTCACCGATAACGGTCGCGGCATCCCGACCGGCATCCACCCCGAGGAGGGCGTGTCGGCGGCCGAGGTCATCATGACCCAGCTGCACGCCGGCGGGAAGTTCGAGAACACCAGCGACGACAATGCCTACAAGGTATCGGGCGGCCTGCACGGCGTCGGCGTGTCGGTGGTGAACGCGCTTAGCGAGTTCCTCGACCTGACGATCTGGCGCGATGGCGAGGAGCATTACATGCGCTTCGCGTTCGGCGACGCCGTGTCGCCGCTGAAGGTGGTCGGCCCTGCGGCGCCCGGACAGAAAGGGACGCGCGTCACCTTCCTCCCCTCGCCCGCCACGTTCAAGATCCTGGAGTTCGACTTCGAGAAGCTGGAGCATCGCTACCGCGAACTGGCTTTCCTCAATTCGGGCGTGCGCCTGTTCCTGACCGATGGACGGCATGAAGAACCCAAGACGGTGGAACTGTATTACGAGGGGGGCATCGCCGCATTCGTGAAGTGGCTGGACCGCGCCAAGACGCCGCTGTTCCCCGAACCGATCGCCATCCACGGCCAGCGTGACGAAGTGGGCATCGACGTCGCGCTGGAGTGGAACGACAGCTATTACGAGAACGTCCTCGCCTTCACCAACAACATCCCGCAGCGCGATGGCGGCACGCATCTGGCCGCGTTCCGCGCGGCGCTGACCCGTACGCTCAACAATTATGCCGAAAAATCGGGGTTGCTGAAGAAGGAAAAGGTCAGCCTGACCGGCGACGACATGCGCGAGGGGCTGACCGCGATCGTCTCTGTCAAGCTGCCCGACCCGAAGTTCAGCTCGCAGACCAAGGACAAGCTGGTTTCATCTGAAGTGCGCCAGCCGCTCGAAAGCCTGATGGCGGACAAGCTGGCGGAATGGCTGGAGGAAAACCCCGCGCATGGCCGCAGCATCGTCGGCAAGATCATCGACGCCGCCGCGGCGCGCGAGGCGGCGAAGCGCGCGCGCGAACTGACCCGGCGCAAGGGCGCGATGGATATCGCGTCGCTGCCCGGCAAGCTGGCCGATTGCCAGGAGCGCGATCCCGCCAAGTCCGAACTGTTCCTGGTCGAGGGTGATTCGGCCGGCGGCTCCGCGAAGCAGGGCCGCGACCGCCATTTCCAGGCGATCCTTCCCCTGCGCGGCAAGATCCTGAACACCGAGCGCGCCCGGTTCGACCGGATGATCTCGTCCAAGGAAATCGGAACGCTGATCCAGGCGATGGGCACCGGCATCGGCCGCGATGATTTCAACGCGGACAAGCTGCGGTACCACAAGGTCGTCATCATGACCGACGCAGACGTCGACGGCGCGCATATCCGCACCCTGCTGCTGACCTTCTTCTACCGCCAGATGCCCGAACTGATCGAGCGCGGGCATCTCTTCATCGCGCAGCCACCGCTCTACAAGGCGACCAAGGGCCGGTCGGAGGTCTATCTGAAGGACGATACCGCGCTCGACGAATATCTGGTCGAGGGCGGCGTGCAGGCGATGGTGTTCGAGACGGCGGTGGGCGCCCGCACCGGCCGCGACCTGAAGGACCTGACCGATCACGCGCGGCGGATGCGCACGCTGATGCGCTACGTCCCGCGCCGCTACGATCCGTCGATCATCGAGGTGCTGGCACTGGGCGGCGCGCTCGACCCCGCGCTGACCCGCGAGCAGCGGCAGGCGACCGTCGCGGAGGTGACGAGGCGGCTGGAATCGGGTGAGACCGGCACCGTCGGCGAGGCGACGTGGACCGCGCGCCTGACCGAAGATGGCGGCATCCATTTCGAGCGGCGCTGGCGCGGCGTGACCGACCACCACATCGTCGAGGCGAGCTTCATCGCCTCCGCGGAGGCGCGCAAGCTGCACACGCTGTCGGCCGAACAGGCGGACAGCTTCGCGCAGGCCGGCAAGCTGGTGCCCGCGCGCGGCGCGGCGCAGGCGGCGGCCCCCGAGGACGAGGACCGTGAGGGCGACGATGCTCCCACCGACGAGAATGGCGAGAAGACCACGCTGGCCCGTGGCGAATCGCGGGTCGCGCGGCCGTCGCAGTTGCTGGATGCGATCCTTGCCGCAGGACGCAAGGGCCTCGCCATCCAGCGCTACAAGGGGCTGGGCGAGATGAACGCCGAACAGCTGTGGGAAACCACGCTCGATCCGTCGAACCGCACGATGCTGCGCGTGACCAGCGACGATGTATCGGCGGCGGACATGATCTTCACCCAGCTGATGGGCGAGGTGGTGGAACCACGGCGCGAGTTCATCCAGGACAACGCGCTGAACGTCGCCAATCTGGACGTTTGAACGGACCCGGCCCGGTTTAGAAGTCCATTGGGAAACTCGCCCTTTCGCGAGTTTCCCAATGGACTCTATGGCAGGATGTCATCGGGCTCTATGCCGTCCCGTCGACACGATCGAGCAGGCGTTGCGCCTGTTTCAGGTGCGGGGCGTCCACCATGCGGCCATCGACCTGCAACGCGCCCACATCCGGGGCGGCGGCAAAGGCGGCGACGATCGCCCGCGCCGCCGCGACCTGTCGTTCGTCGGGTGAAAAGGCGGCGTTGATCGTCGCCACCTGCGTCGGGTGGATCGCCATCATGCCGGTGAAGCCGTCCCGCGCCGCGCGGCGGGCATAGGCATCGAGTCCGTCGAGATCGCGGAACGCCGGATACACCGTCTCGATCGCCGCCACACCCGCCGCATGGGCGCCGAACAACGTCAGCGACCGCACCATTTCATAGGGCGCGGTGTAACGGCCGTCCGCCTCCCGCGAGGTCGCCGCGCCGATCGCGGCGGGCAGATCCTCCGCGCCCCAGGTCAGTCCCGCCAGTCGCACGCCCGCATCGGCATAACTGCCGAGCTGGAAGATCGCGGCGGGGGTTTCGGTGGCGATCGGCAGGATCGGCGCGTCGATCCCCGCCGCCGCCAGCCGCTGATCGAGCAGCCGGACGCTGTCCGCTCCCTCCGCCTTCGGCATCACGATGCCGCCGGGGCACAGGCCATGCAGCGCGGCGAGATCGTCCGCCAGCAGACCGGAATCAAGTGGATTGACCCGCACCAGCACCGCGACCTCCCCCCGCGCGGCGATGCGCGCCGCCACCGCCGCCCGCGCGACGTGCTTGTTCGCGGCCGACACCGAATCCTCCAGATCGAGGATCAGCGCGTCGGCACCGCTGGCGGCAGCCTTGTCGAACCGTTCGGGCCGGTCGCCCGGCACGAACAGCAGCGACCGCAGCCTCATGCCCCGACCTGCCCGGCAACGGTGCGCTTCAGGAGCGCGCTGCGCAGGCACTGGCAGACGACCTCGTCGCGCTGGTTGAGCATGCGGTGGGCGAAGGTGACGATACCGGCATCCGGTCGCGACCGGCTGTCCTTCAACTCGTGTACTTCGGTTTCGGCGCGCAATGTATCGCCGAGAAACACCGGCTTCGGCATCACCAGCCTGTCGTAGCCGAGATTGGCGATCAGCGTGCCGAGCGTGGTGTCGCCGACCGACAGGCCGACCATCAGCGCGAAGGTGAAGGTGCCGTTGACGAGGATCTGGCCGAACTCGCTGGCCCGCGCCGCCTCCGCATCCAGATGCAACGGTTGCGGGTTGTGCGTCATGGTCGAGAACAGGAGGTTGTCCGTCTCGGTCACGGTGCGGCGGATGTCGTGGACGATCCGGTCACCGACCGTCCATTGGTCGTAGAATCGTCCGGCCATCAACCCTCTCCCTTGTCGATGCGCACCAACAGCGTGCCCTCGGGCACCTGCGCGCCTTCGGCCACTTTCAGGTCGGCGACGATGCCATCGAACGGGGCCAGCAGCGCCTGTTCCATCTTCATCGCCTCCAGCACCAGCATCCGCTCGCCCTTGGTGACGGCCTGTCCCGCCGTGACCAGCACCGCGATCACGCGGCCCGGCATCGGCGACAGGATCGCGCCGTCACCGTCGCCACCGCCGGCGACATGATCGGCGCGGCGCGGACCGAACGGCCATGCCTCGCCATCGAGGAACAACACCCCGTCCGCGACGACCGCACCGGTGCCCGGCACGTCGGTGACCAGATACGGCTTGCCCGCGACCTCCACCTCGATCTGCGGAGACGGTGCGGCGTTGGTCCGGAAGCCGCGCAGGCTGGTCCATGGATCGCCGGTGGGGACGGGCAGGATTGCCGCCGCCGCCGCGGCCAGCACCGCCGGGGACGGCGCGGCCGGCGGGATCAGCGCATCGGCATGGCGCTCGATAAAGCCGGTATCGACCCGGCCAGCGACGAAATCGGGATGCGCGGCCGCGCGCGCCAGAAAGGCGGCGTTGGTCCTGACCGGCCACACCTGCGTGCCGCCCGCCGCCGCTGCCAGCTTCGCCGCCGCCTCGCGCCGGCTGGAGCCGTGGACGATCAGCTTGGCGATCATCGGATCATAATAAGGCGTGACCGCGCCTCCTTCCTCGACGCCGCTATCGATGCGAACGTCGGCGGGGAAGCGCAGACGGTCGAGCGGCCCGGTGGAAGGCAAGAAGCCGGTGGACGGGTTTTCGGCATAAAGCCGCGCCTCCATCGCCCAGCCGGTGATCGCCAGCTCGTCCTGCCGCTTCGGCAACGGCTCGCCCGACGCGACGCGGAGCTGCCATTCGACCAGATCCTGTCCGGTGATCGCTTCCGTCACCGGATGCTCGACCTGCAGCCGGGTGTTCATCTCCATGAACCAGATGCGGTCGGCGCGCAGCCCGTCGGACCCGTCGGCGATGAACTCGATCGTGCCCGCGCCGACATAATCGACCGCCTTGGCGGCGCGTACCGCCGCATCGCACACCGCCGCGCGCGTGGCCGCGTCCATGCCGGGCGCGGGCGCTTCCTCGATCACCTTCTGGTGGCGGCGTTGCAGCGAACAGTCGCGCTCGAACAGATGCACCGCCCCACCGTGCATGTCGCCGAACACCTGCACCTCGATATGGCGCGGCGACAGGATGTATTTCTCGATCAACACCTGCGTGTTGCCGAACGAGGCCGCCGCCTCGCGCTGGCAGCTTGCCAGCATCTCCGCGAAGTCGGCCGCGGCATCGACCTTGCGCATCCCCTTGCCGCCGCCGCCGGCGACCGCCTTGATGAGCACCGGATAGCCGATCGCGTCGGCTTCCGCCTGCAACCGCTCCGGGCTCTGGTCCGCCCCCAGATAGCCGGGCGTCACCGGCACGCCGGCGGCGATCATCCGCTCCTTGGCCGCGTCCTTCAGACCCATTGCGCGGATAGCGGCGGGTGGCGCGCCGACCCACACCAGTCCGGCCGCGACCACCGCCTCGGCGAATTCGGCATTCTCCGACAGGAAACCATAACCGGGGTGGATCGCCGCCGCCCCCGTTGCACGCGCCGCCTCCATCAGCCGGTCCTGCCGCAGATAGCTGTCGCTGGCAGCAGCGGTGCCGATGCACACCGCCTCGTCCGCCTCGCGCACGAACGGCATGCCGGCATCGACGTCGGAATGGACCGCGATCGTCCGCACGCCCAGCCGGCGCGCGGTGCGGATGATGCGGCGGGCGATCTCGCCGCGATTGGCGATCAACAGGCTCTCGATCATCACCATCACATCCGGAACAGGCCGAACTGCGCGCGCTCGGGGATCGGCGCGTTCAGTGTGGCGGAAAAGGCGAGGCCCAGCACGTCGCGGGTCTGCACGGGATCGATGATGCCGTCGTCCCACAATCGCGCGGTGGCGTAATAGGGATTGCCCTCATCCTCATATTTCCGGCGGACCGGCGCCTTGAAGGCTTCGGCCTGCTCGGGCGTCCACGTATCGGCATCGCGGTGGACCGTCGCCAGCACGCTGGCCGCCTGCTCGCCGCCCATCACCGAGATGCGGGCGTTGGGCCAGGTGAACAGGAAACGCGGCGAATAGGCGCGGCCGCACATGCCATAATTGCCCGCGCCGAAACTGCCGCCGATCAGCACCGTGATCTTCGGCACCGACGCGGTGGCGACGGCGGTGACCAGCTTCGCGCCGTTCTTGGCGATCCCCTCCGCCTCGTACTTGCCCCCGACCATGAAGCCGGAGATGTTCTGGAGGAACAGCAACGGCACCCGCCGCTGGCACGCCAGTTCGATGAAATGCGCGCCCTTGAGCGCGGATTCCGAGAACAAGACGCCGTTGTTGGCGAGGATCGCGACCGGCATCCCCCAGATGCGCGCGAAGCCGCAGACGAGGGTGGTGCCGTACAACGCCTTGAACTCATGGAATTCCGACGCGTCAACGATCCGCCCGATCACCTCGCGCACATCGTAAGGCGCGCGCACGTCCTGCGGGACGAGGCCGTACAGGTCCTGCGGGTCCAGCTTCGGCGGGCGCGGCGCGGCGATCTCGATATCCACCGCCTTGGGCTTGTTCAGCGTCGCGACGATATCGCGCACGATCAGCAGCGCGTGCTCGTCATTCTCCGCGACATGATCGACCACGCCGGACCGGCGGCCGTGCGTCTCCGCTCCGCCCAGTTCCTCGGCGGTGATGACCTCGCCCGTCGCCGCCTTCACCAGCGGCGGCCCGGCGAGGAAGATCGTGCCCTGATCGCGCACGATCACGCTTTCGTCGGCCATGGCGGGGACATAAGCCCCGCCGGCGGTGCAACTGCCCATCACGCAGGCGATCTGGGGGATGCCCTCCGCCGACATCTGCGCCTGATTGAAGAAGATGCGGCCGAAATGATCGCGGTCGGGAAACACCTCCGCCTGATGCGGCAGGTTGGCGCCGCCGCTGTCGACCAGATAGATGCACGGCAGGTGGTTCTCGCGCGCGATCTCCTGCGCGCGCAGATGCTTCTTCACCGTCATCGGGAAATAGGCGCCGCCCTTCACCGTCGCGTCGTTGGCGAGGATCATGCACTCGCGCCCCGACACCCGGCCGATCCCGGCGATCACCCCCGCGCCGGGCGCGCCGTCGTCGTACAGGCCGTGCGCCGCCAGCGCGCCCACCTCCAGAAACGGCGAGCCGGGATCGAGCAACCGCTCCACCCGATCGCGCGGCAGCAGCTTGCCACGCGCGACGTGCCGGGCGCGATGCTGTTCCGACCCGCCCAGCGCGGTCTTCGCCACGGTCGCGCGCAAGGCCGCGGCCAACCCGCGATTATGCGCGACGTTTGCCCGGTATTCGTCCGAAGCCGGATCGATCAGCGTGGTCAGCGTCGTCATTACTGCGCTTTCGGGGCGTCGTGACCGATCAGTTCGCGCCCGACGAGCATCCGCCGCACCTCGTTGGTGCCGGCCCCGATGTCGAGCAGCTTGGCGTCGCGCCAGTAGCGCTCGACCGGCCAGTCCTTCGTATAGCCCGCGCCGCCCAGCGCCTGGATCGCCTCGTTGGCGACCTTCACCGCATTTTCCGACGCGAACAGGATGCATCCCGCCGCGTCGAACCGCGTCGTCCGCCCCGCATCGCACGCCCTGGCGACCGCATAGACATAGGCGCGCGACGTGTTCAGCGCGACGTACATGTCGGCGATCTTCGCCTGCATCAGCTGGAACTCGCCGATCGCCCGGCCGAACTGCCGGCGCTCGCGGACATAGGGCAGCACGACGTCGAGGCACGCCTGCATGATGCCGAGCTGGATGCCGGACAGCACCACCCGCTCGTAATCCAGCCCCGACATCAGCACCTTCACGCCGCCGTTCAGCGGACCCATCACCTGTTCGTCGGCGACGAAGCAATCGTCGAACACCAGCTCGGCGGTCGGCGATCCGCGCATTCCGACCTTGTCGATCTTCTGCCCGATCGAGAAACCGGACATGCCCTTTTCGATCAGGAAGGCGGTGATGCCCTTCGATCCGGCGTCGGGGATCGTCTTGGCATAGACGACCAGCGTGTCGGCATAGGGTGCGTTGGTGATCCAGAACTTCGTGCCGTTCAGGCGATACCCGCCATCGACCCTGTCGGCGCGCAGCTTCATCGACACGACGTCCGATCCGGCGCCGGCCTCCGACATCGCGAGGCTGCCGACATGCTCGCCGGAGATCAGCTTCGGCAGGTATTTCGCCTTCTGCGCCGCATTGCCCCAGCGGCGGATCTGGTTGACGCACAGGTTGGAGTGCGCGCCATAGCTGAGACCGACCGAGGCGGACGAGCGGCTGATCTCCTCACAGGCGATCAGATGCTCCAGGTAACCGAGACCGAGGCCGCCATCCGCTTCCTCGACGGTGATGCCGTGCAGGCCGAGCGCCCCCATCTCGGGCCATAATTCGCGCGGGAAGCTGTCCTCCGCATCAACGCGGGCCGCGATCGGCTCGATCCGGTCGAGCGCGAACCGCCGCACCGTGTCGCGGATCGTATCCGCCATCTCGCCCAGGCCAAAGTCCAGCTCTGCCATCTCACTCTCCCGGATATCGGTGCCACGACTTCTAGGGAGGTGCGGCCTGCATGCAAAATTGAAAGAGCCGGCGGAAGTTCATAGATCGCGTCTATGATCGACCGGTATCACCTCCGCTATTTCCTGTCGGTGGTCGATACGGGCAATTTCTCGCGCGGGGCGGCGGCCTGCAACGTGTCGCAACCGACGCTGTCGGTCGGCATCGCCAAGATGGAGGCGGCGCTGGGCCGGCCGCTGTTCCACCGTACCAACCGCCGCGTCGAACTGACCGATGCCGGGGTCCGGCTGCTCGGCCATGCCCGGATGATCGAGGCGGAATTCGCCGCGGCCGAACGCGAGGTGATCGGCACGGTCGATGGCGGCACGCTCCGCCTGGGAATCCTGTCGACGACGCCGCGACGCTGGACCGAACATATCCTGCACGAACGCCGCGCCTTCCCGACCGGCGACCGGATCGAGATCGTCGAGGGTACGGAACGGGACCTGCGCCACCGGCTGGCCCGCGGGCGGATCGACGCGGCGGTGACGATCGTGCGCGACGACGATGGGGACAGGGGACGGCCGATCCTGATCGAAGGCTATTCGCTGGCCCTCGGCACCGTGCATCCACTCGCCACGCGCGCCAGCATCCGCGTCGACGAACTGGCGAACGATCCCATGATCCTGCGCCGACACTGCGAATTGCTGGCGGAAACCAGCCGGTTCTTCACGGCGCGCGGTATCCGCCCTTTCTTCCCGGCGCGGACGACCGGCGACGACAAGGCGCTGGGCTATGTCCGGGCCGGTCTGGGGGTGACGGTGATGCCCGATGGTTTCCGCGACCCCGGCGTCGTGCGCATCCCGCTCGACGGCTTCGACTTCACCCGCACCATCGGGCTGGTCCACGCCACGCATGTCGACGCGCAATCCGCCTCCCATCGCCAGATCGCCGCCGCACTGGCCGCTGCCGCCACCGACGACCGGTAGCGCGCACGCCAGCCGTCACGATGGCGGTATCGACGTGTCCGGGCATCGTCTCGATGCCGTCTTCCCCAGTGCCGCCCAGACACGCTATGTCGACTTCGCTCAGCCGCTACGCGACGCAAACGATCGTCTCGATCCATCTATCTCAGCGGTCCCGCTCGGCCAGCTTGCGCTCCCAGGCCAGCGCGTCGCGGACGATGCCTTCCAGATCGTCGCGTTCTGGCCGCCACGGCAGCGCGGCGAGGATCGCGCTGTTGTCGGCGACCAGTTCGGCCGGATCGCCGGCGCGGCGGCCCTCCAGCCTGCGCTCGATCGTCATGTTGGTGACGCGGTCGACCGCGTCGAGCACCTCGGCGACCGAGAAGCCGCGACCATAGCCGCAGTTGAGGGTGTGGCTGCTGCCCGGATCGGTGCGCAGCAGATCGAGGGCCGCGACATGCGCGGCGGCCAGATCGGAGACGTGGATATAGTCGCGCACGCCGGTGCCGTCGCGCGTGTCGAAATCGGTGCCGAAGATCGAGACGTGGCTGCGCCGCCCCGTCGCCGCCTCGACCGCCACCTTGATGAGGTGCGTGGCCCCCGCCGTCGACTGGCCCGAGCGGCCATCGGGATCGGCCCCGGCGACGTTGAAGTAGCGCAGCGCGCAATAGTTGATCGGATGCGCCGCCGCCACGTCGCGCAGCATCGCCTCGGTCATCAGCTTCGACATGCCATAGGGATTGATCGGCACGGTCGGGTCGTTCTCGGCGACGGGCACCTTTTCCGGCGTGCCATAGGTGGCGGCGGTGGACGAGAAGATGAAGTGCCGCACCCCCTCCGTCACCGCGCTTTCGATCAGCGAGCGCGAGGCGGCGGTGTTGTTGCGATAATATTTGAGCGGGTCGCTGACCGATTCGGGCACCACCACCGATCCGGCGAAGTGCATGATCGCATCGACATCGTAGCCGCGGATCGCCGCGCGTACCCGACCCTCGTCGGCGATGTCGCATTCGACCAGCGTCGCGCGATCGTCCACCGCCCAGTCGAACCCGGTGACGAGGTTGTCGACCACCACCACGTCCTGCCCCGCATCGAGCAGCGCCAGCACCGCATGGCTGCCGATATACCCTGCGCCGCCCGTCACCATAACCGCCATCGATCGTCTCCCTTTGCGGGCGCCCTAGCGGCTTCCTATCTTGGGATCAAAGGAGTTGGCTATGACTGAACGTGGGACCGAATATGTAACGCTTGCAGGCGGATGTTTCTGGTGTACCGAGGCGGTGTTCAAGGACGTGATCGGGGTGACCTCGGTCGAAAGCGGCTATATCGGCGGCACCGTCCCGAACCCGACCTACAAGCAGGTGTGCGGCGGCGACACCGGCCATGCCGAAGCGATCCGCGTCGGCTACGATCCCGAACAGCTCGATCTGGGCGACCTGCTCGACATCTTCTTCGCGACGCACGACCCGACGCAGCTTAACCGGCAGGGCAACGATGTCGGCACCCAGTACCGGTCGGCGATGTTCCCCGCCTCGCCCGAGCAGGAAGCGGCGATGAAGGCGGCGATCGAACGGGCGGGCGAAACCGGCGGCCGGATCGTCACCACGATCGAGCCGATGGACACCTGGTACCCGGCCGAGGGCTATCATCAGGATTACTGGGAAACGTCGGGCCGGTCGAACCCGTATTGCATGGCGGTGATCCCGCCCAAGCTCCAGAAGCTGCGCAAGAGCTTCGCGGCGCGATCGAAGGCGGTCGCGGCGTAATTCAGGTGAGGTGACGCCTGCGGAGGGGCACCAGCTATCCTAGAGCGGGATGACATGGTTTGACCCAATCCGTCATTGCGAGTGTAGCGAAGCAATCCAGCGCCGGACCAGGACGCCCTGGATTGCTTCGCTACGCTCGAAACGACGAACATCCGGTTCAACCTGATGTCATCCGGCTCTAAAAAGCTGTTCCCCGGCGGAGGCCGGGGAGGCAGTAACAAGTAGGATCAGGGACAAAAGCCCCGCGTCGGTTAGCGGAAATTGTCCGCGTAGGCCTGCAGCTTCAGCGTCTTCGCGGGCGCGGGTACCACGGTGTAGTCGTGGCCCTCACGCTCGCAATGCGCGATCGCGGCCTCCACCGTCGGGAACAGCAGGCGGATCTGGTCGCGGGTGTCGCCGCTGCCGGCCCAGCCCGTGAGCGGATCGGGATGCTTGGCCTCGGCCGGCTCAAATTCGAGCTGCCATTGGTCGGTCCGGGCGCGACCGGACTGCATCGAGTTCTTCGGGCGCTGGAAAATGCGAGCGGTTGCCATGACCGTCATCTACCGCGATCCGCCGCGCCTTGCATCCGCATTTTTCGTGCGCAGCGTCGCCGCCGCGCCAGCGGGGTCGTCGGGCCAGGGATGGCGGGGATAACGGCCGCGCATCTCCTTCGCCACCGCCGCCCAGCTGCCCGCCCAGAAGCCGGGCAGGTCACGCGTGGTCTGGATCGGCCGCCCCGCCGGGCTGGTCAGCGACAGGACCAGCGGCACCTGCCCCTCCCCCACCACCGGATGCACCGCCAGCCCGAACAGCGCCTGCACGCGTAGTTCGACACGCGGCCCACCCTCGGCGGCATAGTCGATCGCGTGGCCGCTGCCAGCGGGCGAGGTGAAGGCGGCGGGGGCCACCCGGTCGATCCGGCGCATCGCGTCCCAGCCGATCACGGTCCGCATCGCTTCGATCAGCTCGCCGGGCGCGACCTGATCCAGCCGGCGCTTGCCGGCCAGCAGCGGCGGCAGCCATTCGTCCAGCCGGTCGAGCAGCAGTGCGTCGCTGTCGATCCCGGCATAGCCCGCGCGGTCGCGCAACTGCACCGCGCGGTCGTCCCAGGGCAGGCGCGCCACCCCGTGCTGGCGTACCCCGTCGAGCAGCGCCGCCGCCACGTCGCGCGGATCGGCGGCGCTGTCCGGCCCCGATTGCAGCCGAAGCGCACCCAGCCGCCGTTCGCGCAGCGCCTGCACGCCACCGGTCGCGGGATCGAAGGTGACGCTCCGGACCAGCCGGATGGCCTCGGCGAACAGCCATTCGATGCCGGCAAGGTCGATCGGGGCGGCGGACAGGATGCGCGCGCCCGCCGCCGACCCTTGCGTCTCCGCCACCGCCAGCCATTCGGCACGCGCCAACGAGGCGGTGGGATCGAGCCGGAACCCGCGCCCGCCGACGCTGGCCCATTGCTCGCCCGACGCATCACGCCGCCGCGCCACGCGATCGGGGAAGGCGAGCGCGACGCACAGCCCCTCCGCGCCCTCCCCCGCCTCATCGCCGGACGCGACCAGCCGCGCCCAGCGTCCGGCCAGCTTGCGCGCGCCCTCCGCCTTGGTGCCGCGCTCGCTGCGCCAGCGTCGACGGCGCACCTCCAGATCGGGGTCGTTGCCGCCCAGCCCGCGCTCGCCGAGCAGCACCGCCACCTCCGCCGCGATCCGGCCAAGGCCACGCCCACCCGCGACGATCAGCATATGCGCGAGGCGGGGCGGCATCGGCAGCGCGGCGATGGCGTGGCCGTGCGGGGTCGGCCGGTTGTCCGCGTCGATCGCGCCCAGCGTCGCCAGCCGCTCGCGCGCCTCCGTCACCGCCGCGAGCGGGGGCGGATCGAGCCACGCCAGCGACCGCGGATCGGCGACGCCCCAGATCGCGCTCGCGAGCAGCAACGACGACAGGTCCGCCTCGACGATCTCGGGCGGGTCGAAGCGCGGCAGGCCGGCGGTCGCCGCCTCCTCCCACAGGCGGTACGCCACGCCCGGCCCCTGTCGCGCGGCACGGCCGGCGCGCTGCGTCGCCGCCGCCTGGCTGGCGCGTTCGGTGACGAGCCGGGTCATCCCCGCCGCGCGATCGTAGCGCGGCCGGCGGGCAAGACCGGGATCGACCACCACGCGGATGCCGTCGAGCGTCAGGCTAGTTTCCGCGATCGAGGTCGCTAGCACCACCTTGCGCGACGCGGCCGGGCGGATCGCCGCGCGCTGTTCGGCGGGATCGAGATTGCCGTGGAGGCGGAACAGCTCCACCCCCTCGGGCAGGCGATCGAGGCGTTCGGCCACCCGCTCGATCTCCGCGACGCCGGGCAGGAAGGCGAGCACGCCGCCCTCCTCCTCCGCCAGCGCGCGGCGGATCGCGCTGGCCACCTCGTCCTCCAGCCGGCGTTCGGCAGCGCGGCCGAGATAGCGCAGCGAGAGGGGGTGGCTGCGCCCCTCGCTCTCGATGACCGGCGCCCCCTGCCCATCGGCGCCCATCAGCGCGGCGAAGCGGGTGCCGTCAAGCGTGGCCGACATCGCCACCAGCCGCAGGTCGGGGCGCAGCGCGCCCTGCACGTCGAGCGCGAAGGCGAGGCCGACATCCCCCTCCAGACTGCGCTCATGCACTTCGTCGAACAGCACCGCCGACACGCCGGCCAGTTCGGGATCGGCCTGGATGCGTGCGGTGAAGATGCCCTGCGTCATCACCGTCACCCGCGTCGTCGCCGAGCGTCGGCTGTCGAGCCGGGTCGCATAGCCGAAGGTGGCGCCGACCGCCTCGCCCGCCAGCTGCGCCATCCGCTCCGCCGCCGCGCGCGCCGCCAGCCGGCGGGGGGACAGCAGCAGCACCTCGCCCGTACACCACGGCTCGGCGAGCAGGGCGGGCGCGACCGCCGTCGTCTTGCCCGCACCCGGCGGCGCGACCAGCACCGCCGACGATCCGCCACGCAACGCGGCGAGCAGGTCGGGCAGGACGGCGGTGATCGACAGGGCGACGGGGGATGACATGCGGGTGCCCTGCCACAAGCCGGGCGGGTGCGGAAAGCGGGACGTTCTGCCAGCGATGATACGATCTAATTCCAACCCCGTTCGTGCTGAGCGCAGTCGAAGCACCGGTCCGGGCAAAGTCGAGGACGCTCCGTCCTTGGCGCCTCGGCTTCGCTTGGCGAGGCGCCCTTCGACTACGCTCAGGGCGAACGGGTTTGGGAAACGCGCTCGTCATAGCTACTGGCAGGATCGACGTTCGCGAAAGAGAGCACATGGCCGACCTGCACGATCACGATCACGATCATGGCCATGCGCATCATCAGGGGCACGGCCATGCCGGCCACGCGCACGGCCATGGGCATGGCCATCACCACGCCCCCGCCTCGTTCGACCGCGCCTTCGCGATCGGGATCGCGCTCAACATCGCCTATGTGCTGGCGGAGGGCGGTGCGGGATGGTGGACCGGATCGGTCGCGCTGCTGGCGGATGCGGGGCACAATCTGTCCGACGTGCTGGGGCTGGCGGTGGCGTGGGGCGGCGCGTCGCTGGCGCGCAAGCCGGCGACGAAGCGCTTCACCTATGGCCTGAAGGGGTCGACGATCCTTGCCGCGCTGCTCAACGCGTTGTTCCTGCTGGTCGCGCTGGGCGCGATCGTGCTGGAGGCGGTGCAGCGGATCGGCGATCCGCCGGTGCTGGCCGGGCTGACGGTATCGGCGGTCGCGGGGATCGGCATCCTCGTCAATGCCCTGACCGCATGGCTGTTCGCGCGCGGGCGGCACGGCGACGTCAATATCCGGGGCGCGTTCCTGCACATGCTGTCCGATGCGCTGGTATCGGCGGGGGTGGTGATTGCGGGTATCGTGATCTGGGCGACGGGGATCGGCTGGATCGACCCGGTCGTCAGCCTGGTGATCGCGGCATTGATCTTCTGGCAGACCTGGGGGCTGCTGCGCGAGACGGTGGAACTGTCGCTGGCCGGCGTGCCGCGCGGGATCGATTACGACCGGGTGGCCGCCGCGCTGCTCGCGCTGCCGGGGGTGACGCGGCTGCACGACCTGCACATCTGGGCGATGTCGACCACCGAACCGGTGCTGACCGCGCATCTGCTGATGCCCGGCGGGCCGCCGGGCGACGCGTTCCTGGCGGACGCGCGCGACATGCTGCGCCGGGACTTTGCGATCGGCCATGCGACGTTGCAGGTCGAAACCGGCGGGGACTGCGCGGTGGGCTGCTGAATCAGCGCTGCCGGGGCCGCACCGCGATGCCGCCGGCGATCAGGATCGCGGGCAGGTAGACGAACGAATTGAGCGTCGCGTCCGCCATCGCCACCAGCACGATCACCGCCAGCGGCAGCGCGTCGTCGTCCTGCGTCCATGCGCCGTAGCCGATCCGCCGGAACAGCACCGCCACCGCCGGCACGATCACGCCGCCGAACGCCAGCACCAGTCCGATCAGCCCGAACTGGCCGAGGATCAGCATCGCCAGCCCCCAGGGCCGGGTGCCGAACGGCCGGAACCAGTCCCACCGCGCCGTTCCCGTCAGCGGTGCGGCATGGATCGCGGGCAGCACCTTGGCATCCTGCGACAGCCGCCAGGTGAACGACCCCCGGCCGACGCCGCGCACCGCGCCCAGCACCTGCTGGCCGACCGTGGTATTGCGCGCGATATGTTCGAGCGGCACGATGCCGCTGAGGTGGACCGCCCCTAGCAGCCCGACCGATGCGACGCCCGCGATCATCACCGGCCGCACGATCGCCCGCCCGCGCAGGGCCAGGAACGCGATCCCCGCCGCCGCCAGCAACAACGCCCCGACCGATTGCGCCGCCACCGCCATCGCCGTCACCACCAGCCACAGCGGCCATGCCCAACGCGACCGAACGCCACCGCGACGCAGAAACGCCAGCCATGTCGCCGCCACCGCGCTGATCGCGATCCAGATGCCGTACTGGTTGCCGTTCTCGAACCATGCGAGCGGGCGATAGCCGACATACCGGACCATGCCGTCGGTGCGGAACGGGTGCGGGCCGTAAAGCGCGTCGTAGAGGAACGGCCCCGCCACCCCCTCGACCAGCGCGACCGGCAGCAGCACCGCGCCCGCGCCGACGATCACGGTCAGCAGCGCGGCGCGATCGGCGGCATCGACGATCCAGATCCGTCCGATCAGCCAGGGCAGGCCCCAACTACCGGTAACGTAGAGGCAGGCGAGCCATGGCGCCGGCGCAGGGTCCGCCGCGACCAGCCCGTCGACCAGCGACCACAGGCACCACAGCGCCATCGGCAGGTCGATCCAGCGCGGCCGCCATGCCCGCACCCGTACCCGGTCGAACACCAGCCCCGCCAGCAGCGTCGCCCCCGCCGCCACCCATGCCTTGGTCGCCAGCATCGACGAGGGCAATGCCAGGCCGACGATCCACCATGGCAGGCTGCCGACGATTTCGGCGGGCGGGAAATGCCCGACCGGCAGCAGCAGCCAGCCGGCCATGAATATCGCCGGGATCGCGGTCCGCACCGGCCACCATCGGAACGACAGCAGGGCCAGCGCCGTGTAGAGCGCATAGATCGTGTATAGCAGCACGTGATTTTCCAGGCGGGCGGGCATCGATGGCCGCGGCGCGCAGGCTAGGCGGGGACGGGGTGCAGATCAATTGGACGCTGGTGGCGGGCCTTGCCGCCTTCTCGCTCGCGGCGGCGGCGAACTGGGACGTGGGGACGGCGGCGCCGCGGCAGCGCGGATCATGGCGGACGCTGGCGTTCGTCCATCTGGCCCTGCTGGCCGAACTGGTCGGCAATATCCGGTTCAACGCGGTGGCGGTGATCGATGCCGCGCTGCCGGGGGTCGCGCGTCATGCGGTGCAGGCCGGGCTGGCGGCGGCGATGCTGCTGGTCGCGGTCGGCGCGGCGATCGCCATGTTCCGGGCCGGGCGCCGGTCGTCATGGCTCGTGCCCGCCGGGATGGTGGCGGGGGCCGCGGCGGCTTTGTTCGGGGCGGAGATGCTGTCGGTGGGGCCGGTCGGCGCGGTGCTCTATCGGCCCGTCGGACCGGTCATGCTGATCGGGTGGCTGTGGCTGGCCTGTGGGGCGGCGGCGGTGACGATCGCGATACTGGCGGTGCGATCGGTCAGGACGCGCTGAGCGACCGCGTGGCGCGGCCCGGCCCCGTCAGTACGTCAATAGGCCCGCGCCACCGCGAATTCGACCGCCTCGACCATCGCATCCTTCGCCTTGCTGGCGGGGAAGCCGGCGATCGCATCGATCGCACGCTGGCCGTAATGGCGGGCGCGGGCCAGCGTGTCGTCGACCGCGCGGCTCTGGCGGACGAGGGTGATGGCGTGGGCGAAATCCTCGTCGCTGTCGCGCCGGCCCTCGACCGCGTCCTTCCAGAACTTGCGGTCGACGGCGTCGCCGCGCGCATAGGCGAGGATGACCGGCAGCGTCATCTTGCCCTCGCGGAAATCGTCGCCCGCGTCCTTGCCCATCGTGCCCGCGTCCGACACGTAATCGATCGCATCGTCGACCAGCTGGAATGCGATGCCGAGGTTGCGGCCATAGGCGTCGAGCGCCGTCTCCTCCCCCTCGGGCCGTTCCGCGACCACCGCCGCGATCCGGCAGGCGGCGGCGAACAGCGCCGCCGTCTTGGCGCCGATGATGTCGAGATAGCGGTCCTCCGCCAGATCGACGCGGCGCGCGGCGGTCAGCTGGTTCACCTCGCCCTCCGCGATCACGGCGCTGGCGTTGGACAGGATCTTCAGCACCTTGAGGCTGCCATCCTCCACCATCAACTCGAAGCTGCGGCTGAACAGGAAATCGCCGACCAGGACGCTGGCCGGGTTGCCCCAGATGATGTTGGCGGTGCGCCGGCCGCGACGCAGGTCCGATCCGTCGACCACGTCGTCGTGCAGCAGCGTGGCGGTGTGGATGAATTCCACCGACGCGGCGAGCCGGTGGTGGCGATTGCCAGTATAGCCGATCAGCCGCGCGCTCGCGAGCGTCAGCATCGGCCGCATCCGTTTGCCCCCGCCCGCGATCAGGTGACCGGCCAGTTCGGGGATCAGCGGAATTTCCGACTGCATCCGGTCCAGGATCACCGCGTTCACGGCATTCATGTCACCGGTGACGAGGGCCATCATCGGGTCGAGCGAGGGCGGCTTGGCGCCGAGGCGGTGGATGGTCGCGGTCATCGGCCCCCAAGTGGCGGCAACCCCGCCGCAACGCAACCCCGCCACTTGCCCCCCGTGCCCTCCGTCGCGCAAAGGGGCGGTGAAAAAGGAGTCGCCCCGATGATGACCGACACGCCTTCCGATACGGTTCCGGCCCCCGACGCGGTGCTCGACGGGTATCGCCAGTCGATCGACAATATCGACGCCGCGCTGGTCCATATGCTGGCGGAACGGTTCAAGGTGACGCAGGCGGTGGGGCGGTACAAGGCGGAACACGGCCTGCCCCCCGCCGATCCCGGCCGCGAGGATCGCCAGATCACCCGCCTGCGCCGGCTGGCGACCGACGCGCAGCTCGATCCCGAATTCTCGGAGAAGTTCCTGCGCTTCATCATCGACGAGGTGATCCGCCACCACGCCCGGATGCAGGCGTGACCATCGCCTTGCCTGCGGCCTTCTATGCGGTCGAGGGGGTGGACGGCTGCGGCAAGAGCGGGATGGTCCGTTACCTGACCGATCACCTGCACGCGGCCGGGTGCGAGGGGATCGCGACGCGCGAGCCGGGCGGCACGCCGCAGGGGGAGCGCATCCGCGCGCTGATCCTGTCCGGCACCGACGATGCGTGGGACCCCCATGCCGAACTGCTGCTGATGACGGCGGCGCGGGTGGAACATGTCCGGCGTGTGATCCTGCCGACGCGGGCGCTGGGCCGATTCGTAATCTCGGATCGCTATGTCGGATCGACCATCGCCTATCAGGGCGCCGGGCGGGGGATGGCGGAAAGCTTCATCCGCGACCTGCATGCCGCCGCCGTCGGCGCGGTATGGCCGGACCTGACCATCGTCCTTGATCTCGACCCGGCGATCGCGCTCGCGCGCAGCCGCAAGCGGCTGACCGACACCGCGGTGGACGAGGGCCGGTTCGAGACGCTGGACCTCGATTTCCATCACCGCATCCGCGCCTCGTTCCTCGATCAGGCGCGGCGCGATCCCGACCGGCACGTGGTGGTGGACGCCACCGGAACACCGGATGAGGTACGTGCCCGTACCATCGCGGCGCTGGACGACTGGCACCGGGGGCGCGCCGCCCCCGGCTGATTTGCCCGCCCGTTCGGGACGGGGAGGCTATAGGCCCGTAACGTCGGGCACCCTATCTGGCGTCGATGACCGATCGTGATATCCTGATGCCGGCGCCGATGGCGGACGCGGTGATCGCCGCGCTGGACGCGCGTTTCGTGCTGCACCGCCTGTGGGAACAGGCCGATCCCGCCGCCTATCTGGCAAATGTGGGTCCGCGCATCCGGGGCATGGCGGTCAGCACGCTGGCGGGTCGGGTCGACGCCGCGTTGTTCGATGCGCTGCCCGCGCTGGAGATCGTCGCCAATTTCGGGGTCGGTTACGACAATATCGACGCCGCTGCCGCCGCCACGCGCGGGATCGTGGTAACCAACACGCCGGGCGTGCTGGACGAGGAGGTGGCGGACCTGACGATCGGCCTGTTGCTGGCGACGCTGCGCCGGATACCGCAGGCGGACCGCCACGTCCGCGACGGCCACTGGCCGGACGGGCCGTTTCCGCTGTCGCCCACGTTGCGCGGGCGGCGGATCGGCCTGTTGGGGCTGGGCGCGATCGGCAAGGCGGTGGCGCGGCGGCTGGAGGGGTTCGGCGTCGCGATCGCCTATCACGGGCGGACGCGGCAGGCGGGCGTGGCCCATGACTATCACGACAGCCCCGTCGCGCTGGCGGCGGCGTGCGACGTGCTGATCGCGATCGTCCCCGGCGGGGCGGCGACGCGGCATCTGGTCGACGCGGCGGTGCTGGCCGCGCTGGGTGCCGAGGGCGTGTTCATCAACGTCGCGCGGGGCAGCGTGGTCGATCAGGCGGCATTGGTCGCGGCGCTGCGCGACGGCATCATCGGCGGCGCGGGGCTGGACGTGTTCGAGGACGAACCGAACGTGCCCCATGACCTGCGCGCGATGTCGCAGGTCGTGCTGCTGCCGCATATCGGATCGGCATCGCGCGACACCCGCGCGGCGATGGGACAATTGGTGGTCGACAACCTGACCAGCTGGTTCGACGGCCATGGCGCGGTGTCGCCGGTATCCGTCCCGGCGGGACCGCGCTGACCGGTCAGGCCGCGGCCGCTTCGGGCAGATCGGTCAGGGTGGAGGACCGGCGGAATTCGCCGCGATGCTCGGCCAGCCATGCCTCCGCCGTGGCCCGGCCCAGTTCGCGCAATTCCTCGATCCGCGACCAGCGCGTGTCGATCTTGCTCGCACCGCCGCGCTGCGCCAGTTCCGGCGCCGCCGCCATCATGTGCAGGTTGGTCGCCGCCAGCGCCTGCATCCCCGGATCGCGCGAATGGGCATCGCGGGCGATTGCCTGCACCTCCGTCAGCGCCTTCAGGTCGCGGAGCAGACAGGCGTTGAAACCGATGTCGCTCATCCGCCCCATGATCCCGGTCAGCGTCGAGGACACGTCCTCGACCGCGAACGGGGTGATCTGCACGACCAGCAGATCGGTGGCGCCATGCCCTTCGAAGATCAGTGGTTCGAGCGCGGGGTTGGCGGAAAAGCCGCCGTCCCAATAATCCTCGCCGTCGATCTCCACCGCCGCGAACAATTCGGGCAGGCAGGCGGAGGCCATGATCGCGTCGAGATCGATGTCGTCATTGCCGAACAGGCGGGCCGCGCCGTTCGATACCCTGGTGGCCGCGATATAGAGCGGCAATGCCGCCGGGCGGGTCAATGCCGACAGGTCGATGCTCGACGACACCACCTGGCGCAGCGCGCGCATGTCGCGGATATGCGGGGCGAAGGGCGCGATGTAGCGGCCGAACAGCTTGCTCACCTCCAGCGAGCGGCGGAACCACGGCTCGAACAGCGGCCCGCCCCATTCCAGATCGAACGCCTGCAACGGCGAGCTTCGCGATACCGCGCGCCACAGCCGTTCGAGCCCGGCGCGTGCCCCGTCCCGGCCATCGTCCGCCAGCCCGGCGACAAGGGCGCAGCCGTTCAGCGCGCCCGCGCTCGCACCGCTGACCGCGACGATATCGATATCCTCGTCGAGCAGACGATCCAGCACGCCCCACCCATAGGCGCCGTGAGCGCCGCCGCCCTGAAGCGCCAGGGCGAGTCGCGGGCGGGCGATGGGCGTGACGATATCAGTCATGGCGGCGTTCCTTTGTCCGTCGCGACACCGATGGGGTGGCAGCGCGCGCGGCTTCATATCCGTTGCGGCCCTAACGAGCGGCCCCTGTTTTGGATGCAGTGCAGCATGGGACGCATCGTTGCAGACCAGAGCCGGAAATATGGATCGGGCTGACGATGGCAGGGTACGCTATTCTGCGCGGACAGGGTTGTTCATCGGTAAGGGCGCGATGGCGTCGGCTCGCCCCGCTCCCCGTCGTTGCGAGCGCCGCGAAGCAATCCAGGGCGTCGCGCGCTGGACTCTGGGTTGCGTCGCTGCGCTCGCAACGACGGAATGGGTTCACCGTCATCATGCGTCAGAAATGCGGTGCCGGTGCCCCCTCTCCCGGCGGGAAGGATCACTTTGGCAGACGATCTACGGATGTCTGCGATGGCTTGCGGCAGCCTTCGCTATCCGGGGTAAGTCTGCGCTGGGACATAGGAATGATGTTGCCAAGGCGCGCCGTCCCGTCGGGTGACGCATGGCGGCGGCCCGTCACTGCGCTCACCTCATGGAGGCTATTTGCCGCCGGCCACGGACGATCAGCCGCATGGCTGCGACACCACTCATGACCATCCGTCGCGACCGATCGACGATCGCGCCGCCATCCCCGAAAACGCAAACGGCCCGCCCGGCTGGATGCCGGGCGGGCCGCGTGGCTAGAACAGGATCGCTGGGATCAGCTGCCCTGCGCCAGGTTGACGGCGGCGTACTTGCCGCGACGATCGACCTCGATTTCGAACTGCAGGCGATCGCCCTCGTTCAGGCTCGCCATGCCGGCGCGCTCGACGGCCGAGATGTGCACGAACGCATCGGGCTGGCCATCGTCGCGCTGAATGAAGCCGAAGCCCTTCATCGCGTTGAAGAACTTGACGGTGCCCGTCGCCTTCTCACCGGTCAGCTGACGCTGCGGTGCGCCACCCGGCGCGCCGCCGAAGCCGCCGCGATCGCCACCACCCTGACGGGGGCCGCGGTCGCCGAAGCCACCTTCACGCGGCTCGCGCGGGGGCGCACGATCGGTGACGGCCATCGGCTCGCCATCGATCTTGAGCTCGGTCGCCGAGATGCGGCCACCGCGATCGACCAGGGTGAAGCCGAGCGGCTGACCCTCGGCGAGACCGGCGAGGCCCGCCTGTTCGACAGCGGAGATGTGCACGAACACGTCCTCGCCGCCGTCATCGCGAACGACGAAGCCGAAGCCCTTCTGCGCGTTGAAGAACTTGACGACACCGGTGCCCTCGCCGACGACCTGGGGGGGCATGCCGCGGCCACCGCCGCCACCGCCGCCGCCGAAACCACCGCCGCCGCCACCAAAGCCGCCGCCACCGCCGCCGCCGCGGTAACCACCGCCGCCGCCACCGCCGCCGAAGCCGCCGCGGTCACCACCGCCGAAGCTGCTGCCGCCGCCGAAGCCGCCGCGATCGCCGCCACCGAAGCTGCTGCCGCCGCCGAAGCCGCCGCGATCACCGCCGCCGAAGCTGCTGCCGCCGCCGAATTCGTCGCCACCGAAGCTGTCACGCTTGTCGCGACCACGTCCGCCACGGTTGCCGCGGCCGCCTTTATCGAAACCCATAAGCCCTGTTCGTCTTCCCGGTTCGCCCGTATGATACTTTATCAAGAACACGAGCCGGACGAAGTGCTCACGGTCTTTAGCGCGAAAACCTTTTGCGCTTACTCGAACGCATAACCGATTTGCCGAACCCCTGCGAACGAATTCGTCATCATTGTGGCAGGATCACGCCGCCCCGCGCGAAAAAAGCGGCGGGGCGTGGCCGTAACGGCACAGCATGGATCATGTCCGCCCGCCGACGGCCCCCATCATACGGCGCCCATCATGGCGTCCTGCCATTGAGCGGAGCGGCGCCAGCGGCTACGGCCGCACCATGACCGTATATTTCCACGAGGAAGACATCCCCGCCGGCCTGTTCGCGCCCGGTGCCAGCATCGCCGTCGATACCGAGACGATGGGCCTCATCACCCCGCGCGACCGGTTGTGCGTGGTGCAGCTGTCGGACGGCGGGCCGGACGAGCATCTGGTGCGATTCGGCCCCGGCAGCGATTATGCCGCCCCCGAACTGCGGGCGGTGCTGGCCGATCCGGCGCGGCTGAAGCTGTATCATTTCGGCCGGTTCGATATCGCGGCGATCCAGCATTATCTGGGCGTCGTCGCCAGCCCCGCCTGGGACACCAAGATCGCGTCGCGGCTGATCCGCACCTATACCGACCGCCACGGCCTGAAGGAACTGGTGCGCGAACTGCTGGGGCAGGAACTGTCCAAGGCGCAGCAATCGTCCGACTGGGGCGGGCCGGTGCTGTCCGACGCGCAGAAGGAATATGCCGCGTCCGACGTGCGCCACCTCCACCGGCTGAAGGACGAGCTGGAGCGCCGGCTGGCGCGCGAGGGACGGCTGGCGATCGCGCAGGCGTGCTTCGATTTCCTGCCGGTCCGTGCCGCGCTCGATCTGGCCGGCTGGCCGGAGCAGGACATCTTCGCCCATGCCTGATCCCGCGCGCCAGCGCACGGCCCGCGAGGAATGGGCGGCGCCGGGCAGCCGGCACGACCGCCTCGTCGCGGTGATGCGCGTGGCGCTGCCGACCGGGATCGGCATCCTGTCCGCGTTCCTCGTCATGGCGCCACTGACCGCGGTGGGCGACGTGTCGTTCGTCCTCGACAAGAAGAAGGTCGAGGTGGCGCACGAACGGATGAAGATCCAGTCGGCGCGATACCGGGGCCAGGATACCAAGGGCCAGCCGTTCGAACTGGACGCCGGTTCCGCAATCCAGCGCAGCTCGGCAGAACCGGTGGTGCAGTTGCGCGACCTGTCCGCCGGCATCCAGCTGACCGACGGCCCCGCCCGCGTCGTGGCGGGGCAGGGCCATTACGACATGGACACGCAGCGGGTGACGCTGGAGGGGCCGATCGCGGTGCGCGCGGCGGGCGGCTATCGCCTCGACACCAGCAACGCCACCGTCGATCTCGAATCGCGGCGGATGCAGAGCGCGGGCGCGGTGACCGGCACGGTGCCGCAGGGAACGTTCCGCGGCGACCGGATGCGCGCCGACCTGGAGGCGCGCACCGTCACGCTCGACGGCAATGCCCGCTTGCGGTTCGTGCCGCGAGGGGCGAAATAGCCCGCCATGCGCATCCCTGCCCTTCTCGTCCCCGGCCTGATCGCCGTTTCGCCCCTTGCGGGTGCGCAGCAGCGGCATGACACCAACGCACCGATCGATTTCGGCGCGGATCATATCGAATTACGCGACAAGGCGAATCGCGGCGTGCTGTCGGGCAACGTCTCGGTCAAGCAGGCGGAGATGACGCTGAACGCGGCCCGGATGACGGTGACCTATGTGGGACAGGTCGTCGGCGGCAACCCGCAGGTGTCGCGGCTGGATGCGTCGGGCGGCGTCACCGTGCGCCGGCCGGACCAGACCGCTAAGAGCCAGTACGCGATCTACGACCTCAACCGCCGCGTCATCACGATGCTGGGCGGGGTCAGCCTGACACAGGGTGGCGGCAACACCGTGAATGGCGGGCGGCTGACGATCAACCTCGACACCGGCCGCGCGGTGATCGACGGATCGTCGGTGGCGGGCGGCAGCGGCGGCGCGACCGGAACCGGCGGCGTCACCCCGTCGCGCGGCGGCCGGGTGACGGGCACCTTCTCCGTACCCCAGCGCAACTGAGGGACAGGTCGATGAACGCGCCCACCGCCCCTGCCCCCCTCTCCGACAGCACCCCCGCAAGCGCCCCGCCGCTGGCCGAACCGCCGGTGGCGCACGGGCTGCAGGTGGTGTCGATCGCCAAGTCCTACGACAAGCGCACCGTGCTGACCGACGTGTCCGTCTCGGTCGGGCGGGGCGAGGTGATCGGGCTGCTCGGCCCCAACGGCGCGGGCAAGACGACCTGCTTCTATTCGGTGATGGGGCTGGTGAAGCCCGATTCGGGCCGGATCATGCTGGACGGCGAGGATATCACCGGCCTGCCGATGTACCGGCGCGCGATCCTCGGCCTGGGCTATCTGCCGCAGGAGACCTCGATCTTCCGTGGCCTGTCGATCGAGAAGAACATCCTGACCGTGCTCGAACTGTCGGAGCCGGACCCGGCGGCGCGCACCGCCAAGCTCGACCGGCTGCTCGACGAATTCGGGCTGACCCGGCTGCGCGCGGCACCCGCGATGGCGCTGTCGGGCGGCGAGCGGCGCCGGGCGGAGATCGCGCGCGCGCTGGCCGCCGATCCGTCGATCATGCTGCTGGACGAACCGTTCGCCGGTATCGACCCGATCTCGATCGCCGATATCCGCGATCTGGTGCGCGACCTGAAGCGGCGCGACATCGGCGTGCTCATCACCGACCATAATGTCCGCGAAACGCTGGATATCGTCGACCGCGCATACATCATCTATGACGGGCGGGTGCTGTTCTCCGGCAGCCCGGCCGAACTGGTCGCCGATGCGAACGTGCGGCGGCTTTATCTCGGTGAAACCTTCTCGCTCTAGGGTGATGGCGATGCGGCGCAGTCCCCTTCTCCGCCCGCCATCATGAGCCTCGCGCCGCGTCTCGACCTGCGCCAGTCGCAGTCGCTGGTGATGACGCCGCAGTTGCAGCAGGCGATCAAGCTGCTGACGCTGTCCAATCTGGAGATCGAGGGGTTCATCGCCGAGGAGGTGGAACGCAACCCCCTGCTGGAGGCGACGCAGACCGACGAGGTGGTGAAACCCGAACGGCCCGAGCGCGAGGAGCCGGCGGCGGCGGACGAACTCGTCACCGGCACCGCCGCCGCCGATCCGCTCGACATCGATTACGCCACCGAAAGCCATCAGCAGGATTCGGTGGCCGATGGCGGCGGCGGGTTCGATGGCGCGATCACGGGGAGCGGCGGCGCGGCACCCGAGGATGGCCCGGACCTCGACAGTTTCGCCGACACCAGCCTGAGCCTCGCCGACCATCTGCTGGCGCAGGCGGGGCCGGCAGTGGCGGCGGCGGACCTGTTCATCGCGCAGCATTTGATCGACCAGATCGACGACGCCGGCTATCTGACCGGATCGACGCTCGACATCGCGAGCCGGCTCGGCGTGGCGCAGATGCGGGTGGAGGCGGTGCTGGCGACGATCCAGACCTTCGACCCCACCGGCGTCGGCGCGCGCGATCTGGCCGAATGCCTGACGTTGCAGGCCAAGGAGGCGGATCGATACGATCCGTGCATGGCGAAGCTGATCGCCAATCTCGACCTGCTGGCACGCGGCGACGTCGCCCGGCTGCGGCGGCTGTGCAACGTCGACGACGAGGACATGGCCGACATGATCCGCGAACTGCGCGGCTACGATCCCAAGCCCGGCTGCCGGTACGGGGGCGAGGCGTCGCGCGCGGTGGTGCCCGACGTGTTCGTGCGCAGCGTCGGCCAGGGCTGGGCGATCGAGGTGAACGGCGCCACCCTGCCCCGCGTCCTCGTCAACCGCCGCTATCACGCGCAACTGGCGCATGGGCCGCAGGACAAGGCGTCGAAGGCGTGGCTGTCGGACTGCCTCGCCAGCGCGACCTGGCTGGTCAAGGCGCTCGACCAGCGACAGCGCACCATCGTCCGCGTCGCGACCGAGATCGTGAAGCAGCAGGAAGGCTTTTTCCGCCACGGCGTATCGCAGTTGAAGCCGATGACGCTGCGTCAGATCGCCGACGCGATCGAGATGCACGAATCGACCGTCAGCCGCGTCACCAGCAACAAATACCTGTCCTGCGCGCGCGGGATGTTCGAGCTGAAATACTTCTTCACCAGCGCGATCCAGGCGACCGATGGTGGCGATGCGGTGTCGGCGCAGGCGGTTAAGAGCGCGATCCGCGCGCTGATCGCGGGCGAGGGCGCGGCGATCCTGTCCGACGATACGCTGGTCGAACAGTTGCAGGCCAGGGGCTTCGACATCGCCCGCCGCACCGTCGCGAAATATCGCGAGGCGCTGGGCATCGGCAGCTCGGTCCAGCGCCGCCGGGCGCGGACGCTGGGCGGCGGGTGAGCGCAGGCAAAAACGCATCGTCATTGCGAGCGTAGCGAAGCAATCCAGTGTACCGCGCGGAACCCTGGATTGCTTCGCTGCGCTCGCAACGACGGATCAGATGTACATCAGGGTCACGCCCTCTCAGTTCGGTCCCGCCGCCGCCGGTCCCGCCGCCGCCGCGTTGGTCGGCGGGACCGGCGGGGTGGGCGAGCGGGCGTCGCTGATCGCGTCGTCGTACCAGCGTGACAGGTCGACCTTCATCTGGCGGAGCGCGTCGGGGTTGAGATAGGTCATGTGCCCGGCGGGGTAATAGGTGAAGGCCAGGTTCGCCTGTTGCGGGCGTTCCAGCATCATGTGGCCGAGATCGTTCTCGGTGCCGAAGAACGGCGTCGCCATGTCGTAATAGCCGTTCATCGACAGTACCTTGAGGTACGGGTTGGCGCGCATCGCGGCGGCCAGGTCGATCGCGGTGTTCGGGTTGTTCTGGCCACCGCCGCCGCCGCGGCCGGGCGCGTCATGCTTCCAGTTCCACGTCCAGCCCGCCGCGTCGCGCGCCGACAGGCGATAGGGCAGCTCGGTCTGGTACTTCAGTGTGCCGGTCAGGTAATCGGTGAACGAGGCGATGTACGCGCCCGAGATCGCATCGGACGACGCGTCCGTCTCCGGCCGCTCGCCCGCCGCATCGGTGTCGATCCCGGTATAGCGCGAATCGAACCGGCCGATCGTGCGCGCCTGCCCGCGCAGCAACTCCTTCTGGAAGCGGGGCAGGTCGATGCGCAGGTTGGCGCGCTTGATGTAATCGGGGCTGAGGCCGATCAGCCGGCTCATCTGATTCGCGATCGAATCACGCTCGGCGTCGGAGATCGACTGTCCCTTGGCGAGCGCGACCATATACGGCCCATTCGCGAAGGCCCGCGCCTGCGCGACGACAGTGGCGACATCGGCGGGTCGATCGGGCAGGCGGTTGTGATACCAGGCGGTCGCGGCATAGCTGGGCAGGTAGTTCAGATAGACCTGATCCAGCCCCGGCTGGCGATAGCCATAGTTCATGATCGACGACAGCAGCACGACGCCGTTCAGCGCCATGCCCCGTTCCTGCAACTGATAGGCGAGCGCCCCGGAGCGCAGCGTGCCATAGCTTTCGCCGAACAGGAACTTGGGGCTGCTCCACCGCCCGAACTTGGTCGCGTAGCGCAGGATCGCCTTGGCGAAGGCATCGGCATCCTCGTCGGTGCCGTAGAAATCGGACGGCTTCATGTCGCCCAGCGGTCGCGAATAGCCGGTGCCGATCGCGTCGAGGAAGACCATGTCGGTCTTGTCGAGCAGCGTGTCGGGATTGGGGCCGACGTCATAGGGGGCGGGGCGGATGAATTCCGGGTTGGTGGTGCGGATGCGGATCGGCGCGAACGATCCCATGCGCAGCCAGAAACTGGGACTGCCCGGCCCGCCATTGTAGAAGAACGTCACCGGGCGTTTCGTGCCCGGTTTTGTCCCGTCGAGCGTATAGGCGGTGTAGAACATGCTCGCGGTCGGCTTGCCCTCGATATCGCGGATCGTGAGCGTGCCGGCGGACTCGGTATAGGACAGCCGCCGGCCGCCGACCGTCACCGCATCGCGGTGCGTCACCTCCTGTTCCGCGACCGGCGCGGTCGCCCAGCCGGCTTCCGCCTCCTGCTTCACCATCTCGGCATGCGATTTCGCGGGCGCGGCGGGTTTGGCGTCCTGCGCCAGGGCGGGGGTGGCGGTGGACAGCAGGGCAATGGCAAGAAAGGACAGGCGCACGATCGGCAATTCCCCGGATGATGGATGCCGCCTTGTTCCCGCGATCCGCGGCGTTTGGCAAGCGGGTCATCATCACTGACCCGAAACGGAAAAAGGGCCGCCGGCGCGATGCCGACGACCCTTTCCCGACGAACGCTTCGGGAAGTCGAAGCGATCAGGCGAAGGCGACGGTGCTCTTGCGGCGGCGATAGCGCGCCGTGGCACCGATCATGCCGAAACCGACCAGCATCATCGCCCAGGTGGCCGGTTCCGGCACCGCGGCGGTGAACTTGATGTTGTCCGCTTCCAGCGAGTCGACGCTGGAGGTGAAGCGCACGCCGCCGATCAGTTCGCCCGCATCCGCATTGAAGGTGAGCAGACGGTTGGTGAGCGGGAAATCCTGGTTGCCGCTAGGCGAGGCGGGCGCGGCCATCTCGGCACCGTTGAACGAGCGGAGCAGGTTGCCGCCCAGGTCGAGCACGTCCACCGTGTTCCCCCAGTCGATCGACCCGATGTAGAACGATACCGTCCGATAGCCGGCGATGCCGGCCGCCACCGAACGGATCACCGACGTGCCACCGGTGGAGACGTAGAGATAGCTGTTGCCGGCAGGGGCGCCGAACGGGTTGGCGGCGACGTTCTGGATGCTGTCGGTCATCATCTGGCCGCCGGTGCGCAGGAAACCGGCGGGATCGCCGATATTGCCCGTCGTCGCGCTCTCGAAATTATATTGGGCGCCATTGGCCGACTGCGCGAACACGGCAGCCGACCCATTGGTGCCGACCAGCGTGACGGCGTGGGCGGGCATGGCAGCAAAACCGGCGATGGCGGTGGCGATGATAGCGATGTTCTTCATGGTGGCGATTCCCGTGACAATGTATTTTGCATCTCCCGAAGTGTCGGGGTTCGATGCCGTGCCCCGCTTTTCGCCGCTTTCCCAAGACGACGCCAGAACAACTACTGTCTCTATTTGGGATGGACCATGTCAGGACAGTTTATGGGTAAATTATCATTAACCATGATCGTTTACTTTTTATTTATTACTGTCATGTCGCGCCCTCGATCCGGTGACGCGGGCGATCTTTGCCGAATGCCGTCGGTCCTTTACGGAGGCGGGATGACGAGGATGACACGACGGATCGGCGGATGGATGGCGGCCGCGGCGGTTGCCGCGATGCTGGTCGGCTGCGGGCACCGGGAACGGCCGACGCCACCGGTGCCGGTGCCGGAACCCTCACTGACCCCCGCATCGCCGCCACCGCCGCCACCACCGACGATCAACAGCGGACTGGGGGACGAGGAGGCGCTGTGGCATCTGCGCGCCGCGCTCAATGTCGCCGCGCTCGGTTGTGGCCAGGGACCGGCCGGGGCCGGCATCGTCACCCGCTACAACGCGCTGCTGATCGAGCGAAAGGCGGTACTGGCCACCGCCTACGCCGCCGAAAAGGCACGCTACGGAACGGAACGCGGCGCGCTGGACCGGCACATGACGCAATTGTACAATTTCTTCGCCGATCCCGCTGCGCAGCGGGGCTTTTGCGCCGCTGCGGCGGACGTGGCGGAACAGGTCGCCGCCACCCCCGCCGCCGCCCTGCCGGGTTTCGCGGCGACGGCCCTCGAACAACTGGAACGACCGGTCGTCGCGCCGCGGATGATCGTCGCATCCACGGCGAGGGCGGCGGCATCGGCGCCCGAGACGGCATCGGCGCCGACCGTGGCACCTGCACCGACCGTGGCGGCGGCTGCTACGCCGACCGCGTCGGCATGGCGTATCCAGATCGGTGCGTTCACCGGGCAGGCGGTGGCCGAGGCGGCCTGGGCACGCGCGACGACACGGGTACCCTCTCTGGGCGGATACAGCCCGATCTACCAGCCGGTGCCGGGCAGGCCACTGGTGCGGGTGCAGGTCGGTGCGGCGGACGACCGGGCAGGCGCGATCCGGCTGTGCGCGGCGGCGGCGGCCGGCGGGTTCGACTGCATGCCGGTCACCGCCCGACGCTAGGCCACGGCACCCTCGCCGTCATGGTCCGGCAGCCGGGCAGCGAGTGCCCGGATCGCCATCCCCGCGAACGCCACGGTTTCCTCGCCGTCGATCGTCACCGGATGTTCGGGGGTCAGCAGCGCCGCCGCCTGCAGTTCGCCGTCGAGGCGCAGCCATTCGCGCACCGCATAGGCCAGGCTGGTGACGGAGGCGATCTCGCTGTCGCCGCGCGGCACATTCTCCAGCGCAGCGCTCATCCGCCAGTCGATCGTCGCCGGATCGATCATGCCAGATCGTTCTCGCTGACGACGATGACCGCCTGATCGGGATCGCGCGCCAGCGCCACCGCCGCCAGATCCATGATCTGCCCCTCGTGACGGTGGAACAGCGCCACCGCGCGGTCGTCCGGCACCTCGGCGGCAAGCGCCTCGATCAGGTCGTACTGCGCGGCGAAGGCGTACTCGTCCGTGTCTGCGCTGGCGGAAAATTCGACGCGACGCTCGTCGACATTGTCGAACACGGTGGCGGGGTCGATCAGCAGGGTATCGGCCATGGTGTACTCCTGTAGCAGGAGCGGTGAAGCGCAGGAACGCGCGCGATGTTCCCCGACCGGGGCCGTGCCCGTCCGGCCGGCTTCGTCAATCGTCCTCGTCCTCGAACCCCACCAGCGCCAGCGCGCGCGCCCTGATCTGGCGGGTCATGCACCAGTGGACCAGCGCCTCCTCGCGCCCGTGCGTCACCCATACTTCCTTCGGCGCGATCTCCATCAGCGTCTCGGTCAGCTCGTCCCAGTCGGCATGGTCCGACAGGATCAGCGGCAGCTCGATATTCTTCTGCACCGCGCGCTGGCGCACCCGCATCCAGCCTGATGCCATCGCGGTGATCGGATCGGGCAGCCGACGCGACCAGCGATCGTTGAGCGCGCCGGGCGGACACATCACGACATGCCCCGCCATCGCCGCCTTCGGCACGTCCGCCACCGGGATCAGTTCGCCCAGCCGGACGCCGTGATCGGCATAGAGCGCGCACAGCCGGGCCAGCGCGCCGTGGATATAGATCGGCGCATCATGGCCCCGCGCGCGAAGCTCGGCGATCACCCGCTGCGCCTTGCCCAGCGCATAGGCGCCGACCAAGATGCAGCGATCGGGATTGGCGTGGAGCCGCGCGATCAGCTTGTCGATCTCGTCACCCGTATCGGGATGGCGGAACACCGGCAGCGCGAAGGTCGCCTCGGTGACGAACACGTCGCATCTGACCGGCTGGAACGGCGTACAGGTCGGGTCCGGGCGGCGCTTGTAGTCGCCCGACACCACCACCCGTTCGCCACGGTGGTCGAGCACGATCTGCGCCGATCCCAGCACATGGCCGGCAGGCACGAATCCGACATCGACCTCGCCCCCCTTGCCGTCGGACAGCCGGATCGTCTCGCCATAGGCGACCGGCTCCCCGGTCTGCGGGCCATAGCGCGCGTCCATGATCGCCAGCGTTTCCGGCGTCGCCCAGACGCGGTCGTGGCCGCCGCGCGCGTGATCGGCATGGCCGTGGGTAACCAGCGCGCGGGGCACGGGTTCGGACGGGTCGACCCACGCATCGGCGGGGCGGACATAGATGCCGTGCGGATGCGGTTCGATCCAGTCGCCCAGTTTCGCCATGCGCGGTCAACGCGGCACTAGGCCAGGAAGATCAATCCATGCCGACGATTTGCCGACGGACCGTGTGCGAACAGACTCTTATATCGCGACAAGCCGAACCGGGCGCGGCATAAGGCCCTGAATATCGGCCCGGCACCCAGCCGTGGCCAGAAGAGGGAAGACGCATTGTCGGCATCGGACGCCTCGCTGTCACCCGCACCTGCCGGCCCCGCGCTCACCGGGATCGCCGGGCTGGACGATATCCTGAACGGCGGGCTGACCCCGCACCGCATGTATCTGGTCGAAGGGACGCCGGGCACCGGCAAGACCACGCTGGGCCTGGGCTTCCTGCTGGCAGGTGCGGCGATCGGGGAGACGGGGCTGTACGTCACGCTGGCCGAAACCGAGGTCGAACTGCGCGCGGTCGCGGCGACGCACGGCTGGACGCTCGACGCCCTGAACCTGTTCGAGATGGTGCCCGCCGACGGGCTGGGCGAGGATCAGGAACAGACGCTGTTCCACCCCAGCGAGGTGGAACTGGGCGAGACGATCCGCGACGTGATGGCGAAGGTCGATGAACTGCGCCCCAGCCGGGTCGTGCTCGACAGCCTGTCCGAACTGCGGCTGCTGGCGCAGAGCCCGATCCGTTACCGCCGCCAGATCCTCGCCCTCAAGCATTTCTTCTCGACCCGGCAATGCACGGTCCTGTTCCTCGACGACAAGAGCGGCAGCGGCAGCGACCTCCAGCTGCACAGCATCGCGCACGGCGTCATCTCGCTCGAACAGACGCTGTCCGGGTTCGGGGCGCAGCGGCGCCGGATGCATGTCGTGAAGATGCGCGGCGTGCGCTATCGCGGCGGCTATCACGATTTCGAGATCGAGCGCGGTGGCCTGTGCATCTATCCGCGCCTCGTCGCCTCCGACCACGCGACGCGGGAAGCGGGGCCGGCGGTATCGACCGGATCGACCGCGCTCGACGCGCTGCTGGGCGGCGGGCTGGTGCCCGGCACCTCGACGCTGCTGACCGGGCCGGCGGGCGTCGGCAAGACGACCTCGACCGTGCAATGCATGCTGGCCGCGCTGAAGCGGGGCGAGAAGGCCGCCTATTTCCTGTTCGACGAACGGCTGCCGACGCTGCTGGCGCGCAGCCGGACACTGGGCATGGACCTGGACGCCTATATCGAGAGCGGCCAGCTCGATCTGCGCGCGGTCGATCCCGCCGAAATGTCGCCGGGGGAATTCGCCGGCGCGGTCCGGGCCGTGGTGGAGGAACTGGGGGCCAGCGTCGTCGTGATCGACAGCCTGAACGCCTATCTGCAATCGATGCCCAACGAACAGTTCTTGGTGCTCCAGATGCACGAGATGCTGACCTATCTGGGGCAGAAGGGCGTCGTTAGCCTGCTGATCCTGGGGCTGCACGGGGTGATGGGCGATATCCGCTCCGACGTCGATCTCAGCTATCTGTCGGATACCGTCGTCCAGCTCCGCTATTTCGAGGCACATGGCGAGGTGCGGCAGGCGATCTCGGTCATCAAGACGCGCACCGCCAGGCATGAGCGCACGATCCGGGAATTCCAGATCGGCAGCAACGGCCTGCAGCTCGGCGAACCGCTGCGCCAGTTCCAGGGCGTGCTGACCGGGGTGCCGACCTTCTCCGGCGAGGGGAAGACGCTGATGGCCAGCCAGATCGGCGCACTGGATGCGCAGCGCTAGATGCCCGAACGCGTCCTGATCCTGGCGCCGCGCGGCCGGGATGCGGCGATCGCGGCGGACCTGCTGGGCCGTCACGGTATCCCGGCGGACATCTGCGCCGACCAGACGATGCTGGTCGACCGGCTGCGCGACGGCGCGGGCGTGGTGCTGGTGACCGAGGAGGCGCTGACGGTCGGCGACATGACCGAACTGTTCGCCTGGGTGGCGGCGCAACCAGCCTGGGCGGACGTGCCGTTCGTGGTGCTGGCGAATGGCGCGCGCGGGCCGCGGCCGGCCGCCGCCACAAGGCGGCTCGACGCGCTGGGCAACGTGGTGCTGCTCGAACGGCCGCTGCACGCGGAGGCGATGCTGGGGGCGATCCGGTCCGCCCTGAAAGCGCGGGCGCGGCAATATGAGGTCCGCGACGCCGCCGATACGCTGGAACGCGCGGTGGTCGAGCGGACGCAGGAACTGGCGGCGGCCCGCGACAGTCTGGAGATCGCGCTGGAGGCCGCCGGCATGGGCAGCTGGGATATCGACCTGACCACCGGGTTCGCACGGCGGACGCTGCGTCACGACGAGATCTTCGGCTATACCGAGGCATTGCCGGACTGGAACGTCGACACGTTTCTGGGTCATGTCGATCCGGCGCAGCGCGACGCGGTATCCGCCGCGTTCGACCGCGCGATCGAAACCGGTTCGCTGGATATCGAATGCGCCATCATCTCCGTCACCGGCCAGCACCGCTGGATCGTCGCCAGGGGCCGCGTCCGGTACGATGCGGGCGGCGTCGCGGTGCGGATAACCGGCGTCGTCTCCGACATCACCGACCGCAAGGATGCCGACGCGCAACTGCTGCAAGCGCAGAAGATGGACGCGATCGGCCAGCTGACCGGTGGTGTCGCGCATGATTTCAACAACCTGCTGACGCCGATCGTCGGCAGCCTCGACCTCGTCCGCCGCCGCCACCGCGACGACGAGCGGACGCAGCGGATGGTCGGCGGCGCCCTTCAGGCGGCGGAACGCGCGGCGACGCTGACGCAGCGGTTGCTGGCGTTCGCGCGGCGGCAGGCGCTGCAACCGCGCGCGGTCGATATCGGCGCGCTGATCGACGGGATCGTCGACCTGATCCGCCGCTCGCTCGGCCCCTCGATCCGGGTCGTGCTGGACGTGCCCCGGCATCTGTCGCGGGCGCGGGTCGATCCCAACCAGCTCGAACTCGCGCTGCTGAATCTGGCGATCAACGCGCGCGACGCGATGCCGGGCGGCGGCACGCTGACGTTGTCCGTCACCGACAGCGTCGTCGATCAGGGCGGTCCGCCGGGGCTGAAACCCGGCACCTATGTGCGTCTGGTCGCCTCCGACACGGGTGTCGGCATGGACAAGGCGACGCTGGCGCGGGCGACCGAGCCGTTCTTCTCGACCAAGGGCGTGGGCAAGGGCACCGGCCTCGGCCTGTCGATGGTCCACGGCCTTGCCGCCCAGTCCGGCGGCACGCTGGCGCTGTCGAGCGAACCGGGCGCGGGCACCGCCGTCGAACTGTGGCTGCCCGCGACCGACGAGCCCGCCGCCGATCCGGGCGAGCGACCCGCCGAGCCGGTCGCGGCGCGACGCGCGGCGACGGTATTGCTGGTCGACGACGAGGATCTGGTCCGCGCCGCCACCGCCGACATGCTGCGCGACATCGGCTATACGGTGATCGAGATGGGATCGGGGTCGCAGGCGCTGGCAGCGGTGCGCGCGGGCGCGGAAGCGGACGTGCTGGTCAGCGATTATCTGATGCCCGGCATGACCGGCGGCCAGTTGATCCAGGAACTGCGCGCCGGCGGCCATGCCATGCCGGCGCTGCTCGTCACCGGCTATGCCGCCGCGGGGGAGGATGTACCCGCCGATGTCGCGCGGCTGGCGAAACCGTTCCGGCAGGTCGATCTCGCCAGCCGGGTCGACGACCTGCTGCGCCCCGCCCCGCCCGCCGCCGCCGCGCTGCGGGCGATCAACTGACGGGCGGTATCGGGCATCGGGGCTTCTACCCCGGCTGCGCCACCTGCGGTCCCGCCTGGGTCGACGGATCGTAACGCCCGGAATGCGCCTCGATGCTCTGCTGCATGTTACCCAACAGGGCCAGCGACCGGCGGAGGGTATGCGTCGGCTCCTTTTCCTCGGCGGCGCTCTCTTCCTTGACCTGCATCGCGCTGTCGATCGCCTCCAGCGCCTGCGGTTTGGTCAGCGCGCCATTGTCGAGCAGGCTGTGGATCAGGCTTTCGATCAGCAGCAGGGCCGCCTGCCCCTGTGCATCGGGTTGCGGATGGGTATCCTGCCTGAAGGAGGAATCGGCGTGCGACGTATTGTTCGTCATCCTTGCGTTTCCGGGCTGATTGATACGGATCGGCGATCTATCCTTAGCGAACGGCCCATCGCAAGTCATTGATCCGGTACCGGATCGCCACGCGCATCATCCGCCCCCCGCCGAACCGGCCGCACCCAGGAGAATGTCCGATGCCTACCGACCGACACCACCCGCTCGACGGCCTGGCGCAGTTGCAGGCGATGCTGGCGTCGGGCCGGCGCCCGCCGATCGGCGAAACGATGAACTTCGATCTCGTCGAGATCGAACGCGGCCGCGCGGTGTTCGAGGGGACGCCCGATCGCAGCGTCTATAACCCGATCGGATCGGTGCATGGCGGCTATGCCGCGACGCTGCTCGACAGCGCCTGCGGCATCGCGGTGCATTCGCATCTGGATGCTGGCCAGGGCTATACGACGCTGGAACTGAAGGTCGCCTATCATCGCGGGCTGTCCGACCGGAGCGGACGGGTGCGGGCGGCGGGCCGGGTGGTGTCGATCGGCCGCCGCGTCGCCTTTGCCGAGGCGACGCTGCACGATGGCGAAGGCCGGCTATGTGCCTCCGCGACCTCGACATTGCTCGTTTTCGCGATGCCGGATTGACCGCCGCCCCCGACCCGCTACCCCTGATATGGTGACGAGGAATCGCTATTACGCCGGCCCGCCGAGCGACCATTTCGACGGCGTCCGCTTCTTCAACCCCGATCAGCCGGCGACCGACCGGGGGCTGCGCGACATGCTGCGCTGGAAGCTGGCGGGCGCGGCGCAACGCTGGCCGGCGATGGTGCCGGTGACGCCGGCGGTGCCGGCAGCGCGGGTACCGGGCATCCGCGTCACCATGGTTGGCCATGCCTCGCTGCTGATCCAGGCGGCGGGGGTCAACATCCTGACCGATCCGGTATGGTCGCAGCGGGCCAGCCCGTTCCGCTTCGCCGGGCCGAGGCGGGTGACCGCGCCCGGCATCGCCTTTGCGGACCTGCCGCCGATCGACGTCGTGCTGCTCAGTCATTGCCATTACGATCATATGGACGTCGCGACGCTGCGCCGGTTGCAGGCCGCCCATGCGCCGCTGATGGCGATGCCGCTGGGCAACGATGCGATCGTGCGCGCCGCGATCCCCGATGCCCGATGCATCGTCGGCGACTGGTGGGACCGGCTGGACCTGGGCGGCGGGATATCCACCACGCTGACGCCGGCCCATCACTGGGCAAACCGCTGGCCCTCCGACGTGCGCATGGCGCTGTGGGCGGGGCACCACCTGACGACGCCGGCCGGCACGATCTGGTTCGCGGGCGACACCGGCTATGGCGACGGCCGGCTCTTCGCGGACATCCGGGCGCGGCTGGTGGCGCCCGACATGGCGCTGATCCCGATCGGCGCCTATGAGCCGCGATGGTTCATGGCCGCGCAGCATGTCGATCCGGCCGAGGCGGTCCGCATCTTCCGCGACGTGGCGGCGAAGCAGGCGCTGGGTATCCATTGGGGAACCTTCCAGCTGACCGACGAGGCGCGCGAGGCGCCGCGGCTGGCGCTCGCCACCGCCCTGTCCGCCGCCGGCATCCCTCCCCGCCGCTTCGTCGCCGCGCATCCGGGGGGCGTATACGATTGGGCGGGCGATTAGCGACCGGCATGTGAAATCGATATCTTTTCATGGGGATAGGACAGCGCGGACCATGTCGGCGCCCGCTGCGTTCCCCGTGCCGGAGGTAGCGATGACCGAAGACGACGAGAAATGGATGCGCATGGCGATCGAGGTCGCCCGCTTGAAGGGATCGGACCCGGCATCGTCCCCGCTCGGCGCGGTGATCGTGCTGGACGGCAAGGTGATCGCCGCCGAGCGCAACCAGACCCAGGGCCTGCCCGACGCCACCGCCCATGCGGAGATGATGGCGATCCGCCGCGCCTGCGAGGGGACGGGCGAGATGGAACTGCGCGGCGCGACCCTGTATTCAACGCTGCAACCCTGCGGGATGTGCACGATGGCGTCGATCTGGTCCAAGGTCGGGCGCGTCGTCTACGGCGCCGGGGCGGCCGACGTGCATCCGATGTATTTCGAGGCGCGGCATGTCGACACGCTCGATTTCGTGCGCAAGGCCTATCGCGACGACCTCGTCATTGAGGGCGGATGCCTGCGCGAGGAGTGCGCGACGCTCTATTACCGCCCCGACGACGATCTGCCGGCCGACGAACAGGCCAATCTGTAGGTGCCTACCAGAAGCGGCTGCCCGGCCCGCCCTTGAACGGACCGGCGAGGTCGGGCGTTATCCAGCCCCCGTAGAAGCCGCCTTCCTGCGGCACGACCTGCACCCCGTCGACGGTGCAGACGTCGAGCGGCGCGGGATAGAAGGCGATATGATCGCGCAGCGGTTCGAAGGCGGGGGTGGGCACGGGATAGCTCCACGCCACATCCTCGATCACGGTGCCGTCGACCACCAGATCGTAATAGACCGCCTGCCCCTTCCACTCGCAGAACGATCCGCGTGCGGAAGGGCGCAGCGCCGGCATCACGATATCCGACGGTGGCAGGTAATAGCCGGGCGGATGACTGGTCTCCAGCGTGCGGACGCTGGCCCTGGTGTCGGCGACGACAAGGCCGCGATGCTCGATGCGGATGTGGCGGGCACACCGCTCCGCGATCGCCGGTCGCGGATAGGACCAGACGCTCTCCTGCCCCGGCGCGGGCCGGTCGGGCACCGGTCTCATGCCGACACCCGGTCGCGCACGATCGACTGGAGCCGCGGCCGGATGCGCAGGAACAGCAGATAGGCCCGTTCCAGCCCGGCCAGCACCAGCGGGTGGCGCGCCGCGATCCCCAGGGGCCGCAGCAGCGGAATGGCCCGCCACATCGCCGCGAACGCCGCCGCGCCGGACAATAATCGTCCATCCTCGCGAGCATGGAAGCGGGCGAGCATCGTGCGGCGATCGATCGGGCACGAACCGGCGGGATCGCTGGCATCGACGAAATCGATCGCCCCGCGCCGGTCCAGCCGCCGCATCAGCGCGATCTCCCGCTGGCAAAGGGGACAGGCGCCGTCATGCCAGACGGTGACGCGGGTCATGCCCCGTTCCGTTCCCGGATACGTTCGGCGAGCAGGGTCGCGAACCCCAGCCACGCGACGAACGGTACCGCCAGCGCCGCCGCCGGCCGGTCGACGCGGCCAGCCGCCGCGACATAGCCGGTGCCGGTCGCGATCATCGCCGCCGACGCCGCCGCGCTGGCCCCCAGCGCCTTTCGCCGGAAGAACAACTCGGTCCAGCCGCCGATCATCGCGGTGTTGAGCAGCCAGAGGCCGACGGCGATGTTGCGACCATCGGTCGCCGGTTGCCGCAACAGGCGATAGCCGCCGATGCCCAGCCCCGTCTCCAGCACCGGCCACACCGCGCCGAAGGCGGCATCGGGCGGCGTATAGGCGGGCTTGTCGAGCCGCTTGTACCAGCGACGGATGCCGGGGTGCGAAGGATCGGGGGCGTTGCGCCGGCCGAGCCAGGCGCTGGCCCCCAATACCGCCGCCACGGCGGCGAACGCCATCGGGCGCGACAGGCCGGGACGGGCGGGGGCGATATCGGCGTCGGGCATGTCGAGGCATCCTTGCGTGGCGGGCGCGATGCCCATCACCCAAGCGCAGCGGGCGCGCCGACGTTCCCTCGCCCCGACCGCGCCACGACGATCATCGACCGCGACCATGGATCATGGAGGCTCACCGATGGTTGACTCCCGCGTCGGCATCCCGTCGTCACATTCGCCAAGGACATGCTCATGTCGGTTATGCTCAGCGCCACGTTCGATACCCGCCGCAATGCCGAGATGACGGTGGAACGACTGGTCCAGCAGTTCGACCTCGATCGTGCCGCCGTGTTCATCACCACCGAGGGTGATCGCAACAGCGTCGGCGAAGAACAGGCGGGTTCGGACACCGAGGCCGGCGCGCCCAGCGCGGAGGATCGTGACGATGCCCCGCTGAACGGTGCGATCGTGGTGACGGTGGAAGTCGCGGACGAACAGACCGCCGAGGAGGTCCGCGATGCGTTCGACGAGTTCGATTCGGCCGGCGTGGTGGAAACCGAGGACGCCGGCTGACCGGACCCGGTGCCGCCTACCGGCGAACTGGCCGGGCGAACGGTCCGGCGGCGACATCGTGTACGCGATGTCACCCGCCGCCGGATCGCCGCCGCCACGGGCGAAACCCCCGTTGCCGCGACCGTGGCGAACGGGGGATCAGGATGGAATGATACCGGCTGTCCCGCCGCCGGCCATAGGCGCGGCCGGCAACGGGACGGTCCGGTTCAGCGCACCGCGCCGCGACGAAAGAGGTTGATGATCGCGAGCAGCACGATCGCACCGATCAGCGAGACGACGACCGACTGGATGCTGATGACGCCGCTGGTGATCGGCGCCCCGCCGATCAACGGCGTCACGATAAACCCGGCCAGCACCGCCCCGACGATCCCGACCACGATGTTGAGCAGGATGCCCTGCTGGCCGTCGGTGCGCATCACCATGCTGGCGACCCAGCCGATCACGCCGCCGACGACGAGAAGTATGATGAGACCCATGTTCGTTCCTTCACGCTATTTACCAAGTGAGGGTTAAACCGTCGTCGGTGCCATGATGTTCAGATCATGCCGCCCGGCCAGCTTCGGCGGATGGTATGCCTGTACCAGGCGGACTGGTAACGAACCGTGGAACCGGGTGCGGGCGTCGCACGCTTGATGGGCCATGCCATCCCATCCCGCACCCGGCCTCCGCCATCTCGAACAGCTGATGGCGCAATTGATGGACGGCGTGATCCTGCTCGATCCGACCGGCACCATCCTCGGCGCCAATCCTGCCGCGCTGCGGATGCACGGGCTGGACGATCCGGCCGGACTGGGATCGACCGCGGAGGATTATGCCGGCCGCTTCTCGCTGCGCGCGGCGGATGGCCGGCCCCTGCGGCACCGCGACTATCCGCTGTTCCGCCTGCTCGCCGGCGAACCGTTTCCGGACGAGATCGTGCAGGTCGCCCCCGCCGGGGAAGACCAGGCGCGCTGGGTCCATCAGGTACGCGACGTCATCATGGACGAGGACGGGGGCGAGGCCGACTATCTCGCGCTGGTCATCAGCGACATATCCGCCCGCTTCGACGCCGAAACCCGGTTCAATGCGATGTTCCAGGCCAACCCCGCACCGGCCCTGGTACTGGGACTGGCCGATCTGCGGATCGCGCGCGCCAATCCCGGCTTCCTCGCCCTCACCGGCTTCACCGAAAAACAGTTGCACGACAGATCGCTGTTCGCCCTCGATCTGCTCGGCGGGCTCGCCGATCCGGCCGACGTGCGCCGCCGGATCGCGGCTGGCGAGATCGTGCCGCAGGCGGAAGCCGACCTGCTCGTCGCCGACGGATCGCGACGGCTGGTGCTGTTCGCCGGCCAGCCGATCGACGTGACCGGCGAGGATGCGCTGTTGCTGACCTTCGCCGATCTGGAACCGCGCCACCGGGCGGAACAGGCGCTGGCGGCGAGCGAACGGCATCTGGTCGCGGTGTTCGAGATGGCGCCGGTCGCGATGGCGATCACCCGCGACGCGGACCGGCGGATTTTCCGCGTCAACGCCGCGTTCCGCGACCTGACCGGACATGACGCGGCGGCGGCGACCGCGCATACGTTCGACCAACTCGGCCTGTGGGACGGTGGCACCCCGCGCGCCGCGCTCGATGCCGCGATCGTCGACCGGGGCCGGCTGCGCGCGGGCGAGACACGGTTGCGGCGGCGGGACGGCGGCCCGATCGATTGCCTCGTCGCGGCCGAGACGATCGACGTCGACGGCGCCGCCTGTATCCTCTGGGCGTTCGAGGACGTCACCGAGCGTCGCCGCACCGAAACCGAACTGGCCGGCGCGATCGACGAGGTGATGAAGGACGCCAGCTGGCTCAGCCGCTCGATCCTCGACAAGCTGGCGACGCTGCGACGGCCACAGACCCAGGCGCCCCCATCCGACCTCACGCCGCGCGAACGGGAAATCCTCGACCTGATCTGCGACGATCTGGACGACGCCGCGATCGCCGCCCGGCTTGGCCTGTCGCGCAACACGGTGCGCAACCACGTTGCCAACATCTATGCCAAGACCGGCGTCAACCGCCGCAGCGGCGCGGTGGTGTGGGGGCGTGAACGCGGCATGGGATCGCGCCGCGCCTGACGGGGGGCGGGACGGCCCCCTTCCCCCGCGCCCGATCCTTCCTATCTCGCCTTCCCTATCCCGGACGGAACGATGCCCCCTTATCCCCTGATCCTTGCGATCGGCGACAGTCTGATCGCCGGTTATGGCCTTGCGACCGACGATGGCTTCGCCACGCAACTGGAACGGCGGCTGCGCGCCGTCCATCCCGCCGCCACCGTCATCAATGCCGGCCGGTCGGGCGACACGACCGCCGATGTCCGCCATCGCCTGCCGTCGGTGATGTCGCGGCTGACGTCGCGCCCCGATCTCGCGATCGTGCAGGTCGGGCCGAACGATGTGCTGCGACAGGTGCCCCCCGCCGCCACCCGCGCCGGGCTGGACGCGATCCTCGTCGAGCTTGGCCGTTGCGACATACCCGTGATGCTGACGACGGTCGCGCCGCCGCCGATCCTGCACGACCGCGCCCGGCATCATCTGGGCATCCACGAGGAACTGGCCGCGCGTCACGGGGCGACGTGTCGCGATTTCTTCCCCGCCGGCATTCTGGGCCGGGCGGATATGGTGCTGGCCGATCGCATCCATCCCAACGCCGCCGCCATCCATCTGGTCGTCGATGCGATGCTGCCGACCGTGCTGCGGATGCTGGACGACGGCTGATCGGCGATTAACGTCTTTGTTAATTGACTGCCTTGGCAACCATTGCCAAAGCATCGACATGCCCTTCTATGCCGATTCCGAGTTCGCACCCGATATTTCGATCGGCTATCTGATCCGGCGCGCGCACCAGCTTGGCGGCGTGGCGATGGAACCGGTGTTCGCGGTAGAGGGGCTGACGGGTATCCAATGGTCTGCGCTCGTCTCGATCTTCTTCGAACGCGGGGTCACCGCCGCCGACCTCGCCCGCGATCTGGGCCATGACAAGGGCGCGATGACCCGGCTGGTCGATACGCTGGAGGAGCGCGGCTGGATCACCCGGCAACGCACGCCCGAGGATCGTCGCTGCGTGAAGCTGGCGCTGACCGGGGAGGGTGAGGCGGTGGCGCTGCGGTGCAAGCGGCACGTCGTGGCCTGCTGGAACACATGGCTTGCCGACTGGTCGGAGGCGGAGGTGCGGATGATGATCTCGTTGCTCCAGAAGCTGCGCGGCACCCTCGCCGTCGCGGCCGGGGCGCCTTGCGTATGACCCGCGCGGTGTTGGCCGTGGCGCTGATGGTCGCCGGTTGCGCCGCCCCCGCGACCCGGCAGGCGGTGGCACCGGTCGCCCCGGCCGCGCTGGGTCTCACCGGGCAGGGCCTTACCGGGCAGGGACCGCAACTGGCCGCCGACTGGTGGCGGGGCTTCGGCGATCCGCAGCTCGACACGCTGGTGGCGGATGCGGTCGCGGGGAACCCCTCGCTCGACAGTGCGATCGCCCGCGTCGCGCAGGCGCAGGCGGTGTTGTCGACGCGCCGGGCCGATACCGAGCCGCAGGTCACGCTCGATGCGCAGGGGCAGATCGTCCGGCTCAGCGGTCGCTACACCATCCCGCCGCCCTTTGCGGGGTCGACCCGGTTCGTCGGCACGGCGCTGGGCAACCTCAACTGGAATCTCGACCTGTTCGGGCGCCAGCGTTCCGCGATCCGCGCGGCCGAGGCGCAAGGGGCCGCCGCCGTGCTGGACCTGACCGCCGCCCGGCTGGCGCTGTCCGCCTCGGTGGTGTCGACCTATCTCGATCTCGTCCGGGCAGAGGCACAGGGCCGCATCGCCGAACGCACCATCGCCACGCGCGCCAGCTCGTTGCGGCTGATCGATGTCCGTATCCGCAACCGACTGGCCAGCGAGCTCGACCGGCAATCGTCGGTGACGCTGCTCGCGCAGGCGCAGCAGGCGCTGGTCCGCGCCCGCGCGGCGGCGGTGCTGGCGAAGAACGCGCTGGCCGCGCTGGCCGGGCGCGGGGTCGATTATCCCGCCACGATCCGGCCGACCAGGCTGCGGCTCGACGCCGCCCTGCCGCTGCCCGTGGTCGTACCCGCCGACCTGCTGGCACGCCGCGCCGACATTGCCGCCGCGCAGGCCCGGATCGCGGCGGCGGCGGCCGGCAAGCAGGTCGCGCAGCGTGCCTATTATCCCAACATCAACCTCGCCGCGCTGGCCGGCCTCCAGGCGGTCGGGATCGGCAACCTGCTGTCGCTCGACGCCGGCACGGTCGGGGTGGGTCCGGCGATCAGCCTGCCGCTGTTCGACGCCGGTCGCCGTCGCGCCGATCTGGCGGGCGCCAGCGCCGCGCTCGATCTCGCCACCGCCGATTACAACGACCGCGTCGTCGGTGCGGTGCGCGAGGCGGCGGACGCGATCGCGCAGATCGGCGCGGCCGAGGCGGATCGGGCGCAGCAGCGCGCGGTGGTGCGCGGCTATGCCGAAACCAATCGGCTGAACGCCATCCGCGTTTCGAGCGGGCTCGACAGCCGGCTCGACCTGATCGACAACGATATCCGCATCCTCGCCGCCGAACAGGCCGACGCCGATCTTGCCGCCGATGCCGCACAGGCGCGGGTCCGGCTGGTGCTGGCGCTGGGCGGCGGCTTCGATGCTTCCCGGGACATGAACCGATGACCGATACCCGCGCCCCTGCGGCACCCGACACGCCGCCATCGCCCCCTGCCCCACCGACCCCCGCCCCACCGACCCCGCCCGCCGGCAATCCGCGGGCGCGCAAGCGGGGGTTGATGCTGCTCGGCCTCGTCGTCCTGATCGCCGCGATCGTCTGGGCGGTGTTCCACTTCCTGCTGGCGAAACCCGAACAGGAAACCGACGACGCCTATGTCGCGGGCGACGTGGTGGCGATCACCGCGCGCGATCCCGGCACGGTGCTGGCGATCCATGCCGACAACACGCAGATGGTGCGCGCCGGCCAGCCGCTGATCGACCTCGACGCCGCGACCGCCGATGTCGGCCTCGCGTCCGCCGAAGCCGATCTGGCGCGCGCGGTGCGGGCGACGAGGACCAGCTTCGCCGCGGTGAACGAGACCGGCGCGGCGGTGGCGCAGGCGGAGGCGCAACTGGCCGAGGCGCGCGGTGATCTGGTGCGCCGCCAGGGCGCGGCGGCGCAGGGCGCGGTATCGGGCGAGGAACTGGCCCATGCGCAGGATCAGGTCCGCGTCGCCGCCGCCACGCTGGCGCTCACCCGCAGCCGGCAGGCGCAGTCGCGCAACACCGTGCAGGGCACCACGGTCGACACCAATCCGCAGGTGCTGGCCGCGATCGCCGCCTATCGCCGCGCCGCGATCACGCTGGGCCACATGCACGTCGCCGCGCCGATCGCCGGCATCGTCGCGCAACGCACGGTGCAGATCGGGCAGCAGGTGGCGGCCGGCACGCCGCTGATGGCGGTGGTGCCGCTCGACCGGCTGTGGGTCGACGCCAATTTCCGCGAGACGCAATTGCGCGACCTGCGCATCGGCCAGCCCGCGACGGTGACGGCGGACATGTACGGCGACGACATCGTCTATCACGGCCGCATCGTCGGGCTGGGCGCGGGATCGGGCAACGCCTTCGCGCTGCTGCCGCCGCAGAACGCCAGCGGCAACTGGATCAAGATCACGCAGCGGGTGCCGGTGCGGATCATGCTCGATCCCGCCGAACTGCGCGCCAACCCCCTGCGCGTCGGCCTGTCGGTCGCGGCGACGGTGGATACCGCCGATACGTCGGGCACCCGGATCGGGCAGCCGGGGCGACAGGCCTATGCCGGGCTGAAGACCGTCGCCGGCGACCCGCAGGTCGAGGCCCGCATCCGGCAGATCATCGCGGCCAACCGCTGATGGCCGCTCCCGCCGCCACGGGTGCGTCGCCCGCCCCGCTGGCCGGCGGCGCGCTGGCGCTGACCGCCTTCGCGCTGGCGCTCGGCACCTTCATGCAGGTGCTGGACGGCACGATCGCCAACGTGTCGCTGCCGACGATCGCGGGCAATCTGGGCGTATCCAGCGACAATTCGACCTGGGTCGTCACCGCCTTCGCGGTCGCCAACGGTGTCGCGGTACCGCTGACCGGGTGGCTGATGGGCCGGTTCGGCGTGGTCAGGACCTTCTGCGCCTCGGTGATCCTGTTCACCATCGCCTCGTTCCTGTGCGGGATCGCGTGGGACCTGCCGTCGCTGATCGCGTTTCGGGTGTTGCAGGGCGCGGTGTCCGGCCCGATGATCCCCGGCAGCCAGGCGCTGCTGATCGCGATCTTCCCGCCCGACAAGCGATCGACCGCGCTCGGCATCTGGTCGATGACGACGCTGGTCGCGCCGATCATGGGGCCGATCCTGGGCGGCTACATCTCCGACAATTACCACTGGAGCTGGATCTTCCTCATCAACGTGCCGTTCGGCCTGTTCTGCGGCTTCGTCAGCTGGCGCGGGCTGAAAACGCGCGAGACGCCGACCCGCAAGCTGCCGATCGATCAGGTCGGGCTGATCCTGCTGGTGGTGTGGGTCGGCGCGCTCCAGATCGTGCTCGATCTGGGCAAGAACGACGACTGGTTCGCCTCCGACCGTATCGTCGTCGCCACCGTGATCGCCGCGATCGGCTTCGTCGCATGGCTGATCTGGGAATTGACCGATGCCAATCCCGCGGTGAACCTGTCGCTGTTCAAGAGCCGCAACTTCGCGATCGGCACGCTCGCCTTCTGCCTCGGCTATGCCGTCTTCTTCGCCAACACGCTGCTGCTGCCGCTCTGGTTGCAGGCACAGATGGGCTACACCGCGACGTGGGCGGGGTTGGTGGCGGCGCCGTCGGGCGTGGTGGCGGTGCTGCTGACGCCGTTCGTCGCCAAGATGAGCGGCAGGATCGATGCGCGCATCCTGGCGACGGTGGCGTTCGCGTCGTTCGGCCTCTCCTATTACCTGCGCTCGGGCTACACCACCTATGCCAGCTTCCAGGACCTGATGCTGCCGCTGCTGGTGCAGGGTATCGCGATGAGCACCTTCTTCCTCGCGATGCTGACCATCTCGCTCGATCGCATCCCGCCCGAACGACTGCCTTCCGCCAGCGGCATCTCCAACTTCGCGCGGATCACGGCGGGCAGTTTCGCCGCCTCGCTCATCACCACCGCGTGGGACCGGCGCGAGGCCTTGCACCAGAGCCGCCTGTCGGAGGCGGTCGGCAGCGGGATGCCCCTCACCATGGCGCGCGACGCGCTCGCCCGGATGGGGTTGACCGACACGCAGGCGGCCGGCGCGGTGACGCGGCAGATGGTCGGGCAGGCGTATCTGCTCGCCTCGACCGACCTGTTCCGCCTGTCGGCCTGGCTGTGCCTCGCGCTGGTCGTGATCGTCTGGTTCACCCGCCGCGCCAGCGCGCCGAGCGGCCCCGTCGCGGCGGATTGAAGCGCGACGACATCAGGCTCTCTCCGTCATTGCGAGCGTAGCGAAGCAATCCACAGCGCCACGCACTCGACCCTGGATTGCTTCGCTACGCTCGCAATGACGGCGGGGCGAGTGCGCTTCGACTCAATGACTGGTCAGAGCGGCCGGCTGGACAGCACCGCATCGGCGCGGTCATGCTCCGCCGGGCCGTGGAGCAGCCAGCTCGTCTGCCCCAGCCGCGTCGTCATGCCCGTCGCGGCACGGGGCACCGCCTCTTTGCGCAGGATCAGCTGGATGTCGAAATCGGCAGTGGCGCCCGCCACCTGCCGGATGGTGGCGACCATCCGGGCATGGAGCATGGCGGGGGTGAAGAACGCGTCGAACCGCGCGCGGTCGACCGGGCCGACCTTCACCCGGAACCGCCCCGCGACATCCACCGCGCTCGCGCCCAGCACCGCATCCACCGCCAGCCGGGCATAGGCCCCCGACGCCGTCGTCCGCCCGCCCAGCCGCGTCTGTTCCGCCGGGTCGATGCGGATGCGGCGCGGTGCCAGCTCGATCACCTCGACCGGCACGTCGTACAGCGCGGCCAAGGTCCGGCGCAGCGCATCGGGGGAGCGGACCCGCCGCGCCAGCAGCCCCGCCGCCCCCAGAATGCGCGGGTCCTCGCCCGGCCCGGTCAGCCCGGCCAGCGCCGCCAGCACCCGCGACACCGGATCGGCCAGCGATCCCTTGGTCTCGCCGAACCCCACCGGCACCCGGTATTTCGCCCAGGCGCGGTAGAACAGGCTGATCGCGCGGTGGTTGAACAGATCGACGAACGTGCCGAACGCCTCGTCCCGCGCGCGGTCGCGGGCGACGACCAGTTCGGTGTAATGGTCGGGCATCACCCCCATCGGGCCGGTCAGCCCCATGAACGCCGCCTCCATCCGGACCTGTCCGCCCGGCTCGCCTTGCGTCGCCGCCCCCAGTTCCGCATCGGGATGGCGGGAACCGCGCATCGCGACGAAGCGGACCGGCTCTGCCGTCGGGCGCACGTCACCCCCGATCGCGGGGCCGGCGGTGGTGATCCCCGAGGCGGCGATCACCTGCCGCACCGCCTCGAAGAATTCCGCGCGCAACCCCTCGGGCAGGTCGGACGGAGCGGACGGCGGGGTCATGCCAGCGTCCGCGTGCCCGTGCGCGCAGGCCATTGCTGCCAGACCTCGCGGTCGCCCGCCAGTGTCAGGCGCAAGCGGCTGAACGCGTTGATCGCCGCCATCGCCGCGAACAGCCGGTCGAGCAGCGTCCCCAGCAGGAACGCGCCCGATCCGGACAGGCGACGATCCTCGAACTCCGCGATCACGTCGATCCCGCTGATGAAGGCGATATGCCCCCCCGCCGGCGCCCGCGCGCTCGATACCGTGGTGGTCAGCGTCTTCAGCCGTTCGCGCAGGATACGGCTGGCGGTGCTCGGCTGATATTCGTGCAGGACCAGCAGTTCCTTGACCAGCGACAGCGCCAGTGCCGGCTCCGCGATGCTGATCTGCCCCAGCGACAGGTGCGAGATCAGCCGCCACAGCGCCCCCGCCCCGCGTTGCGGCCGCAGGGTCGGCGACGGTGCGGTGATCAGTTCCGCACCCGACACCAGCGATGCGGCCGTGCTCAACGTCAGCTTCGGCCGGCCGCCGCCGAACGGCAGCGCGGCGGCCAGATTGCGGTTGGTGCAGGTCAGGTCGATCGAGGCGACGTGATCCGCATCCGCCACCACCGCGCCGGCGGTATCGGTCAGCGTCAGGAACATGTCGTCGCCCCCGGTCGGCGCGGTGGCGGTACGCCGGGTCAGGTGCCAGTAGCGCAGGCCCGGCGATCCGCGATCCTCGCCGGTGCCGAAGAACGGGCTGTACGCCTGTTCGCGGCCGGTGCGGTCGGCCACGATCAGCCGGTCGACCGAATAGACCTCGGTCGTCCCCTCCCGCCGGGCATCGGGGATGATGCGATGCTCGAACCGGCCGGGGACGAGGCGGATCGGTTCCGCCGCCTGTTCGAACAGGTTGACGACGGGCGTGGCGAACAGGCGGAAATCGCTGGCGGTGACGAGGCGTTCCAGCGCCGGATCGAACCGGTCGAGATACAGGAACGCCTCCATCGTCCGCTTGCCGTCGCGCAGGGTCTTGGCGGCCATGCCGGTGATGTCGAAGAACAGGAACTTGTCGGGAAAGCCGTGATATTCGCTGAGCAGCGCGTGGGCCGGATCGCTGACCGCGCCCAGCGGCAACAGCACCTCGTCCGCCGCAAAGCCGATCGCGCGGATCGCATCGCGGCCGAGGATCACGGGATCGGCATCCACCGCGCTGTCCGCCAGCGCGACCGAGATGGTGCCGCCGACGACCAGTTCGTACAGCATCTGCGACACGCGCGGTTCGGCGTGGATGTGGAACCGCAGCCGGTCGATCCCCAGCGATCCGAAATCGGCATCGCCCAGACACGCCAGCGACAGGCGCAGCACGCCGGTGGCATGGCCCGCCGCCCGGTTCAGCGGCGCATCCAGCGGCAATCCGCCGACCGCGGCGGCGGTCAGTTCGATCGGCCACAGTTCGACCGGATAACCGGTGTGGAAACGGACCGGCTCTCCCTCCACCGGTTCGGTCAGCACCTCGGTCCGCGCGGGCAGCGTCGCCGATCCGCGCATCCCCGGCCGGGGCGTCACCTGCATGATCGACATGGCGGGGAACGGACGCAGATAATGCGGATAGAGGATATCGAGCAGCGCCGTCGTCAGCTCGGGGAAATCGTCGTCCAGCTTCATCCGCGTGCGTGCGTTGAGGAAGGCGAACCCTTCCAGCAGGCGCAGCACGTGTGGATCGTCGATCGTGTCGGCGGAGATGCGCAGCTGGCTGGCGACCTTGGGATTGGCGGCGGCGAACTCGCCCGCCATCGCCCGCATGAAGCGCAGCTCGCTGTTATAGTAGGGCAGGATGTCGTCGAACATGCCGGTCAGCCCCCGATCACCAGTTGCGCGCGAACGGGATCGACATGGCTGTCGAAATACATCTCCTCACGCGTCGTCCCCAGCATCACTGTGCCGGTGACGCGGAAGCGGAGCGTGGCGTCCAGTTCGTCGCGGTTGGGCAGCACCGTCACCTCGAACCGGCCGAGCCGGGGTTCCAGCCGGCGCAACTGCTTCTCCGCCTCCTCGACGAAGCGCGCGCGGAAATCGGCGGAGGCGAGGCTCTCGTTGGTCAGATCGTCGAGCCCATAGGCGAGCAGCGAGCGGTCCAGTTCCTCGAACCAGACCGGCCAGCTGAGCAGGTGGCGGCGGCTGTTCAGCATCGCCTCGATATCGCGGCGCAGGCTTTCGCGCTGCGCGGCGATGCCGCCGTCGCCGGCCTGATGGATGCTGGTGCGGTCGAGCAGGCTGCCGGCGATCATGCGGCGGTATCTGGGGCGACGCTCAATTCCTCGAACCCGTCGAGCGTCAGGATATCGTCGCCCGCCAGCCAGCCGCGCTGGCCGATGCCGCGCAACCGCCCGTCCGCTTCCTCGACCCAGTCGGTCGCGCGGCCCAGCCGGTGGGTGGCATCGCCGTCGCCGCCCGCGAACGGGTAGAGCGCGGGGATATAGACGGTGCCGCTCGGCCCGCCCGTCACCTCGATTTCGGCGGGGCGCCATACCAGATCGCGCAGCCGCTCCGGCTTGGCGGGGCGGAGTGCCGCGACCTGCGACAGCGGCACCCACAGATAGCGGCCATTGCCGGTCAGCACCTCCAGCACGCCCGCCACCCGGTCGTCGAGATCGCGGAACCCGTCATGCGCCTGTCCGTCGACCGTCACCGTCAGTGCGGCAGGTTCGTCGGCGGGCGGCGCGGTGCCCGCCAGTAGCGCGAGCGCGGCGACGACGCCGGCATCCGGTTCGGTCACCAGATCGGGCGGGCGACGATCCGCGAAGCTCTGGTCGCGCCACGTTGCCGCGCGGATCAGCTGGCGCAGCAGCGCGAGGCCCACCGCGCGCGACGGATCGTAGGTGCCGGCCAGATCGGCGTGGTTGTCCGCCTTGTCCCACTCCCCCAGCACGATCAGGATATCGGCGAGGTCGAGCCGGGCGCGGGCATCGTCGGGCTTGGCGCGTACCCGCGCGGCGGCCAGCGCGCGTGCCTCGTCCAGTCGCGCGTCGCGGAGCAGGACGGCGAGTTCGGGATCGGACGGGTGGGTCATGCCGCGCGCGGCTCCTGAATGGTGGTGACGAGGTGGAATTCGCTGACGACCTGATCGAGCTGGAAATGCGGTTTCAGCGCGACGCGGCATTCGTATGCGCCGGGCTTGCCCGCAATGTCGGCCACGGTGATGCGGCCTTCCCGCAGGGGGAAGCGTGCCTTGGCATCGTAATCCATGTCGTCGCCGCCGCTGGTGTAATCGTTCAGCCAGCGTTGCAGCCGCACCTCGCATTCGGTGGCGGACTGGAACGATCCGATCCACTCGCGCCCGATCACCTTGATGTAATGGGCGAAGCGCGCGACGCAGAGGATGTAGTTGAGCATCGTGCCCAGGCGTTCGTTGACCCGCGCCACCTCCGATCCGAACACGCGGGCGGGGCGGTGGAGCGAGGGCATGTTGTGGATCGCCAGGAACGGCGTGTCCTTTACCCGGCGGATCGCGATGAACCCCGCCTCGGCCAGTTCGCGGTCGATCGTCTCCGATACATGCACCTCGACCGGGGGTTTCAGAATCTTGCCCGGCGCATCGGTCGCGAAATCGATCGGGGGCAGCGTCGCCACCACCCCGCCTTCCAGCCGGTCGCGCACGGTGCCGCGGATCGCCGCCAGCCAGCGATGGTCGCGAAACGCGCGCAGGCAGATGTCGCCGAACGCCAGCGCCCCCGGCCCCCACAACACCTGCCGGTCGTCGGCATCGTAGCGGAAGCCGATATCCCCGGCGCTGCGCCCCCGCCAGCTGCCGCGCAACCGCACCCGTGGCACCACCAGCCCCAGAAAGCGCGAGTCCGGCAGCTGTTGCAGGCTGTGCAGCCGCAAGTAATCGGGCTGGCGAAAATCGGCGGCGATCGACTGGCGGCGATCGAGTTCGGCGAACCCATCCAGCCCGAACAGGCCGGGCGCACCGTCCATCACGATCGGCGCAAAGGCGGCGGCGGCGACCTGCGCCAGCATCCGGAGCGCACCGACATCGTCGCCCGGATGGTCGCGCGACGGCCGGTGCTGCACCGCATAGAGCGCGAGGATCATGGAGAACGGCACGCCGCCGGGCATGTCGAATTCCTGATTGTAGACGATGTCGAACAGCGCGCTGTGTTCCACATCGACGCTGCGTTCGAAATCGCGGACCAGTTCCGCCCAGCGCGCGTCGAACAGCCGCAACCGTGACAGGCCGTCCGCGCCCAGCCCCTGCACCAGCCACGCGATGCCACGCCATGCCGCCTCCAGCGCGGCGAAGCGGGGATGGGCGAGGATCGCGTCGACCTGCACCGACAGCATCGTATCGATCGCCGCGACCGCGCGGTCGATCCGCCGCCGCAACGCCCGCCGCGCTGCCGCCTCACCGGCGGGATCGGGCGCGACATCCGGTGACGGCACGAGCAACCCGCCCGCATCGCCACCGCCCAGATCGGTGAAGCGATCCGCCCCCGGCTCCGCCGCCGGATCGGGCACCGCGCCGGCCGCGTGGCCGGTACCGAACCCGGCGACCTTGCCGGCATCGGGTGCGCGATCGACGGGGGCGACGTCCGCGCCGCCCCCGTCGTCGTCCGCCCCCACCGCTCCCCCCGCCGGCTTCATGCCTTTTTGGGGATACGTGCCACTAGCCGGAGGGACGCGCTCAGTTCCTCCATCTGCAACCATGGCCGCAGATAGGCGACCGCGTTGTACGATCCCGGCGCGCCCGGCACCGGCGACACCTCGATCCGCGCCTCGCGCAGCGGGAACTTGGCGCGGATTTCCTGCCCGCCGCCCTCGGCCGCGTTGACGTAGTTCAGGATCCAGCGGTTCAACCAGCCCGACACGTCGTCGACCTCCATGAACGAGCCGATCTTGTCGCGCGCCATCACCTTCAGATAATGCGCGAACCGCGACGAGGCGAGGATGTAGGGCAACCGTGCCGAGATCGCGGCATTCTCGGTCGCTTCCGCCCGGTCGTACTTCTTGGGCCGCTGCGTCGTCTGCGCGCCGAAGAATACCGCGTAATCGGTGTTCTTATAGTGCGACAGCGGCAGGAAGCCGAGATCGGACAGTTCCTTTTCCCGGCGCGAGGTGATCGCGATCTCGGTCGGGCATTGTTCGGACATGTCGCCGTCGTCCGACTGGAAGACGTGGGTCGGCAGGTTGCTGACCTTGCCGCCGCCCTCGGCGCCGCGGATCGCGGTCGTCCAGCCGCTTTCGGCGAAGGCGTTGGTCATGCGCGCGCCCAGCGCATAGGCCGCGTTCATCCAGCAATAATCGTCATGCGCCAGCGGCCGGGTGGCGCCGCTGCCCGATACCGGCGCCTCCTCATAGGCGAATTCGTCGATCCGCTTGGTATCCTCGCCGTAAGGCTGGCGGGCGAGGACGCGCGGCATCGTCAGCGTCACGAAGCGCGAATCGTCGGTATCGCGGAACGCCCGCCACTTGGTGTAGTCCGCCGCCTGGAACTTCTCGCTCAGGTCGCGCGGCTTGGACAGTTCCTCGAACGTGTCGAACCCGAACATCTGCGGCCCCGCCGCCGCGACGAACGGCGCGAACGCCGCCGCCGCCACGCCCGACAGGTTGCGCAGCAGTTCGACATCCTCCTGCCCCGCGCCGAAATAATAGTCGCCGATCAGCGCGCCATATGGCTCGCCGCCCGGCGTGCCGAACTCGTTCTCGTAGATTTTCTTGAACAACGTGCTCTGGTCGAACTCGGTCGCGCGTTCCAGATCGCGAGCGAGATCGCGCTTGCTGGCATTGATGACGCGGATGCGCATGTCGCGCCCCGTCTCGCTGTTGGTCACCAGATAATGCAGCCCGCGCCAGCTTCCCTCCAGCGCCTTGAACTTCTCGTCATGCATGATCGCGGCGAGCTGCGCCGACATCTTGGCGTCGATCGCGGCGATCGCGTCGCGCATCGTGACGGTGAAGTTGCGCGAATAGCTGACGGTGCCGGCCAGCGCCTCGTCGGTGAAGGCACGGAGCAGCTCGGCGACCTGATCGGGCTCGGTCTGGCGGGTCGCGCCGATCGCCTCGTCGAGCAGGCTGCGTCCCTCGGTCAGCGTCGTGGTGGTGGCGGGCGAGGCAAGGCCGCCGCGGTTGATGTCGCTCATCGGTCAGGCGTCCTTTCCGGGGGTCGGCGCGGCCGGTCCGCCGCGGCCCAGTTCGGCGTGCAGCGCCTCCATCTGGCCGCTGTCCTGCAACACCTGTTCCAGCAGCGTCTCCAGCTGTTCCGAACTGTCCGCCTTGGTCATCAGGTCGCGCAGCTTGGTGCGCGTCTCCATCAGGCGGCGCAGCGGTTCGACCTGCTGGACGATCCGGCCCGGCTCGAAATCCTCCATCGATTCGAACTTCAGGTCGACCGGCAGGGTGCTGCCGTCGTCCTTCAGCGTGTTCTCGACGCGCAGTTTCAGGCCAGGCGACATGCGCTGCATGACCTGATCGAAATTGTCGCGGTCGATCTGGATGAACTTGCGATCGCGCAGCGGCTTGAGCGGCTCGGTCGGATCGCCCGAGAAATCGCCCATCACCCCCATCACGAAGGGCAGTTCCTTGACCTCGACGGCACCTTCCGTCTCGACGTCATAGGTGATGTGGACACGGGGCTTGCGCACCCGCTTCAGCTTGTCGTGAACGCTTTCGGCCATGTTCTCACCCCGTTAGTAACCGTCGTCATTGCCGCCGCCCTCGCTGCGGCCGATGCCGGCCCGCAGCAGGAACAGCGCACGCTGCTCGCCATCCGGCAGGAGTTCCGCCAGCAGTTCGACTGCCGACAGGTTCGCCCGCCGCACCACATGTCTCAGGCTCTCCCCGATGATGGATTGTGGTTCGTTACGCTCGAAGAACGCTGCGACATCCAAGAGGGTTGCAAGCGCCCGTTCGCGGTTCATCGGTTCGGGCGCCGGCGGGGCGGCGGCGACGGGAATCGCCCCCTCCGCCGCCTCGGCCGGCAGGGCGGCGACCGGCGCCGCCACCGCCTCGACCGGCACGGCCTCGACCTCGGTCACGTCGCTGCCGGGGCCATGGACGCGCAGCAGGGCCGCCGCATCCTCCAGCGGGCGCGACACCTGCGAGCCGAAGCGGCCGAACGGCGTGTGCGCGTCGATCGCCGCCATCAGCCGGTCGAGCGCGGCCAGCGCCGCCGCGATGCCCGCCGCCGCTTCGGCGGCGAAATCCGGCGAGGCGCGGTGAATCGCCTCCTCCATCGCGGCGATCTGGGCGCGGCGGCGCTCGACCAGCTCCTCGGCCAGATCGGGGTCCTCGTGCCTCGTGCTCTGCGCCTGCACCGTCTCCACCGTCCACAACGCCACGGCGGGATGTTCGTGATCGCTCAGCGGCAGCAGCTTGATCGGTTGCAGCAGCGTGCCGACATCCCCGTTGCCGAACAGCCCGAACAGCGGCGCAACCCGGGTCTCGATCCCGTCCTCGTCCTCCTGCGGATGCAGCCCGTCGTCCCAGAACCGCTCGACCAGCCCGGCGAGCAGGTCGAACCCCGCCGCCACGCCGGGAAAGCCGTCGCTGCGCAGCCACGCCTCGGTGAGCCAGGCGGCGACCTGCAGGTCCTTGGTTTCCGCCAGCAGCGCGGTGCCGCCCTGCGCCACCGTTTCCCAGGCGCGGATGCCCGCCTTCAGCGGCACCGCCTCGGGATCGCCGGAGGTAATTGCGTTGCGTTCCGCCAGCCGCGCCTCGTTCCGCGCATCCTTGATCGCCAGATAGAGGCCCGACCCGCTGGACCCGCCGCCGCGCACGTCCGGCCCGGCCGCCAGCCCGTCCGGCCCCGCGATCGGGGCGAGCAGTTCCTCGATGGCGAAACGATCATTCATCCAGGCTTCCCCCACCGGTGTCATGGGGTGCCATCGCCCATGATGGCCGTCAAGCGGCGGGTCGCACTGGCAAAGTGCGCCGCCCCCTGATAATCGCACGTACAGGGTGCCCGCGTCGGCCGAAGGGGGAAATCGCGTGCTGGAACTCGTCGGGCGTTACCGTATCCTGGAACAGATCGGCGAAGGCGCGATGGCCGACGTCTATCGCGCCTATGATCCGCATATCGATCGCGCGCTGGTGGTGAAGGTCCTGAAGGCCGAATACCGGCAGGACCGCGAATATTCGATCCGCTTCCTGCGCGAGGCGCGGGCGGCGGGCGCGCTGTCGCATCCCGGCATCGTCACCATCTTCGATGTCGGCGAGATCGACGGCTATCCGTTCATCGTCATGGAATATCTCGACGGCGAACCGCTGTCGGAGGTGATGAAGGCGGGGGCGCTGACCGCGTCGGAGGTGGCCTCGATCGGCATCCAGCTGTCGTTCGCGCTCGGCTATGCCCATGCGCAGGGCGTGGTCCATCGCGACGTGAAGCCGTCGAACATCATCGTGTCGCCCGATCGCAAGACGGTGAAGCTGCTCGATTTCGGCATCGCCCGCGTCGCCGAGGGCGATCTGTTCGAACAGGAATCGCTCAAGACCCAGATCGGCCAGGTGGTCGGCACGCCCCGCTACATGAGCCCCGAACAGGCGCTGGGCCGCGATCTCGACGGGCGGTCGGACATCTTCTCGCTCGGCGTCGTGCTGTACGAACTGGCGTCGGGCCGCCGCGCCTTCCCCGCGGTGAACGCCGCCACGCTCGCCACCCAGATCGTGCAGGCCGATCCGGAACCGCTGGCCAACGTGGCGCACGACGTGCCGCGCGGATTGCAGTTCATCATCGGCAAGGCGATGAGCCGCGATCCCGCGCAGCGTTTCGCCGATGGCCACCGCATGGCGGAGGCGTTGCGTCGCGAACTGTCGGTCAACCGCACTGTCGCGCGCGAGGCGATCGAGCGGCGCCAGTATATTCCCTTCGCGGTGAAGCTGGCGGTGCTGCTCACGCTCATCACCGCCGTCGTGCTCGGTGCGTCGGTAGTGACCGCGATCGTGACGCAGCGGCGCGCGATGCGCGACGTGGCGCTGGCATCGGGGCAAGCGATCTCGTCGTTCGTCGCCAACAACGCCGCGTTGCGCGCGGTCGACAACGCCTCGCTACCGCCGGAGGCGCAGGACTGGCTGCCGGTGGAGATATTCGTCCGCTCCGCCGCCGCCGATCGCGGCATCCGGGGGATCACCGTCGTCGATGCCGGCGGGGTCGTGCGCGCCGCCAGCGATGCGACCCGGGTCGGTCGCCCCTACCGCGCCCCGACCGGGGAGAAGGCGGTGGAACGGAACGACGGCATCACCGTCACCTCCGTGGCGGGGGGCGAGGGTTTCCGCTTCGTCCGGCCGATCACCTATGCCGGGCGCGGGTTCGGCAAGGTCGACGTGGCGGTCGACGCCACCGCGCTGCGCGCCGCGTCGCGCACGTCGGAACTGGCGTTGCTGCTCGTCTCGATCGTCACGCTCGGTGCGGTGGCCGCCGCCGCCTATCTCAGCGGCCGGATGCTGAAATCCCCGATCGAGCGGTTGCGCGATGCGCTGTACGACATCGCCCGCGGCAATCTCGACTTCCGCATCTCGCACAGCCGCAAGGACGAATTCGGCGAACTGTTCGACGGGGTGAACATGGTCGCGCAGAGCATGGAGGAACGGCTCAATTCGGTCGAGGCGCTGCTGCTCGACCCGCCGTCGGCCCCGGCCGAGCGGACCGAGACCGCCCCCGCCCCCGAAACCGTCATGCTCGCGCAGGTCGAGGGCGTCCGCCGTCCCGAACCGACCCCGGACCCGGCGGCGACCGATGCCGATCCCGACACGCCCCCGCCCGAACGTGTCCGCACCTGGGCGCATGACGACGACGAGGACAGCACGCTGGCCGGTGAACTGCCCGACAACCGGATGTAGGGCCGCCGGCTATATTGGCCGGCGCGGGGTACCATAGCCTGATCCATCCCGTCCCCGTTCCGTCCCCATTCCGTCATTGCGATCGTAGCGAAGCAATCCAGGGCCCGGCGCGTGACGCACGGGATTGCTCCGCTACGCTCACAGCGACGACAGGGCGGGTTTCACGCCATCATCCGCTAAAGCCATCCGTCATGGCGACCGTAGCGCACCATGACGACCGGGCGCGGATCGCGTGATCCACGCCCGGTCATCCCGCCTATCGCGTCTGCACCGTGCCCTGGATACGCCGCGCGCGCGCCAGATCGGCGGCGATGGCGCGGTTGTCCGGATCATATTGCAACGCCCGACCCAGCAGGGCAACGGCACGGTCGATCCGGCCGGCGGTCATCTGTTCCAGCCCCTGCCGGCGATAGCGCAGCGCGGTGGCGGGATCGCTCTGCGAGGCGGCGGGTGCCGCGCCGGTCGCGGGCGCCGCCCCGGTCGCCGGGCCGGTCCGCCGCGGCGGCCGTGCCCGCGTCATCGACGGGCGCGAGCGCTGCACGCCGGGGCGTGACGGTTCGCGCACCCGGCCCGGCATCTGGATGATGTCGCCGGGCTTCAGCATGTTCGGCGCGATGCCGCTGATCCGCGCCAGCGCATAGAATTTGTAGGAATCGCCCAGATAGTCGAGCGCGAGCGTGATGAAGGTATCGCCCGGCGCGACGACGTAGCTGAAGCTGTTGCGGGGCACCATCGCATAGGGATTGCCCTTGATCGACTGTTCCAGCACCTTCGCCTCGCGACGGCCGGGGTCCTGCGCCAGCAGCGCGTCGAGTTCCGCCCGCGCGGTCTTCTCGTCGTTGCGGTTGAGCAGATCGACCACGCGCGCCAGCCGTTGCGTCGGGTTGAGGCCGGGCGTCGCCTGCGGCATATCCCCGGGATTTCCGTTCGCGGGAGCGGCCGGTGCCGCTTCCGGCGGGGCTGGCAGCGGCTGTATCTCCGCCTTCTTGCCGCAACCGCCGAGCAGCGCCAGCATCGCCGCCGCCGCCAGCATCGTTCCCGTCCGCGCGCCGCGCGGCTGACCTGCATTCATCATCATGACACCCCTGATTGGCCCGACTTCGCGGGCATTCCCTATCGCCCTAACCTATCGCAAACGTTGCAGCGTGTCGTCCTGCGCCGCATCCGCCCGGATCAGGACGAAACTGACATTGTCCTTCGCGCCGTGCGCCAGCGTCATGTCCAGCAGCCGGTCCGCCGCCTCGTCCAGGCTCTGGCTTGTCGTCAGCACATCGGCGATGCCGTGATCGTCGATCATCCCGGTCAGCCCGTCCGAACACAGCAGGAAGATGTCGTCGCCCTCGATCGGCCCGCTGTGCAGGTCGAGCGCCAGGCTGTCCTGCACGCCGACCGCGCGGGTGATGACGTTGGACCGGCCGAAGGCGGGCGCATCGGCGCGGTTCAGCGCGCCCGAATCGATCAGTTCCTGCACCATGCTGTGATCGCGCGTGATCTGGTTCAGCCGCCCGCCACGCAACAGGTAGCCACGGCTGTCACCCGCCCACAGGCAGGCATAATGGCCGCCAAAGGCGAGCAGCACGACCACCGTCGATCCGATCACCGTACCGGGCGCGGACAGCCGGGCATGGGCGACCAGCGTGCGGTTCACCCGCTGGATCACGTCCTGCACATTGTCGAGAAAGGCGAACCCCGAATCCATCGGATCGATCGCGACCAGCGCGTCGACGATCATCCCGCTGGCCAGATCGCCGCGCTGGTGCCCGCCCATCCCGTCCGCCACCGCCCACAGGCCGAGCGCGGTACGCGAGAGGACGCGGTCCTCGTTCAGCTTGCGCACCCGCCCGACATGGGTCCGCTCCACCGCCACGAATGCGAGATCGCGCCGTTTCATCCCGTCCTCCCCGACAGCAAGGCGCGGAAGGCGTCGCCGACCGGCAGCCGCGCATCGTCACCGGCCGGCGCATCGGTCGCCGGATGCCACCAGCCGGCCACCGGCGCCGCCGCGTCGCCCGGCGGGTCGATCGCCGCGACCACCGCCAGCGCCGCATCCGCGCCCTGCCCGGCATCCCGTACCATCACGAGGGCATCGGCCGCCGCCGCGCACCATGTTTCCGCGGCCTCGCGTCCCGCTGATGCACCGGTCACGGTCGCGACCAGCGGGAAGAGGCGCCCGACCCCGTCGCCGCTGGCGACCGCAACCGCGATCACCGGCCCGTCCGTGCCCGCGAAGGCGAAGCGCCAGCCGTCGAGCGCGGCGACCGCCGCATCCAGCGGCATCTCCGTCGCCACCGCGCCACCCAGTTCGCCGTCCAGCCAGTCGTCGATCCGTGTCAGCACCGCCCCCGGCCCGCCCCGCCGCACGAAATCGCCATGCGCGGGCAGCTTGCCGACGATCCCGATGATCGGCGTGGGGGCGGCGGCCGCCGTCACATCGCCGCCGGGCATTGGAAGCTCGCCAGTTCGGGCAGGCGGAACGGGCTGGGGCCGGACAGCACCCGGATGCGGAACGATGCGCTCGCCCCGCCATCGGTCACGCTGACGACCAGACCGCTGGCGGTGACGTTGCTGACCGGATTGTCGCGCAGGAAGCGGAACAGCGCCCAGTCGCCACTCCATTGCCGGATGCTGGGGGTGGCCGATCCGTTATGCTGCACGCTCATCGTCACGCCCGGCGCGTTGCCCGGCCAGCGCATCTCCACCCCGCGCCGGTTGACGCGGTCGAACGCGGCCGGGGCGCCGTCCACCGTCAGCGTGACGACGCTGGCGTCGCCGCCGACCTGGATCGGCTCGATCAGGAAACGCAGGTTCGGGCGGATGTCGCCGGGCTTGAAGAACACGTCGCGGATGCGCCCCGCCTTCCCCAGTTGCGCCACCGCCTGCGGCGACAGGCCCAGCGCGCGACCCGACTGGGTCAGCGCCCAGTTGCGCCGCGACGTATCGATCTGTCCGGACAGGTTGGTCGTCACGAACGCGTCGATCAGGCCCGACGGGCGGAACAGCCGACTGAAATCGTCGACCGTCGCCTCGCGCGGGGATTGGCGGAACGGGAAGCCCATCGCGGTGATGCTGCGGCATTCCGGCCCCAGTTGCGCGGCATATTGCGTCTTCAGCCCCGTCCGCGCGTCGCGGTTGAGCTGCGTGGTGGAGGCGGTGACGAAGCCGTTGAACAACCGTCCGGCGGCCGGTGGCATCGTCGCCGCCACCTGCCCCAGCCGCGCGGTCGCCGCCATCGCGCCCGCCTGCCGGTCGCGCTGGAGCAGCGGATCGCCCAGCCCGGCGGCGGAGCGGGCGGCGGTGCCGGTATCGCCCACCGCGGTCAGCGCGTTCAGCGCATCGTCGATCGGCGCGGGGCCGGTCGCCGGGTTCATCTCGCGCAGCCAGCGGAAATGCTCGACCACCTCGTCCAGCGGCCCCGGCGGGCCGGCGGGCGCGGTGGCGGCGGCGTTGCCGACCTGATCGGCGCGCTGCATCCCGCGATAGATGTTGCGCGAGAAGATCGATCCGACCCGCAGCGCCGCCGATCCCTTGCCCTTGCGCAGCGACGGCGGCGTCAGGTTCGTCTCGTCCGCCCAGGACTGGAACAGCGCCTTGACCGGCGAGGGCGGGCGCACCGCCATCCGCAACCGTTCGTCCATCGGCATCTCGCCGCTGACGACCACGTCGTCGATCGTCTCGTCCCACCGCCGCGTGAAGTCGGCGAGATAGGTGGTCAGCAATGCATCCTTCACCGCGCCGGCGCGACTGTCGAGCAGCCCGCCGCCCGCCGTCGCCGGCCCGCCCGTGACCCAGGATTCGTCCGCCGATTGGGTGGCGTATCGCCCGATCGCGGGCACGACGTTCTGATAGAAGAACCGCCGCCGGAACATGCCGGGGATACCGGCGGTCAGCGCCTTGCCTGACCGGCGCGTGAACAGCCGCGACGTGCCGACGCCCGGCACCTGCGCCAGCGTCCATTCAGGCAGGTTGCGTAGCGCCGGGTCCGCCAGCATCTGCGCATAGACCCGCTCCCCCGGCCCGAGCGAGGCGACGCGGGCGCGCGCGTCGGCGATCACCGTCGCATTCAGGCGTGGCGGCTGCATCGGCCCGGCCAGCAGCGTGGCGAGATGGCGGTGCAACGCGGCGCGCGCGGGTGCCTGTTCCTCGCCCGGCAGCCGTTCCGCCCAGTCGTCGTCGAACGCGGCGAGGATGCCCGCACGGTCGAGCGGCGCGCCGGGCGCGCGGCCCAGCATCAGATAGAGGCGCAGCGCCGCATAGATGGCGGCGCGATTGTCGCGTCCCTCCGCCGGTGCCTCGCCGGCAAGACCCGACAACCGGTCCTCCAGCCCCAGCAACAGGCGCGGCAGGAACTGGCGGTTGAGCAGGTTGCGGTACGCGCCGTCCACCTGCACCCGGAAACTGTCCGCGCGCCCGATGCCCCATGAGAAACCGGGCGAGCGATCGTCGGGCGCGGCGGTGGAGGCGAAGGGCAGCGCGCGCGCCGCCTCCAGCGGTTCCAGCACCTGCAATACGTCGCTGTCGCTGACCGGCCCCTGCGGCAGACCCGCAACCTGCTTGCCCAGCGCGGTGGCGCGCACGCCCAGCCGCTCGATCAGCGCGGCATTGCGGAAATAGCTGTACGTCCACAGCCCCAGCAGCAGCACCGCCGCCGCCGCCGCGCCGCCGATCGTGCCCAGCCGCACCAGCCGAGCGCGGCGTTCCTCCTTGGGATCGCGTCCGGCCAGCGCCGATTCCGGGAACACCACCTTGGTCAGCAGGTCGCGCAGGAAATAGCTGCGCCCCCGCGCCGGCTCCGCCCGGCCCGTCGCCAGCGGCAGGCCGAACCGCGCCGACAAGGCCCCCAGCAACCGGTCGATCGGCCGCCCGAACTGCGTGCCGCTGGTGAAATAGAAGCCGCGCACGAACGGGCGCGGTTCGTACTTCGTCTCGCGCGTGATCGTCGCCAGCATATGGCCGAGCGGCTGGCGGAGCGAGGCGAACTGCTGCGGAAACGCGAAGATCAGCCCGCGCCGCGCCATGTCCTGTTCGGCCTGCACCCGCATCAGCACGCGTGCGTCGAGCCGCTCGACCAGTCGGTCGAACGCCACGTCCAGCGCCTGCGGGCTGGCGGCGGCATGGCCGAGGGGCGCGGTGGCGGCATCCGCGACCGGCCACGTCTCGCCCCACACCTGCTCGCGTTCGTGGCTAGACATGTCGTCGAAGAATTCGGTGAAGCCGGCGAGCAGATCGAGCTTGGTCAGCAGGATGTAGATCGGCGTCCGCACCCCGAACGCGGTCTGCACCTCGTTGATCCGCGCGCGCACGGCACGGCCATGCGCCACCGCCGCGCTCTCGTCCGCCCCGGTCAGGTCGGTGACGGAGATCGCGACGATGATGCCCGTCACCGGCTGGCGCGGGCGATATTTACGCAGCAGGTCTAGGAACCCCTTCCACGCCTGCGCATCGACCGCCTCGTCGCTGTCCTGCGTGGTGTAGCGGCCGGCGGTGTCGATCAGCACCGCCTGATCGGTGAACCACCATTCGGTCGTCCGCGTACCGCCCAAGCCCCGCACCGGCTCGTCGCCCAGCGCCTGCGCAACCGGGAAATCGAGACCGCTGTTCTTCAGCGCGGTCGTCTTGCCCGCGCCCGGCGGGCCGATGATGATGTACCAGGGCAGTTCGTAGACGAACTCGCCCTTCTTGCCGACCCGCGTCTCACGCATCAGTTCCAGCGCGCGGGCGGCGCGTTCCTCCATCGCGGCGACGTCGGCGGCGGCCAGCGTGCCTTGCGGATCGGGGGCCGCCTGCGTCTCGCCCAGCTCGGCGATCATCGCCTGATTCTGGCGCTTCGCCTTCGCCCGCGTCCACCACAGCCGCGCGCCATAGCCGGCGAACACCAGCACGATCAGCGCGAGGCGAACCCACGCGCTGCCCAGCGGCACCTTGCCCGCGATCGCGATCAGCGGTCCGACGAACCAGATCAGCAGCGCCACCAGCAACAGCCCGGCGACGGTCAGCACCCAGCGCGGCGGGCTGCGCCGCAGCCAATAGGGGATATGCGGGCGGATCATCGGGTCGGCCCTTCGGCATAGGTCTTCGGAATCGCGACTTCGACGCGGCGGTTCTGGCGTCGGCCGGTTTCGGCGGCATTGTCCGCGACGGGTTGCGTCTCGCCGACGCCCGCCGGCTGCAACCGGTCGGCCGGCACGCCCGCCGCCTGCAACGCGGTGACCACCGCCGCCGCCCGCGCCTGGCTCAATGCCTGGTTCGAGGGGTAGCGGAGCGAGGCGATCCGCTGGTCGTCGGTATGCCCCGTCACCGGCACCGGTCCTTCGGTGATGCGGATCGCCTGCGCGATGCGGCCCATCGTCTCACCGTACCCGGCATCGAGATCGGCGGAACCGGAGGCGAACAGCCCCCGGTCCTTCAGCCGCACCGCCACCGCATCGGGATCGTCGGTCACGCCGACGCGGCCGGCATCGATATCGGGTTTCAATATGTCGAGGATGGTCAGGTACAGCTTGCTGTCACCCGCCGGTGCGGGGGCGGTGCGGTTCAGTTCCGCCGGGCCGGTGCGGTACACGGCGGACAGCGGCGCCAGCGCATCGCCGCCCAAAGACGACAGACGGAACAGGAAACCGGCGTAACAGGCCAGCAGCAGCACCGCGAAGCCGGCGGCATAGACCCAGGCGGGGATTTCGCGCGTGATCGGCCGGTACGCCGCCTCCACCCCGCGCCATGCCGGCGACAGGCTGCGCTCCACCGGCCCGCGCAGGTTGCGGATCGCGGCGTACAGCCGGTCGCGCAACTGCACCAGGCGGCTGGCGCCACCGCGTTCCAGTCGCATCCGCCCCTCGAACCCGAACGACAGGCAGAGATAGATCAGTTCCAGCAGGTTGGGCGAGCGGCCCGGCCGTGCTTCCAGCGCGTCGGCCACCTCGAACATACGGTCGCCGGACACGACCTCGTTGTGGAAGGTCGCGACCAATGTCTGCGCGCCCCAGCCGCTTTTTGCGCCCCACGGCGTCGACAGCACCACCTCGTCGATCAGCGCGCACAGCGCGTAATGGCCATAACGCGACTCCTCGTCGCTGACCGCCAGTTCGCGCGTGCGGGTCTGGAACCGGCGCAGTTCGTCCACCACCGTCCGCCGCAGCCGCACCATGTCGTCATGCGCCACCACGGAGCGCAGCGAATTGGCCAGCACGATCAGCGGCGTGCCTGCCGCCAGCAGCGGGTTGGTGCTGGTGCCGGCGAAGCTTTCCAGCGACGGCGCGGCGGGGGTGAACGGGCTGGCCGCCTCGTGCCTCGGCGTTTCGGACGGGGTGGCGCGCGGCGGCGTGGTGGCGGGTCGCGCGAACGGGCCGGTGGCCGGCGCGCCGATCATCGTCCGGTCGCCATCGTCACCACCCGGCGGCGGTGGCGGCGTACTGCCTCGACCGATCCCCCCTCCGATCATCGTGCGATCACCATCCTCGGGCGGGTCGAAGGGGTTGCGACCGCCGCTCACCGGACGCGTCCGCGAATGGCCCAGAGTTCGAGATCAAGGTCGGGCACGTCGCCCGACACATGCACCGCCGCCGCCCCCGATCGCTCGATCAGCCGCCAGTCCTCCGACGTGGTGTTGATCTCGAAATAGACCATGCCGGCGCGGAACGGGATCTGGCGCGGTTCGGCCTGCAAAGGCCGGATCGGCGCGCCGCCGACCTGGAGATTCACAAGGTCGCGAATCCGCTCGACCCCGCCGATCTTGGTCCGCTTGGGCATGTTCTGGCGTAGCAGGTCGGCATCGATCGACGAGCGCGCGGCGATCACGAAGGTGCAGTCCGCGAACAGCGACCGGTCGCTGATCCGCGCGACGCGGATGCCGTAGGCACGTTCCTCCAGCGGGATCGGGATCGCGGTCTGCTCGAACACCGCGCTCAGCGATTCGCGCAGGAACCCGATCACCGGCGTGAAGCTCGCCTGCAGATCGTTGTGGTTGTACGCGCCCAGTTCGGGCGGGCGGTTGCTGCCCGTCTCGGTGAAGGTGGCCAGTTCGCCCGCCAGCGCGATCAGCGCGCGGTACAGCTCGATCGGGTGAAGCTCGCCGGTCGCGGCGAGGTGGCGGATCACCGTCTCGTTGCGGTTGACCAGCATCAGGATCAGGAAATCGGTGATCTCGGCGATGCTCTTGCCGCCCGGATCGGCCAGCCGCCCCGCGATCGCCGCGCCGCGATGCTGCAACAACCCGCTGATCTCGGCCAGGAAGCCGCGCAGCCTGGCGGACACGTCGCAACTGACGGTGGTGGGGATGAAATCGGGATCGATCACCAGCGATCCGTCCGCCCGCCGCTCCACCAGCCGCGCCACCGGCAGCGTGACGTACCCGGCCAGTTCCTGATTATCGTCGATCAGCCGCAGGTTCAGTTTCGCCACCGTGATCGGCGCGGCGCCATCGGAGCCGGCGATGACGTCGTTCACCTCCACTTCCTGCCCGATCCAGCGCAGCGGCGGGCCGCCGGCCACGTCCAGCCGCGCCTCGTAGCCGCCGGCGCGGCGGATCGGCACCGCCAGATGGATCAGGCTGTTGCGCAGCGATCCCGGCACCTCCAGCGGCAGTGGATGGTCGTCCGCTCCCGGAGCATCGAACATCGTGCCATCGGGCATGATCCCCGCCGCGCGCGACAGCGCGATCTTGCCGGTACGCAACAACGCCTCGTCGATCTCCAGATCGGCGAAGCCATAGCCGACCGGGTTCAGCCAGCGCAGGCCGTTTTCCGACCGGCGATCCAGATACCGTTCCAACTGCTGGAAATGCTGGGTGCGCAGGAACATTCCCTCCGCCCAGAGAACCTTGTTGTTCCAGTACATCGTCTCAGCGTTCCCCGCTTCGCTTGAACCAGCCGGTCAACGCCCATGCCCCGGTGCGTCGATCTGCCGCAGTTGGTCTTCGTAGGATTCGCGGAACGCCCGGTTGATCGGGCCGTCCACGCTGTCGTCCGCCTCGCGCCGCTGCGCCGCGAACTGTTCGACATAATCGCTCCACGCCGCCGCGCTGCGCTGTCCCGGCATCACGAAACCGCGATTGGCGGTACGCGCCTCGATCTCGGCGGGGGACAGCAGGTCGAACGTCGCGCCGATCGCGCCGCGCATCCCCGCCAGCACGCACAGCATATGCGCCTTCACGTCGTGCAGCGCCTCGCTCAGCGCACGTTCGCCGGTGATGTAGCCGGAACCGTCCTCGCTGCGCAGCAATTCGATCGCGATGCGCTGCGGCGGCACCCATTTGAACGGATTGTTGCCCTCGGGCCGGATGGTGGTGCGGACCATGCGGAAATCGTTCTTCAGCGCGGTCCGCTCGCTCATCAGGTCGGCGACGCCCAGGATCGCCTGCCGATAGACCGCGCCCAGCCGCTCCATCAGCAGCGCGCGGTCCTCCCCCGCGAACGCATTGGGCGACAGCCGCGCGCCTGCGCAGAAACTGTCGAACAGCACATCGTCCCCGGCGGCGGGCGTACCCGCCGGAACGGACACGGGGGCAGATACGGAGGTGGGGGCGGGAGCCGGCGGCAGGATCGGATCGGCCACGGGCGCCGCCACCGGCAGGATCGGATCGTCCGCCATCACCGGCGGCGCGGGCGGCACCGGCAGGATCGGATCGACGATCGCGGCTGGCAACGGCGTGACCGGCGGCTCGCTCCGTTGCACCGGTGCGGGTGCGGGCGCGGCTGCGGGCGTCACCGGCACGGCATCCCAGTCGGACGGGATGGCGATATCGCCGGGCACCGCCGGTCCGGGTTCGCGCAGGATGGGGCTGACGAACGGCGCGTCGAAACCCAGCCCGTGTTCGCGCGCGGGCGGCGGCGGCGGTTCGGTCCAGCCCTGGGGTGTCCCGATCAGTTCCGAATGATCCGGCCGGCGGTGCGGTGCCACCGGGTCCCAGTCGCCCGCCTTGAATTCGCGCCGGCGTTCCCATGCGTCGACACCGTCACCCGGTTCGTCGTCCAGCTTGATCGGATCGGGGCGCAGCGCGCTGCCGAACGGATCGCGCGGCTTGGGCGGCGGAGCGTCCGCATCGTCGCGCGCCAGCGAGAAGGGATCGTCCCCCGCCGCCGGCTTCTCCTCGACGACCGCGCCGGCATCCTCCTCGGCGACGATCATATAGGGGCCGAACACGATGCTCTCCCCGCGCGACACGGAAACCGGCCGGTCATGGTCCAGCCGGGTGCGCGGATTGCCGACGAACACGCCGTTGGCGCTGGTGTCGCGGATCGTCAGCATCCCGCCCCGCACCGCGACGGTCAGGTGCAGGCGCGACATGTCGCGTTCGGGATCGGGTACCTGCCAGTCGGCCTTGATACCGCGGCCGATCGTCATCTCCCCCTCGTCCAGCACGCGGCTGTCGATCTGGCGCGACGGGTCCTGCCGGTTGAACAGCCGCAGCCGGATCATGCCGCCACCCCGATGCCCGGACGACCACCGGATACGATCACCGATCGCATGAAACCCATCATTGATGCCGATCCTCGAAACGCTTGATGAAGCCGAAGCCACTCCCGGGGAGCGCCCCGCCTGCAAATGGTGCCCGCCATGGCCGGACGATCGTGCCATCCGCCTTCTGCGTCGCCATGCCGATGAAGCATCTCGCGGCCGGTGCCTGCATGGCGGGCAACGACGCGGCGACCGGCAGGGCGCAGATCATGCGCCGGCCTTCATGCATCGCCGGACCATTCGTCCAGCCGGCGCGCCACCGTCGCGCGCAATTCGTCCAGCCGCGGCACCCATTGCTCGTCGAACGTCGCATCCCACACCAGATCGCGCCATGCGAAGGTCGCGCTGCACGATCCGCTCTGCCCATCTTCGGAACGGCACGACACCGCGACGCCGCCGTCCTCGCCCTTGTACACGTACCGGCTCACCGTGGCGCCGGCCGACCGCGCCACCTTGGTCAGCCTGCCCGTCTTCGGCTGGGGTGCCTGCCCTTTGGCGACCGCACAGGCGCGCGGCACCTGATCGATGACCGGCGGCGTGTTGAAGTTACAGAATTTTTCAGTCGTTCCCACGATCACCCGAACCTGCTCGGCCGGGGCGGTTTCCGATCCCAGCACGAAGTACAATCCATCGGAATCATCCTTGGGCAGGAAGAAGACGTTCTCCTCCTCCAACGCCTGCTCGGGCAGGTTGAAGACGTGGCCACCCACCTTCTCCTGCTTCATGGCCGCACCTGAACAGCCGGCAACCAGTAGCGCCAGTAACCACCCAGTGGCTGCCCGCATCGCACGCTCCCCATCATCGCGCCTCGTTCATCCAGATTTGTTCGTACATGTCCGATTCCCACTCGGTCCCGGTAACGGCCGTGCCGCCGAAGGTACGCTTGGGCAGGCCGTTCGCGACGAAGACGTCGTGGTGATAGCGACTGACCAATGACGGCGTCGGCGTCACGCCGCGTTCGATCAGGTCGGTATGGGCATGCATCAGTTCCCGCCCGATCTTCTCCACCTTCGCATCGGCGACGGCTTCGGGCATGTCCCAACCGTCCGCCCGCTTGATGAAGTTCTTCAGCCGCCAGTTCGAGAACTGACCCATCGCGGTGTCGTTCCTGACGATGCCGATCGCGGTTTCACCGATCGGATCGCCGCGCTTCATCCGCGATTCCCAATAGGCTTCGCGCTGGTTCGCTTCGTCGAACGCCTTTTCCTGTGGCGAGATCGGGGGCGTCGCCCATCGCGCATCCTCGCCACCGGCAGCGGCCGGCGCGCCGGCCCCACCCGCGCCGACACCACTCGCGCTGGCCCCACCCGCGCCACCGGCACCGGCACTCCCGGCTCCGCCGCCCGACAGCGCCATCACCGGATCGCCCGTGGCGACCTTATTGCCCCCCGCTCCCGGCCCGCCGCCGCCCGGTGCCGCCGCCGCGCCGCCGGACAGCGCCATCGCCGCGGTCGCCGCCGCCTTGGCGGGCGGCGAGACGGCGGCGACCGGGAAGGACGGGCCGCCGCAGTTCAGGTTCACGGTCGGCGCATCGATCCACACCCCCTCGGGCGAGATCACGATCGTGCTGGCGCCGACCTTCAGCGTCACCGCTTCCATCGATTCGATCAGGATGGGCTTTTTCGCGAACAGGCGGCTGGTCGTGTCGACCGTCACCTCCTGCAATCCCTTCACGTGCGCGAACTCGTCCTTGGTCACCTCGCGCCGGAAATCGCGGCCGGAGCGCAGATAGACCTCTTCCGCCCCGCCCTTGTCCTCGAACAGGAACTCGTGCGCCAGCCCGCCCTCGCCAAAGGTGCGGAAACCCGCCTGCGTCAGGTTGGCGGGCACCTTGTAGCTGTGCTGGTTGGTGCCGTTGTACAGGCACCCCACCACCACCGGCCGGTCGGCGCGGCCCTCGACGAAATCGACCAGCACCTCCATGCCGGGGCGTGGCACGAACTGCGCGCCCATCTGGTTGCCCGCCCATTGCTGGAGCACCCGGACCCAGCAGGTGGAGGCGCCCGCCACGTCCCAGTGGAACTTCACCTTCACCCGGCCATGGCCGTCGGGATCGTTCTGGTCGACCACCACCGCGGTCTGCGGGCCACGGCTGGAGGCGCGCGGCGTGCTGCGTTCGGGGCGGAAGGTCTGCGCGCTCGGCTGCGCCTCGAACTGCTGCTCGTACGAAGGCTCGCCCTCGTCCTGCCCGTAGGGGTCGAACGCGTCGTGGCTGACCGAGCGGACGACGATCCGCCGTTCGCGCGGCGACAGCCGGGGATCGTCGACCTGGAAGCGCGCGGCGGGGGCGAAGGCGACATAGGAGCCGCTGCCCTGCATCGTCACCGCGCCGCTTTCCGATCCCTCGATGCGCAGCTTCGCGCGGTCGCGGCCGGCGCCGGGATCGGTATAATCCTCGGCGTATCGATAGATCTGGCCGCTGCCGGCCGCCCAGTCCAGCTTGCTGGGCGCGGTCACCGGGCTGAGATCGCCGGGCTTGGCGAAATCGTAATCGTGCGTCACGACCTTCGCGGGCGTGCTGGCATAGCCCATCTGCAGGTCGCGCAGACCGCGCAACAGGTGATCGCGCCGGAACGACAGGTCGAACGGATCGCCGTCATAATAGCCGGACGGATCGCCCGCCAGGAACATGCGGTGCTTGTACGGGGCCGCGCCCTCGTCGAAGCGGAAGTGATAGAAGACGCCCTCGTCCTCCATCAGCCGGCTGACCAGCGCGAAATCGCTTTCGTCCTGCTGGACGATATAGGGGCGGGTCGACGACGGCCCGTATTTGCCGTCGTCGAAGGCGATGCGATGCTCGCCGAGGATGGTCGCGATCACCTGGCGCGCGCTCTTGTCGGTGAAGATGCGGCGGTTGCGGGTCAGCGTCAGCGCCTCGAACGCCGGGGCGACCTCGATTGCGAACTCGACGTAGCTGCCCTTCTGATGGATGTGCCGGAATGATTTGCAGCGGCCGTTGATCCGCCGCGATTCGGCCATGTCCGACGTGCCGAGCGAAAAGGTGATGGGCGCGTTGATCCACGCGGAGGCCGGCGGGATGTCGCCCTGCGACCGCAACGTCAGGTGGAACAGGAACGGCGTGGAGATGCGTTCCTCGCCGGTCAGGCGGAACAGCTTGTACTGATCGATCGACCCCGGCGCTTCCAGGATATGCAGGAAGTTGTTGCTGTCGCGGTCACCCATGATGAACCTTGTTCCCTGCGGGGCATCGCGTGCGGGTGCCGGACGCGATCGTCGCGGCCGCCGATGGCAACGCGGGCGGCATCGCTGCCGCCCGCGCCGTCACCCGGATCAGACCTTGGCGGCCTTGGTGAAGTCGTAGCCGCCGCGCACGGCGCGCTCGTTGTTCGCCTCGTCCTTGAGGAACTGGTTGAATTCCACCGACGAGAAGTTGAGCGTGATGTTCTCGGTCGGCTCGCCGCCTTGGCCGCTGCCGGAGGTCGAGAAGGACGAGCAGATCACGTTCTTCAGCACATATTCGATGTACTTCGTCTCGCCCGTCTCGGACGCCTGTACCGTCACCGCCAGCGTGGCGGTATCGGTGTTCTTGCCCTGCAATGCCTGGAGCATGAAGGGGGTCGTCGTGTCGTCCTGCCGCTTGACGAGGTGCAGGTCGCCCGGCGTCACCTTGCCGGCCGACAGACGGTTGCCCGCCGCGCCGACGGTGGTCTGCACCGCGACCGAAAAGCCCCAGTTATAGGCATCGATCTCGATCCAGCCCTTGTACGGACCGGCAGTCACCGCGCCCTGCAGCGAACCAAGCTTCATATAAATCGGCATAACTAATCTCCTCGGGGGGTGGTGGGTAATTTAGCCGAAGCACCAACGTGCTACACGATTATGAACTGTTCAACCCGTCTTTAAAGGTTAACGCGATACTGCCGGTGGGATCGACGCCCAGTTCGATCCGGTCGCACACGGTACCGTTGCCCCGCGCCGCCAGGATTCGGGCGGCGAGATCGGGGGCGATCGTGCCCTGGATCACCGATTCCACGTTGCGTGCGCCGCTCTGCGTTTCGGTGCATAACGCGGTGATCGCATCGACCGCCGCCTCGTCCCACGCCAGCGTCGCGCCGAAACTGTCCGCCACCCGCCGCCCGAGTCGACCCAGCGCCAGCCCGACGATCTCGCGCAGCACGTCGGGCGTCAGCGGCAGATAGGGGACGATGGTGGTGCGGCCCAGGAACGCCGGGCGGAAATGCGTCAGCAGATCGGGGCGCAGCGCCGCCACCAGCCCGGCCGGATCGGGCATCGTGTCGGGATCGGCGGCCAGTTTCTCCAGCGTGTCCGACCCCGCGTTCGACGTCATGATGATCATCGCGTTGCGGAAATCGATCTCGCGGCCCTGCCCGTCCTTCACCCGGCCGGCATCGAACATCTGGTAGAAGATGTCCTGCACGCCGGGATGCGCCTTCTCCATCTCGTCGAGCAGGATCAGCGAGAAGGGCTTGCGCCGCACCGCCTCGGTCAGCACCCCGCCCTCGCCGAAACCGACATAGCCCGGCGGCGCGCCGAGCAGCATCGATACCTTATGCTCTTCCTTGAACTCGCTCATGTTGATGACGGTCATGTTCTGCGCGCCACCGAAGAAGGTATCGGCCAGCGCCACCGCCGTCTCGGTCTTGCCGACGCCCGACAGGCCGACCAGCAGGAACACGCCGGTCGGCTTGCGCGGATCGGCCAGGCCGGCACGCGACACCCGCACCGCCCGCGCGATCGCGGCCAGCGCCTGATCCTGCCCGCGGATGCGCTCCGCCAGCACCGCTTCCAGTTCCATCGCGGTGCGCAGCTCGTCCGCCATCATCCGGCCGACCGGGATGCCGGTCCACTGCGCCACCACCTCGGCGATGGCATGGGCGTCGACCATGTCGAACACCATCGGCCGCTCGCCCGCCAGGTCGGCCAGCGCGGCGCGGTGGGTGGCGATCGATGCCCGCAATTCGCCGGCCGCCTCGTCGCCGTCGGCGGCGTCCAGCGCGGCGCGATCCGCCTGCATCGCCTGCACCAGTTCGCGTTCCCGCGCCCAGCGCGCCTCCAGCGCCGCACGCTCGTCGGCGACGGCGGCGATCTCGGCGTCCAGCGCCGCGATCCGCTCGCCATGATCCGCACCGCCCGTGGTTTCGCGCAGCAGGATGCCGTGCTCCACCGCCAGCGCGGTGCCGCGCCGCGTCGCGCTCTCGATCGCCGCCGGAGTCGCCGCCTGGCTCATCGCCACCCGGGCGCACGCGGTGTCGAGCAGGCTGATCGACTTGTCGGGCAGTTGCCGCCCGAAGATGTAGCGATGCGACAGCCCGACCGAGGCGGTCACCGCCTCGTCGAGGATGCGGACGCCGTGATGCTTCTCCAGCGTCGCGGTCAGCCCGCGCATCATCTCGACCGCCGCCGCCTCGTCCGGCTCCTCGACCTTGACGACCTGGAAGCGGCGACTGAGCGCGGCGTCCTTCTCGAAATATTTCTTGTATTCGGCCCAGGTCGTCGCCGCGATCGAGCGCAGTTCGCCGCGCGCCAGCGCCGGTTTCAGCAGATTGGCGGCATCGCCCTGCCCCTCCGCCCCGCCGGCGCCGACCAGGCTGTGGGCCTCGTCGATGAACATCACCAGCGGCTGCGGCGACGCCTTGGCCTCCTCGATCACCTGTTTCAGCCGGTTCTCGAATTCGCCGCGCACCCCCGCGCCCGCCTGCAATAGGCCGAGGTCGAGCGACAGCAGCCGCACGTTGCGCAGCGCCGGCGGCACGTCGCCCGCGACGATGCGCAGCGCGAATCCCTCGACTACCGCGGTCTTGCCCACGCCAGCCTCGCCGGTCAGGATCGGGTTGTTCTGGCGGCGACGGGTCAGGATATCGGCGAGCTGCCGGATCTCGGTGTCGCGACCGATCACCGGATCGATCCCGCCGTCACGCGCCCGCTGCGTCAGGTCGATGCAATAGGTATCCAGCGCCTTGCCGGACTGCGCCACCGGCGGCGCGCCCGCACCGGCGCCCTCGTTCCCGGCGGTTGGCGAGGCGGGGCCGCTCTCACGCGCCGCACCGGTGATCGCCAGCAGGTTCGCCGCCAGCGCATCCGCCGGCACCCGCTTCAGGTCGCCCACCGCCTCGCGCAGCGCCGGGCCGGTATCGCGGTCGGCCAGCAGGGTCAGCAGGATGTCGCCGCCGCCGACCCGTTCCGCCTGCCGTTCGATCGATGCGTCCAGCCACGCCTCGCGCGCGATCCGCACCAGCCGGGGCGACAGCGCTGGCGGGCGGCCGTTGCCGCTCTTGAACCCGTCGAGCAGCGCGTTCAGCTTCGCGGCGACGCGGCCGGCATCGACATCGAAATGGCGGAAGATCGCCGCGACCTCGCCGTCCTGCGGCTCCGCCAGCTTCAGCAGCCAATGCTCCGGCTCGATATCATAATGCGTGCGCGACAGCGTGATCGCCGCCGCGCCTTCCAGCGCCTGACGGGCCTGCGGCGACAGCCGCGCGACCAAAGCCTTGAGATTCAAGCAAACACCATGATGTCACGGCTGCAGAACCGAAGGATCGCCATGTAAGTTTCCCCAATGCCCGCTGCCGTAACTACCCAATCGAGGAATCGTTGCGCGGCCGCTATGAAACTATATTGGGGCGATTCGACGGATCGTTTTCAGTCCGCGTCCGGCCCCAGCGACGGGTCCAGATCGCGCGGGCGGGTGAAGCGGGTCAACGTCGCCATGCCCCGATCCGCCTCGTTCCACCGGCCCGGCAACGTCATCTGCGTCACGCTGCCGGTCGGGTATTTCGACTCGATCGCATCGCGGAAGGGGTTGCCGTCGTCCGGGGTCAGCAGCAGCGCCAGATCCTCCAGACCGGGATTATGCCCGACCAGCAGCACATGCCCCGCCATCTCCGGCAGTTCGTGGACGATGTCGAGCAAGGTCGCCGCCGAGGCGAGATAGATGCGCCGGTCCCATTCCGCCGCCAGCGATCCGCCATAGCCGTCCTCGATCTGCGCCAGCGTCTCGACCACGCGCACCGCGGGCGAGGCGACGACATGGTCGAACGCGTAATCGGCCTGGCGCAGGTGCCGCCCCATCGTCCGGGCCGCCTTGTGCCCCTTGGGATTCAGCGGGCGATCGAAATCGCGGGCGACGGGGTCGTCCCAACCCGACTTGGCATGGCGGAGCAGGGTCAGCGTCTTCATGGGCTCTCCGTCAGCCGGGCAGGATTTCTCCATGCCCGATGCGCGGGGCCATGGAAAGCCGTGCCGCCACCCACTCGACCGCCTCGTCCAGCGTCACCCGCGCGATCGGCACGCCCGGCGGGAACGCGGTCAGCAGGCGCGACGGCATCGCCGCCGACAGCAGCACGAACGCGCCGCGATCGTCGGCCCGCCGGATCAGCCGGCCGAACGCCTGCGCCAGCCGCGCCCGCACGATCCGGTCGTCATAGACGGAGCCGCCCCCGGCCAGCTTGCGCGCGGCGTGCAGCACGGTCGGCTTGGGCCATGGCACCCCTTCCATCACCACCAGCCGCAGCGAGCGGCCGGGCACGTCCACCCCGTCGCGCAACGCATCGGTGCCGAGCAGGCTGGCGGCGGGATCGTCGCGGAAGATGTCGACCAGCGTGCCGGTGTCGATCGGGTCGACATGCTGCGCGTGCAGCGGCAACCCCTCGCGCGCCAGCCGGTCGGCGATGCGGCCATGCACGCCGCGCAATCGCCGGATCGCGGTGAACAGGCCCAGCGTGCCGCCCCCGCTTGCCACGATCAGCCGGGTATAGGCATTGGCGAGGCTGCCGATATCGCCGCGCTTCACGTCGGTCACGATCAGCACCTCGGACTGGGCGGGATAATCGAACGGGCTCGCCGCCTCGAACCGCATCGCCGCGCGGGCCAGATGCGGCGCGCCGCTGCGCGCCTCCGCCACCGCCCAGCGTTCCTCCTGGTCGGTGCCGCCGCCGGTCAGCGTCGCGGAGGTGACGAGCGCGCCGTGCGCCGGTTTCAGCACGATCGCCGCGAACGGCCGGGTGGGATCGAGCCAGTGGCGATGCAGGCCGATATCGTAATCGCGCCCCTCCACCCGGTCGACCGCCAGCCAGTCGACGAAATCGGGATCGATCGGCCCGCCGACCCGCGCCAGCAGCGCCAGCCACGCCGCCACCGTCTCCGCGCGCCAGCCGGTGGAGGCGATCGCCCCCTCCACCCGCGCCCGCGCCGCCGCGTCCAGCCAGTCGGGCGCCTCCGCCAGCACCGCCTCCAGCCGTCGTCCCAGCGTGACCAGCGGACGCAGCAGCGCGTCGAGCGCGTGGGCGGCGGGGGCGGCCGCCTCGATCAGTTCGGGGGTCGGCTCGGCCAGTTCGGTCTCCAGCCCGTACCCCGCATCCCCCGGCTGTTCGGCGCGCGCATAGGTCAGGCCGCGCACCGCGGCGAGCAGCGTTTCGATCGGGCCGAACGGCTGCCCCTCCGCCAGCCGGCCGATCCAGCCGTCGGACGCCAGCGCCTGCGCCGCCTGCACCGCGTCGGCGATCGCGCGCGCCCCGCCCTCGTCGTAACTGGCGACGTCGGACAGGCGCGCCTGCAACCCCCGCCGCCGCCCGCGCCCGCCCGCCTCCGGCCCCAATATCCAGCGGCGCAGCTCGATCGTCTCGCTGCCGGTCAGCGCGGTGGCGAACATCGAATCGGCGGCGTCGAACAGGTGATGCCCCTCGTCGAAGACATACCGGGTCGGCCGCGTCGCCAGCTCGCGCCCCCGCGCGGCGTTCACCATCACCAGCGCATGGTTCGCGATGACGATGTCGGCGTCCGCACTGGCGCGCGCGGCATGTTCGATGAAGCATTTGCGGTAATGCGGGCAGCCGGCATACACGCACTCGCCGCGCCGGTCGGTCAGCGCGGCGGGGCCGTTGCGCCGGAACAGCGTCGGCAGCCAGCCGGGCAGGTCGCCGCCCACCATGTCGCCGTCCTTGCTGTATGCCGCCCACCGCGCGACCAGTTGCGCCAGCACCGCCGCGCGGCCCGCGAAGCCGCCCTGCAACGCATCCTCCAGATTTAGCAGGCACAGGTAATTCTCGCGGCCCTTGCGCGTCACCACCCGTTCGGCGCGCAGCACCGGATCGGGATAGACGCGCGCCGTCTCCGCCGACAGCTGGCGCTGCAGCGCCTTGGTATAGGTGGATATCCATACCGCCCCGCCCGCTGCCTGCGACCACAGGCTGGCCGGCGCCAGATAGCCCAGCGTCTTGCCGATCCCGGTCCCCGCCTCCGCCAGCACCAGATTGGGCGCATCGCGCATCGCGCGCGGGGCGAAGGCGGCAGTGACGGCGGCGGCATAGGCACGCTGCCCCGGCCGCTCCTCCGCCGTGCCGCCGGTCAGTTCGGCCAGCCGCGCCTCGGCGGCACCGGGCGCGATCTCTACCGTGCGCGGCGCGGGGCGCGGCGGCGCCTCCTCCCATTCGGGCAGTTTCGAGAACAGCCAGCGTTCGTCGACCGTCGGCTTCGCCACGCGCGGGCCGATCACCGGCCCCCATGGCCAGCGCAGCCGGGTCAGCGACTGCGCCACCGCCCATGCCCCCTCCCGCTCCGGCCAGTGCCCCGCCGGCACCGCGAGCAGCGCGGCGGTGGCCTCCAGCAGGAACGCGGCGACATCCTCATCCCGTTCGGGCGGCGACAGGTCGACCGCGCGGGCAAGGCCGGCGGGGGTCGGCACCGCGAAGCGCGCCGGATGCAGGAACGCGAACAGTTCGAGCAGGTCCAGCCCCGACAGTTCGGCATAGCCCAGCCGCTGCCCGATCAGCGGCGCGTTCAGCAGGATGACGGGCGTATCCGCCGCGATCCGGATCGCCTCCCCCCGGCCGACGCCGCGCGATCCGTCCGCCGTCGCGATCCAGATGCCGCCATGGCTGGCGTGGAGGGCGGGATAGGGCAGCATTCCGCCATGTAGAGCGGAACGAAAGCGATACGCCACCGAATTGCGACACGCTTCCCCATTACGACGCCGGCACAAACGAAAAAGGCGCCCGGGTTTCCCCGGGCGCCTTTCCGATCCGGGCCGCGCTTGGGAGCGGCCGGAATCTTACCAATAACCGTCGTGGATCAGAGACCGTTCGACAGGTTGGTGTCCGGATCGTTGGTGCGCATGTCCTCTGCCTGGTTCTGGCCGGTCGCGCGCACGGCATCCGCCTGGTTCTCGAGCGCGTCCTCGCCAGCGTCGGTGGTGGCGTTGTCCGCCGCCTCTTCGAGGTTGTCGGCGACCGCCTCGGTGTTCGACTCGATATTGTCCGCCGCCTGTTCGGTGGGGCTCGTGTTGCAGGCGGACAGCGAGATCAGGCCGGCTGCGATACCGAGAGCGAACGTCTTCTTCATCATAATGTATCCCTGTTCCGAATGGCCGGAAAACCAAGAGGTACCAAATCCCGGCGGCGACATTGGTTCCCACCCGTTGAAATAATTTTCGGCGGATTTGCGCTTCGGTCCCCAAGGCGGCAGAGGCAGGGGCATCATGACCGATCCAGACCTGCGCACCGCCGCCCACGATTCCAAGGCATGGCCTTACGAGGAGGCGCGCAAGCTTCTCAAGCGCTATCCGAACGGCAAGCCCGCCACCGACGGCACGCCCGCGCCGATCCTGTTCGAGACGGGCTACGGTCCCTCCGGCCTGCCGCATATCGGCACCTTCAACGAAGTGCTGCGCACCACCATGGTCCGCAACGCCTTCCACGCGCTCAGCGACCAGCCGACCCGGCTGATCGCGTTCAGCGACGACATGGACGGCCTGCGCAAGGTGCCCGACAACGTGCCCAACGGCGACATGCTTCGGACACATCTCGGCAAGCCGCTGACGCGGATCCCCGATCCGTTCGGCACCCATGACAGTTTCGCCGCGCACAACAACGCCCGGCTGCGCAGCTTCCTCGACCAGTTCGGCTTCGACTACGACTTCGCCTCGTCGACCGAATACTACACCGGCGGCCGGTTCGACGATGCGCTGCGGCTGGTGCTGCGCCATTACCAGGGCATCATGGACGTGATGCTGCCGACGCTGCGCGCGGAACGGCGCGAGACCTATTCGCCGGTGCTGCCGATCAGTCCGAAGACCGGCATCGTGTTGCAGGTGCCCGTCGAGGTGCTGGATGCGGACGCCGGCACGATCGCCTTCACCGACGACGATGGCGAACGCATCGTCCAGTCGGCGCTGGGCGGCCTGTCCAAGCTGCAATGGAAGGTCGACTGGGCGATGCGCTGGGTCGCGCTGGGCGTCGATTACGAGATGGCGGGCAAGGACCTGATCGATTCGGTGACGCAGTCGTCGAAGATCGCCCGCGTGCTCGGCGGCCGCCCGCCCGAGGGGTTCAACTACGAGATGTTCCTCGACGAACACGGCCAGAAGATCTCGAAGTCGAAGGGCAACGGCCTGTCGATCGACCAGTGGCTGACCTATGGCCCGGACGAAAGCCTCGCCTTCTACGCGTACCGCGAACCCAAGAAGGCCAAGCAGCTCCACATGGGCGTGATCCCGCGCGCGGTGGACGAATACTGGCAGTTCCGGGGCAATTATGCGGGACAGGACCTGAAGCAGCGGCTGGGCAACCCCGTCCACCACATCCATGACGGCAAGGTGCCGGACGAGACGTTGCCGGTGACCTTCGGCCTGCTGCTCAATCTCGCTAGCCTGCCCGGCGTCGGCGATCGCGATACGATGTGGGCGTTCCTCCATCGCTACGATCCCGCCCTGTCGGCGGAAACCCACCCCGCGCTCGACAAGCTGATCGGCTATGCCGTCGCCTATGGCCGCGATTTCGTCGCACCGACGCTCAACCGCCGCGCGCCGACCGCATCGGAAGCACAGGCGCTGCGCGAACTGGACGCGGCGCTGGCCGGCGAGGACGGCGTCGCGCGCGAGGGCGAGGACCCCGCCGTCACGCTGCAGAACCACGTCTACGAGATCGGCAAGGCGCATTACGGCAAGGAGGCGCTGCGCGACTGGTTCAGGGTGCTGTACGAAACGCTGCTGGGGTCGGAACAGGGGCCGCGCATGGGCAGCTTCTTCGCGCTCTACGGCATCGACAATTCGCGCCGGCTGATCGCCGAAGCGCTGGCGAAGGCGGATTGATCCCGCTGCCGCGCCCCGCCCCGTCCCTGCGCAGGCTCCTCAAAGGCGAGGCGGCGGGCGGGATCGTGCTGATCGTGGCGGCGGTGCTGGCGATGCTCGCCGCCAACCTGCCTGCGACGATGGCGGGCTATGCCGCGCTGCTCCACGCCCCGGCCGGGCCGCTGACGATCCACCAGTGGATCGACGACGGCGCGATGGCGCTGTTCTTCCTGCTGGTCGGGCTGGAGATCAAGCGCGAGCTGCTGGTGGGGCGCCTTGCCACCCCGGCGGCCCGGACGCTGCCGTTCATCGCGGCGGCGGCGGGGATGGCGGTGCCGGCTTTGGTCTATCTGGCGATCGCGGGCGGCACGCCGGGGCTGGCGCGCGGCTGGGCGATCCCGGCGGCGACCGACATCGCCTTCGCGGTCGGGGTGATGGCGCTGCTCGGCCCGCGCGTGCCGGCGTCGCTCAAGGTCTTCCTGACGGCGGTCGCGGTGGTCGACGACATGGGCGCGGTCGCGATCATCGCGCTGGCCTATAGCCACGGACTCGATGCGTTCGCCCTGGCGGCGGCGGCGGGAGTGCTGGCGCTGATGGCGGCGCTCAACCGGCGCGGCGTCACCACGCTGACGCCCTATCTGCTGCTCGCCGCCCTGCTGTGGGTTTGCGTGCTGCGATCGGGCATCCATGCCACCGTCGCCGGCGTGCTGGCGGCGTTCGCGATCCCGCTTTCCGACCGGGACGGCGGCCGGTCGCCGCTCGTCAGGCTGGAACATGCGCTGGAGCCGTGGATCGCGTTCGTGGTGGTGCCGCTGTTCGCCTTCGCCAATGCCGGCGTCACGCTGGGCGGGATCGGGCTGGCGACCTTTGCCGAACCGCTGGTGCTGGGCATCGCGGCCGGGTTGTTCGTCGGCAAGCAGGTGGGGATCATGGGCAGCATCTGGCTGGCCGACCGGTTCGGCCTCGCACCCCGGCCGGACGGCGCATCGTGGCGGCAGGTCCACGGCATCGCGCTGCTCGGCGGCATCGGTTTCACGATGAGCCTGTTCATCGGCCAGCTCGCCTTTCCCGGCGACCCGCTGCTCGGCGACCGGGTGAAGCTGGGGGTGCTGGCGGGATCGCTGCTGGCGGCGGGCTGCGGCTATCTACTGCTGCGCCGTGCCGCCAGTGATGGGGCCAGTAACGGGACCAGCGAAGGGGAGCACCGGCGGACCTGATCCGCCGGTGCTCCCGCGTCGTCAGAACTCGTTCCAGTCGTCCTCGGAACGGACCATCGCCGAGATGGCGGCGGCGGGCAGCGGCCGGACGGGCGAGGCATAGGCGATCTTCTGCGCCATCGATGGCCGTGCCGGGGTGGCCGGTCGATGCGGGGCGGCGGACTCGCCGATCTTGAAGCGATTGGCCTGTTCCGACAGATGGGTGACCTCGCCCGCCAGATTGCGCGCGGCGGCGGAGGTTTGCTCGACCATCGCGGCGTTCTGCTGGGTGGACTGGTCCATGGTCCCGATCGCCGAGGATATCTCCGTGATCGCAGCCGACTGCGCCTGATTGTCCGCCGCCATCGTCGCCAGCAGTTCGTGCACCTGCGCCACGTCGCCCGAGATATTGGCCAGCGCCGCGTCGACCTTGGTGACGGCCTCGACCGCGGTGACGATATCGGTCTGCGTCACCGTCAGCTGGTCACGTGCGCGCTTGGCTTCCTCTTCGGCGCGCATCGCCAGTGCCGACACCAGATCGGCAACGACCGCGAAGCCACGACCCGCGTCGCCCGCCCGGCCGGCTTCGACCGCGGCGTTCATCGCCAGCACCCGCGTCTGGAACGCGATCTTGTCGAGACCCTCGATCACCGAGTCGATACCCTTGGCGCTGTCGCTGACGCGACCCATCGCCTGCACCGCCTCGTCCGCCACCGCACGGCCGCCACCGACCGTGGCGATCGCCTGATCGGCGCGCTCCACCGTCCGCGTCGCCGCCACCGCCGAGGCGCGCAGACGACCGTCCATCTGCGTCACCGACGCAGCGGTCTCCTCCAGAGAGGCGGCATTGCTTTCGGTACGGCGCGCGAGGTCTTCGGACGCCTGCGCGATCTCGCCGGAGCCGGTACGGATCGCGGTCGCGCTTTCCGACACCGCGCCGATCAGGTCGCGGATCGCGACGACCGCGTCGTTGAAGTTGGCTTTCAGGACCGCATAGTCGGTCGGCAGATCGACCTCGATCCGCGTCGTCAGATCGCCACTGCGCAACTGGCCGAGATGCTCGCCCAGCAGCGTCACGATCGCCGCCTGCGCCTTCGCATGGGCCTGATTGGCGACCGCGGTGTCGCGGAAAGTGAACATCGCCTTGGTCATCCGGCCGACGCAGTCGCGATATTCGGTGAACTCGATCGGCGATGCCAGATCGCCCGCGGCGAGCCCCTCCATGCGCACGACGGTGCCGACATAGGGGTCGCACACGCCCCGACGCATCGCCATGCCAGCGACCGCGACGATCGCCGTCAGCACCAGCGCCGCCGCGAATCCGGCCCAGGGATATCCTGCCAGCGCCGATCCCAGTCCGATCAGTGCCGTCGCCGCAACCGATGCCACCATCGTCATCACGACGATCGCCATCTTCTGCCTGATCGGTGCAACCCGGGTAAACCAGTCCATCACATGATCCTTACCATCACGACACGGATGGATCATGCGCGTACCGGCCCTTACCGGTCACGTCGAACACCCCATCCTGTCAGCCATTGATGAGAGTGATTGTAGGTAAGAAAGAACCGCTATGGTCGCATCGGTGCGAAATCAGCGATTATGCCCGGCATACCCTGCACGGGGACCGATTTATACGAAAGGGGGAGAAAATGGTGCGGCCAAGAAGACTCGAACTTCCACGGGCTTTCGCCCACAACGACCTCAACGTTGCGCGTCTACCAATTCCGCCATGGCCGCCCATGTCATGCACGCCGGATGAAACCCGGCGGCCGGTAGGCGAGCGCCCCTAGCAGAGGGTATCCGGCCCGGCAATGCCCGATCGGCGAAACCGTGCCTTATTATCCGCGTTCGCCCCTGCTCAGTTCTCGCCCGCGAAGCTCAGTTCCAGCCGTCGCGACGTGGCCGGTACGTCCAGTTTGGCGGAATTGAAGTCGATCGCCCCGCCCGGCGCCAGCGTCCGCCGTTCCGGCGTGATTGTCCAGCTATAGACCAGCTTGCCCTCCGCATCGCGCAGTTGCGCGCGGATATCGGGGATGCGTTGCAGCGTGGTGGAGGGATTGAGCACCTGCCCGCTCACCGCGAACAGTTCCGATCCGTTCTCCAGCTCGCGCCGCTCGATCGGATTGTCGCGCAGCCGCAGCGGCGATTCCCCCGGCCCGAACGACAGGCCGAACTGCGAGGCGAGGCCCGGCGCCCCCGTCCACAGGATCGCCGCCACCGCCGCCACCATCGCCAGCCCGGCCAGCACCGCCAGGATCGCCCAGCGTCGCGCCGGGCGCCGTCGCCGCCGCTGCGGCACCGCCACCGGCAGCGGATAGGAGCCCGATGCGCCGCCCGCCGCGACCCGCCCGCCGCGCGACGCCGCCCCGGTATCGTCCCAGTCCCCGTTCCCGATGGCGTTCCCGATGGCGTTCCCGGTTGCCGGCCCCATCGCCGACCCGGCCGTCGGCACCACGGTGGCGGGGGCGGCCGGGCCGGGCTCCGGCTCGGGCGGGGCGGCATCGGACGGCGGCAGCACATGGTCCGCGCCCAGTTCCAGTTCGGTGTCGGGCAGCGCCTGGAACCAGCTGTGCCGGCAGCTGGCGCAGCGCACGGTCCGCCCTTCCAGGCCGATCGCGGCATCCGGCACCAGATAACGGGTGCTGCATTCGGGACATTCGAGGATCATCGGGCGGGGTGCATGGCTCACGGAAAGGGCCATGATGGCCGTTCGCGCCATGATGTGCCACGTGGCCTCGGCGCGTGGCAAGCATCAAGCGCGCCGCCATGCTTGAAGCGCGGCCCCGCCCGTGCGAAGGCTGGTGCCATCCATGACGACGATCGTGCAGTTCGAGAATGTCGGCCTGCGCCATGCGACGGGTACGGAACCGGCGCCCGGCGCCCAGCCGGGGCCGATGTCGGTGCCAGTGTCGGGGCCGGTGCCGGTGCCGGTGCCGGTGCCGGCCATGGTCGCCCCGGACGATCCCGACAGCGACACCGCGCCCGAGGTGCTGGCCGACATCACCGTCTCGCTCCACGCCGGCGTCTTCTATCTGCTCACCGGCCCCGGCGGCGCGGGCAAGACCTCGTTTCTCGACCTGCTCGGCCTGGTTCGCCGGCCGACCCGCGGCACGCTGCACCTGTTCGGCGAGGAGGTGACGGCGCTGCCGCGCGCGCGGTTGCCGGCGTTGCGCCGTCGCATCGGCATGGTCCACCGCGACGGCCGGCTGCTGCCCCACCTGTCGGTGGCCCAGAACGTCGCGCTGCCGCTGCGGGTCGCCGGCCTCCCCCCGGACGAGATCGACCGCGCGGTGGCGGGGATGCTCGCGCGGATCGGCATGGCCGACCAAGGCCATGCCTTGCCCGCCACCCTGTCGGCGGGGGCGCGGCAGCAGGTGGCGATCGCCCGCGCCTTCGTCGCCCGCCCCGCGCTGGTCGTCGCGGACGAGCCGGCCGGCATGGTCGATCCCGCCGCCGCGGACCGGTTGCTGGTCCTGCTCGGCACCCTGGGCGATGATGCCACCACGGTCGTGATGGCGACGCATGACAGCCGGCTGTTCACCCGCCTGCCGCGCGCACGGATGCTGCGGCTGGACCGGGGGCGGCTGCACGATCCCGCCGCCCGGCCGCCTGCCGCCATCCCCGATCCCGCCGCGCCGGTGCCGGCATGACGCCGGGACCCGCGTGGTTTCCCACCGAGGCGCGCGGCGACCGCGCCCTCGCGGCGTTGCTGGCGATGCTCGTCTTCGTGGCGATCGTCGCCACCGCGTTCGGGCTGGGCGTCGCCGGCAGCGCCCGCACGCTCGACCGTCAGCAGGGCGCCCGGCTGACGGTGCAGGTGCCCGCCGCCGTCGCCGGTCGCGCGCTCGGCCTGCTGCGTGCCACGCCGGGCGTCGTGCGTGCCACCCCGGTCGATCCCGCCACGCTGCGGCGGCTGTTGCGGCCCTGGCTGGGGGAGGACGGCGCCGGGCTGCCGATCGCCGCCCTGATCCCCGCCATGATCGATGTCGATCTGGACGATGCCGCCGCCCTGCCCGCGATCGAGCGCCGGCTGCGCGGCGCGGTCGCGGTGATCCGGATCGACCGCGCCGATCGCTGGCTGGCCCCCGTCGCCGGGCTGCTGCGCCGGTTGCAGTGGGTCGCCGCCGCGCTTGTGCTGCTCCCGGCGGCGGCGATCCCCGTGATCGCCGGCCGGGCCATGCGGCACGCCCTGCTGCGCCGGCATGATGCGATCGCGGTGATCCACGCGCTCGGCGCCACCGATCGCCAGCTGGCGGCCCCGTTCCGGTGGCGGATCGTGGGCACGGTGCTGGCGGGGGCGGCGATCGGCGGCATCGGTGCGCTCGCGATCCTGGTGCCGGTCGACGCCGCGGTCGCCACGCTGGGGTCGGACCTAATCGCCGGTGCCGCGCTGGCCCCGCGCGACTGGGCGGTGCTGGCCGTGCTGCCGGTCGCGCTGGCGGCGCTGGCGATCGCGGCGGCCTGGCGTGCGGTGGCCGCCATGCTGGGGCGGCTGGCGTGATGCTGCGCTTGCTGTCCCTGCTGGTGCTCGGCTGGTGCTTCGGGTTCGTCGCCTTCACCGTGTCGCTGCCCGGCCCGCTGGAGAACAACACCAGCGATGCGATCGTCGTCCCCACCGGCGGGCCGGGCCGCATCGATCGCGGCCTTGCGATGTTGCAGGCGCACCAGGCGCGGCGGATGCTCGTCACCGGGGTCGGGCCGGGGGTGCGGCCCCGCGATCTCGCCCATACCTATCAGGTGCCGCGCGCCCTGTTCGCCTGCTGCATCGATCTGGGCGCGGAGGCGGTCGACACCCGGTCCAATGCGGAGGAGACCGCCGCCTGGGTCCGCAGGCACGATTATCGCATCGTGCGGCTGGTCACCTCGGACTGGCATCTGCCCCGTGCGCGGATGGAGCTGGCCGCCGTGCTGGGCAGCCATGTCATCGTGCTGGGCGACGGGGTGCCGGGCACGCCGCGGCTCGGCACGCTGGTCAACGAATACAATAAATTCTTGCTGCGCCGGGTCGCCTTGTGGCTGGGGATCGGATCATGATCGTCCTCATCCGCAATATCCTGTTCGCCGTCGTGTTCTACACCCTGTCGGTGCCGATCGTGCTCAGCACGCCGCTGTCGGCGGCGTTCGGGCGGCGCGCGATGATCCGCCACGCCAGCTTCTGGACCCGGTTCCACGGCTGGACGGTGCGCTGGCTGCTGGGCATCCGCATCCGCGTGGAGGGGGAACGCCCCGCCGGCCCGGTCTTCTACGCCGCCAAGCACCAGTCGATGTGGGAGACGCTGGACCTGCAAAGCCGGCTGGACGGCCCGGCGATCGTGCTGAAGGAGGAACTGGCCCGCCTGCCCTTCTGGGGCTGGTCGGCGCGGCGCTACGGCGCGATCGTGGTGAACCGCGAGGCATCGGCGCAGGCGATGCGATCGATGATGCGCGACGCCACCGCCGCCCGCGCCGAAGGCCGCTCGATCCTGATCTTTCCCGAAGGCACCCGGGTCGATCCCGGCGAAAGCCCGCCGCTCAAGCCCGGCTTCGCCGGTCTCTACCGGATGCTGAAGCTGCCGACCGTGCCGATCGCCACCGATATCGGCCTGCTCTGGCCCCGGCGCGGGCTGAAGCGGCCGGGGGTGGCGACGTTGCGCTTCGGCACCCCCGTCCCCCCCGGCCTGCCCCGCGAGGAAGCCGAGGCGCGCGTCCACGCCGCGATGAACGCGCTGGAACGCGAGCCGGCCAGGCCCTAACGCGCGGGACCGCCCCGGATGCGATAGGCGCTGTCGACGTCGCGCATCCAGCCCGCGCTCGCCACCGTGCCCGTGCCGCGCGGGCGCCGGGCCGCCTCCAGGTCGATCGGCAGCGTGAAGCGCAGCCCCGCCAGTCGCGGGCTCGCCCACATCACCTCGGCAGCCAGATCGTCCAGCGCCCCCATCGAGACATAGACGGTCACGCCGACGATCAGGTCGTTCTGGTTGTCGATGCACGCGCCGTGCAGCGAAAGATTGCGAACGCGGCGTTCCAGGCGCATCCCCGCCACGATCACACTCGCGCGGATGATGACGCTGCTGCGCTTGTCGCGGCCATGCAGGGAGTCGTCGTCGGTCATGCCGCCGGTACTAGCCCCGAAATCCTGCCGCCCCGTTAACCGCGGATCAGACCGGCAACCCCTGCAGCAATCGCGGCAACTGGCCGCTTTCCCCGCGCGCCTCCGCCATGAAGCGGTTCTTGAGCGGCGGGATCGCGTTGACCGCGGAGATGCCGAAGCGCCGCACCGCGCTGGCCGTGCGCCCCGGCACGCCGAACAGCCGGGTCAGTCCGTCGGTCGCCGCCGCCACCGCCAGCGTATCCAGCCCGCGCCACCGCTGATACCGCGCCAGCAGCTGCGCATCGCCGAGGTCGAGGCCCAGCCGCCGGCCCTCGACCAGCACCTCCGCCAGCGCCGCCACGTCGCGCATCCCCAGGTTCAGCCCCTGTCCCGCGATCGGATGGATGCCGTGCGCGGCATCGCCGACCAGCACCAGCCGGTCCGCGGTGATCCGCGCGGCATGGTGGAACCCCAGCGGATAGCTGGCGCGCGGGCTGGGCGCGGACAATTCGCCCAGGAACCCGCCCATCCGCGCCGATGCCTCCGCCAGGAAACCCCGGTCGGACAGCTTGACCAGCCCCGGCCCGTGTTCCGCCTTCACCGACCACACGATCGCCGACCGGTGGCCGACCGCGTCGTCGACCAGCGGCAGCAGCGCGAACGGCCCGGCGGGATAGAATATCTCGAAGGCGATATCCTCGTGCGGGCGTTCGTGGTGGAACGCGCCGACGATCGCGGCATGATCGTAGGACCAGCGCGCCACGTTGATCCCCGCCGCCGCGCGCGTCGGCGAATTCCGCCCCTCGGCCGCGACCAGCAACGGCGCGCGCAGCGTGCTGCCGTCGTCCAGCGTCGCGGTCACGCCGTGCGGGCCGCGTTCCACCGTCGTCGCGCGCGTCTTCATCCGCAGGTCGATCGCGGGCGAGGCGGTGGCGGCGTCGAACAGCGCGCGGCGCAACAGCTTGTTCTCGTACATCGTGCCCAGCGCGCCGTCGTCGGCATCGGGTACGAAATCCAGCTTGCCGGGTTCCAGTCCGTCGCTGACCCGGATCTGCCGGATCGCGCAGCCCTGCCCCGCCAGCGCCGGCGCGATCCCGATCGCCTCCAGCATCCGCCCGCTGGCACTCGCGATCGCGGAGGCGCGGCCGTCGAAGCCGGGGGCGAGCATGACCGCCGGATCGGCCGGGTCGACGACCGCCGCGGTCAGGCCGGAGGCGGCCAGCGCCAGCGCCAGCGTCGAGCCGACGAGTCCGCCGCCGAGGATGATGACATCGTTATCCATGCGTCCGTCCTACTCCCCCGGCGGCGGGCTGCCAATGTTCCCGGAAACTTGACGGGATGAACGCAAAGGCCGATGATTCCGCCCCTCAATCCGGATCATATTTCTAAGGAATCAGGGCGATGGCCAGCCAGGCGCAGCCGGCGTTGTGGCGCGAGACGGTGAAGGCCGGCGCGGTGCGCAGCGGCGCGTTGATCGCCGCCGTCACGATCGGCATGGTCACGCTGGCGCTGGCGCTGGCGCTGGCCAGCTATCATCCTGGCGATCCCGCCATCAACACCGCCGCCGGGCAGGGCGCGGCCAACCTGCTGGGGCTGCCCGGTGCGTGGATCGCGGACCTGTTGCTGTCGCTGTTCGGCCCCGTCGTCGCGGCGCTGCTGCCGGTCGGCCCGATCGTCGCCTCCCGCCTGTGGCGTGATGTGCCGCCGGGCCGCTGGGGCCGGATGCTGCGCGGCGCGACGCTGGGCGTGGCGCTGATGGCCAGCGCGCTCGCCTTCATCTCGACCTCGGCGGTGCTGGCGCTGCCGGCGGGCTGGGGCGGGATCGTCGGCATCGCGGTGGCGGGGGCGACCGACTGGGCGCTGGCCTTCACCGGCGAGCCGCTGGTGATGCTGTGGGGCGCCCGCGCGGTCGGGCTGGTCGCGGGAGTGGCGGGCGTCGTCATCTGGGCGCGCAGTCTGGAGATCGACCTGTCGGAGCATCGCTGGCGCCTGCGCCGCCCGCGCCGCGCGGTCATGGCCGGCGACGATGCCGACGCCGCTTACGCCGACGATCCCTATGCCGACCCCTATGCAGACGACGTCGCCGGGGCGGAGGCCGATCCCGAACCCCTCGACCTGAAACGCCGCGCGCTGCCCCGCCCGGACGAGGACGCCGCCCCCCGCCCCGCGCCGGTGATCGCCGACCGCCCGGCCGCGCCTACCCTCGCCTCCGCCCCGCCCAAGCGCCAGCAACCGACCGACCGGCCCGACAATTACGTGCTGCCGGGGCTGGACCTGCTCGTCCCCGCGCCCCCCTCCGCCGGCAACGTGATCGACAAGGCGGGGCTGGAGCGCAACGCCCGCCTGCTCGAAAACGTCCTCGACGATTTCCACGTCAAGGGTTCGATCATCGAGGTGCGGCCCGGCCCGGTCGTGACGATGTACGAACTGGAACCGGCGCCCGGCATCAAGGCCAGCCGCGTCATCGCGCTGGCGGACGACATCGCGCGCAACATGTCGGCGATCTCGGCGCGCGTCGCGGTGATCCCCGGCCGCAACGTCATCGGCATCGAACTGCCCAATGCCCGCCGCGAGACCGTGTCGTTCCACGAGATGGTCGGCAGCCAGGCGTTCGAGGATCAGGCCGCGCAGCTGCCCATCATCCTCGGCAAGAACATCGCCGGCGATCCCGTCATCACCGATCTCGCGCCGATGCCGCACCTGCTGGTCGCGGGCACCACCGGCTCGGGCAAGTCGGTGGGGTTGAACTGCATGATCCTGTCGCTGCTCTACCGGCTCACGCCGAACCAGTGCCGCATGATCATGATCGATCCCAAGATGCTCGAACTCATCATGTACGACGACATCCCCCACCTGCTCTCGCCGGTCGTCACCGATCCGGCCAAGGCGGTGCGCGCGCTGAAATGGGCGGTGGAGACGATGGAGGACCGCTATCGCCAGATGTCCTCGGTCGGCGTGCGCAACCTGGCGGGCTTCAACGACAAGGTCCGCGCGGCGAAGGCGAAGGGCCAGCCGCTCGGCCGCAAGGTGCAGACCGGCTACAACGCCGATACCGGCGCGCCGATCTACGAGGAGGAGAAGCTCGACTACGATCCCCTGCCCCAGATCGTGGTGGTGGTCGACGAGTTGGCCGACCTGATGATGACCGCGGGCAAGGAGGTGGAATTCCTGATCCAGCGCCTCGCGCAAAAGGCGCGCGCGGCGGGCATCCACCTCATCATGGCGACGCAGCGACCCTCGGTCGACGTCATCACCGGCGTCATCAAGGCGAACCTGCCGACCCGGATCAGCTTCCACGTCACCAGCAAGATCGATTCGCGCACCATCCTGGGCGAACAGGGTGCCGAACAGCTGCTGGGGCGCGGCGACATGCTGTACATGCCCGGCGGCAAGGGCATCGTCCGCGTCCACGGCCCCTTCATGAGCGACGACGAGGTCCGCGCGGTCGCGGATCACTGGCGCGGTCAGGGGCTGCCCGACTACATCTCCTCCGTCACCGAGGAACCGGCGGAAAGCTTCGCGCTGGAAGGCGCGCCTACGGGTGAGGATTCGGCGGAGGAGCAGCAATATCGCGCCGCGATCCAGCTGGTGTGCGAATCGCAAAAGGCGTCGACCAGCTGGCTTCAGCGCCAGCTCCGCATCGGCTACAACTCCGCCGCCCGCCTGATCGAAAAGATGGAAAAGGACGGCATCGTCGGCCGCCCCGACCATGTCGGCCGCCGCGAGGTGCTGCGCGACACCGAGGGCCACGCGATCTGACGGGGGCGGGCGGAGTGATGCGGATCGCCCTGCGCCGGATCACGGGGCTTCCATCCGTTCGGTGCGATCCATCGGCTTCAAAGAATCCGCGTCGCCATTGCAACCAGGGTTTACGCGACCATTCGACCGCACGACACCGAATGCCCGCCCGATCGTTTCGGCTATGAGAGGTCGGCTATGTCATGGATCGCATCATTCGTCCGCGCCATCGGTAGCGCACTTTACTGGTGGGGAGTCGGCTGGCTTCTCTATATGGTTACCGGCGGTGATCCGCTTCCCTTGGGCCAGGAACGCAGTTTCTGGCAGGAATACGGCCCGGTCACACTCATCGTGGTCGGCGCGATCGTCGTCAATGCGTTCCTTTTTCGTATTGATCGGGGCCGGGATCGATGACTGTTCCTGCCACTCCCACCCCGATCGAGGAAGATAAGGGCCGCCCCCTGACGCCCCGCGAGATCGCGTTCGCACGAAAGATTTTCGATACCGATCTCGATTATTCGAGGCCGCTTGTCTTCAATTCCCGGTGGGCGTTTTTCCAGCCCGATAATCGCGCGATGGCACCCAACGGTAACATCTACATACCCGGCGATCGATATCGTGACGATTTTTCCCATTATACCGCCGACCTGGCGTTGCTGCTCCACGAACTGACGCATGTCTGGCAGTTTCAGCATGGAATGTGGGTGAAGCTGCGCCGCACACTACACAGCACCTATCGCTATGGCGCGATCACCGGAACTGAGACCTTTTATGACTATGGCATCGAGCAACAGGCAGCAATCGTAGAGGACTATGCCCGCCTCCTGCTCCATATGCCGCAGACGGAAGGTACGGGCACGATCGCAGCCTATCGAAAGGTAATTCCGTTCCTGCCGAAGCCGAAAAAGGCACTTCCTCCAAAACGCGCCGGACCTCCTTAGGAGATGCTTCACGCCCCCCTGATTTGATCGGCCTGATTTGATCGGCCCAAGCATCGTCCGGCATGATGGTGTCGATCAAGTGGCGCCGGTCCGGCAGGGTGTACTCGACATCGGCGCCGGCGTCCCCGCACGAAATCCGGTCGTCATCCCGCACCCCAACCATGCCCCCGAAAAAAGGAAAGGGGCCATGCCGCCGCGTCGCGGGTTCACGACGGGTTCAAGCCGGTGCCGCGAGATGGGCGGCCGCAAGGAGTATGCATGGTGTTCCGCTCGATCGTTTCGTTGACCCCCCTCGCCCTGCCCTTCGCCCTGATCGCCGCCGCGCCCGCCGCCGCGCAGACGGCGGACCTCGCCACCGTGCAGCGCCATCTGCAGGGCATCACCACGATGACCGCCGATTTCACCCAGGCCGACCGCAACGGCAAGGTGCTGACCGGCACGCTGACCTGGAAACAGCCCGGCAACATCCGCTTCCAGTATGAAAAGGGCGTGCCGCTGCTGATCGTCGCCGAAGGGGGGGCGCTCACCTTCGTCGATTATTCGGTGCGGCAGGTGCAGCGCTGGCCGATCCGCAATTCGCCGCTCGGCGTGCTGCTCGATCCCAAACGCGACATCGCCGGCTTCGCGAAGATGGTGCCAGGCGACGGCCGGCTCGTCTCGGTGGAGGCGCGCGATCCCAAGCATCCCGAATACGGCGTCATCACCCTGGTCTTCGCGCGCAATCCCGCCGCGCCGGCGGGGTTGAGCCTGCAGGGCTGGGTGGCGCTCGACAGCCAGAACAACCGCACCACGATTCGCCTGTCCAACCAGCGCTACGGCGCGCCGGTCGCCGCTAACGCGTTCCGCTGGACCGACCCGCGCCGCACCGCGCGCAATTGATTCGCAGCAGCGATACTCGGTTGGTCGTGAAAGGGATGCGACAAAGGGTGTTTTCGCTGACCATTCATCTGGCCGACAGGTTCGCGCCGCTAATGCCGGTTTCGCGGATGTGGGGCACCCGGGATTTCCCCCCTGTTGCCCGGGGTTAGACCCATATCCCGCCTGCGTGACGAACGCTGAGTCGGCCCTCGTTCCATGCCCCCGGAGCGAGGGCCTTTTCGTGTCCGGTCACCGGCCGCTGTCCTACAGCCGCCGGTTCTGCCAGACCGGTCGCGATGATCCCGCCCGCTGCCCCGCCGCCTTATGCCGCCTCGCGCCACCCCCGCGCGAGGGCCTGTAGGATGCGACGTTCGTGACTTTCCACCGCGACTTTCCGCCGATGACTTTCCGGGCGCCCGCTGCGGCATTATGGACCGGCGCGTGAAGATCGTATCCTGGAACATCAACTCGGTCCGTTTCCGGATCGAGATCGTCGAACGCTTCCTGCGGGATGTGCAGCCCGATATCCTGTGTCTGCAGGAAACCAAGGTCGTGGATCAGGATTTCCCCCGCGCCGCGTTCAGGGCGCTGGGGTATGACTGGATCATCGTCCACGGCCAGCGGATGCATCACGGCGTCGCGATCGTGTCGCGCGTGCCGCTGGAGGCGGACGACCGGCTGGACTGGCAGGCGAATCAGGAGGCGCGGCATCTGGGCGTCCGCCTGCCGGGCGGCGTCCGGCTGGAAAACGTCTATGTCCCCGCCGGCGGCGACGTGCCCGATCGGGAGGCGAACCCGAAGTTCGGGCAGAAGCTCGATTTCCTCGGCCGGATGACCGATTGGTCGGCGGGCCTTGCTGGCCCCACCATCCTGACCGGCGACTTCAACATCGCGCCGCTGCCCGAGGATGTGTGGAGCCACAAGCAGTTGCTTGACGTCGTCAGCCACACCCCCGTCGAGGTGGAGACGCTGGCGGCGTTGCAGGCGGCGGGCGACTGGATCGATCTCGGCCGCCATTTCCACCCCGCCCCCGCGCGTCTCCACACCTGGTGGAGCTACCGCGCCAAGGACTGGGCCACCTCCGATCGCGGCCGGCGGCTCGACCATATGTGGGCGACCCGCGACGTGGCGGCGCAGGCGACCGGCCACACCGTGTTTGAGGATTGCCGCAACTGGCTGAAACCGTCCGATCATATCCCGATCATGACCGAGTTCGCCTTTTGACCGGTGGCCCCGGCTTGATCGATGCGCGCGCCTCGAACGACGGACGCAGCGTGGCGCGGGCGATCGATGCGATCCGGCGCGGCTGGCCGATCGCGATCCATGCGGCCGGCGAGGATGCGCTGACCCTGCTGGCGGTGGAAACCGCCGATGCCCGCGCGCTCGATGCCTTCGCGCCCGCCGGCCGCTATCCGGTGCTGATCTCCAGCGGCCGCGCGGCGACGCTGAAACTGACCAACCAGCTCGCCGCCGCCGATCCCGATCTGCCGGTGGTGGTCGCGCCCGCGCCGTGGCTCGATTTCGATACCGCCGTCGCGCTCGCCGATCCGGCGCTCGACCTCGCGACCCCGTTGAAGGGGCCGTTCCGCACCGAGGATATCGACCGCCCGGTCGCGTCGCTGGCGGCGATCCGCCTGGCGCGGATCGCGGGGCTGCTGCCCGCCTTCTTCATCGACGGCATCGATCCGGAGGTGACGATCGATCCGGTCGCGATCGACCGGCATCAGGATGCCACGGCGCTGCGCATCGCCACCCGCGCCCGCCTGCCGGTGGCGGGGGCGGAGGATGCGGAGATCGTCGCCTTCCGCGCCCCCGATAGTGGTGACGAGCATGTCGCGCTGCTGATCGGCCAGCCCGATGGCCGCCCGCCGCTCGTCCGGCTGCACAGCGAATGCCTGACCGGCGACGTGCTCGGCAGCCTGAAATGCGATTGCGGGCCGCAGCTTCACGCCGCGATCCATGCGATCGCCGCGCATGGCTGGGGCATCCTGCTCTATCTGCGGCAGGAGGGGCGCGGCATCGGCCTCGTCAACAAGTTGCGCGCCTACCGGTTGCAGGATCAGGGGTTCGACACGGTCGATGCCAACACCCGGCTCGGCTTCGCGGTCGATGCCCGCGATTTCGGGGTGGCGGCGCGGATGCTGGCGCTGATGGGGCAGGACCGGGTACGGCTGCTGACCAACAACCCCGCCAAGGTCGCCGGGCTGGAGGCGGCGGGGACCATGGTGGTCGAACGCATCCCCCATCACCTGCCGCCCAACCCGCACAACGAACGCTATCTCGCCACCAAGCGCGACCGGACCGGCCACCAGTTGTGACCGCCACCTATGCGATCGCGCTCGGCGGCAACCGTCGCGGGCCTCATGGCGGCCCCGCCGATGCGATCCGGGCGGCGCTGGCCCGGATCGGCGGCATCGTCGCCGTCTCGCCGATCATCGTCACCGCGCCGCTCGGCCCCTCGATCCGCCGCTTCGCCAACGCCGCCGCGCTGGTGACGAGCGACGAGTCGCCCCCCGCCCTCCTCGCCCGGCTGAAGGCGATCGAACGGCGGATGGGCCGCCGCCCCGGCCGCCGCTGGGGCACGCGGCCGATCGATCTCGATATCGTCCTCTGGTCCGGCGGCCGCTGGGCCACGCGGCCGCTCACGATCCCCCACCCCGCCTTCCGGCAGCGCCATTTCGTCCTCGCGCCCCTTGCCCGCATCGCCCCGGGCTGGCGCGATCCCGTCACCGGGCGGACGATGCGGCAGTTGCTCGGACAGGTTGACCGGCGCGTCCCCCGCCCCTAGGTGCCCGGATCGATGGCGGGGGTCCGTAGCTCAGTCGGTAGAGCAAGCGACTTTTAATCGAGAGGTCCCGGGTTCGAGCCCCGGCGGACCCACCATCGCAATGCCGTTACACACTGTGGCGCCCTTACTTTGTCACAAGCCAGCGCTCTCAGTGACACTCCTGCCTTTCCGAGAATCCAGCATCGGATGTCGGCCTATAAGGTAATAAAGGGGGTTCCGGCGACGTCTTAGGATTGGCCATCAAACTGAAGGTGTCCATCCGCAGATCCAAGGTTCTTCGATCAGTACGCATTCCGCCGGACAATACGACAGAAGGGACGGACAATTGGCCCTTGCCCAGCCGGCCGTGGCTCGGTTTGTCTGCACAGGCTCGCGGTCTGAATAAGTGGATCGCCGCTGGTTGATCATGCCGCTGCGAGAAGCGGCTGGCGGTCCACGCCATTCAGCGGGCAGGCGCGAACGCTTCCAGGATCCTGCATTCGGCCACTGTTCCACCGGCACAGCTCGAGATCACCCCGGCCAGCTCGCGACGCAGAGCCTTCAAATCGTCGATCTTGCGATCGATCTCCTCCAGGTGCCGGTTGGCCAGTGCGTCCACCGTGCCGCAGTCCCGATCGCGCTGCCCAGCCATGTCGAGCAGCGCGCGCACCTCGTCCAGCGAGAAGCCGAGATCGCGCGTGCGGCGAATGAATCGCAACCGATCCAGATCTTCCCGACGATACGAACGGTAGTTGCCCGCTGTCCGAGCCGGAGGGGCGATCAGTCCCGCGCGCTCGTAGTAGCGCACTGTCTCCACCTTGGTGCCGGTCGCTTCCGCCAGCTTGCCGATCGTCAGCGCATTCATGTCTTGACCCTGTAGCAGCTACAGGGTCCATATAGGGCGTCGCACGACGAACACGAAGGGCGACGACCATGGCCTGCGGCAGCTGCTGCGCATCATTGAACAAGGGGACGTCCGCCGATCCCAGGTGGCGGCGGGCGCTCTGGATCGCGCTCGGCGTGAACGCCGCCATGTTCACCGCTGAGATCGTCGCCGGCGTGGCCGGCGGATCGAAGGCGCTGCAGGCGGACGCGCTCGACTTCCTCGGCGACAGTGCGAACTACGCGATCAGTCTTGGCGTGGCGGGCATGGCACTAACTTGGCGAGCGAGGGCGGCACTGCTCAAGGGCGCGACGCTCGCGATCCTGGGCGTCTACGTCCTGGCAGCGACACTGTGGTCGGTCTGGCACGGCGGCACGCCGCAGGCCGGGATCATGGGTGTGGTCGGCGTGATCGCGCTGGTGGCGAACGCTGGTGTCGCGCTGATGCTATATCGCTATCGCACCGGCGACGCGAACATGCGCTCGGTCTGGATCTGCTCGCGCAACGACGCGATCGGCAACGTCGCCGTGGTGCTCGCTGCAGCGGGCGTGTTCGGGACCGGCACCGCCTGGCCCGACCTGATCGTCGCGGGCATCATGGCCCTGCTCGGTATCAGCGGCGGCGTGCAGATCATCATGCAGGCGCGATCCGAACTCGTCCCCAATGGGCGGGGTTACACGGTGCCGGCGGAATGATAGGAAAAGGCATGCGCAAGCTCGTGCCCTTCCTGGCGTGCCTGATGCTGGTCCTTACGACGTGGGCCGGCATGGCGCATGCTGCCGAAGCAGGCGGCGTCGAGATGAGCAGGACCGAGATGGCCGTCCACGCACCAGGCGACGGCGACGAGGTCCCGGCCGATGCCGACAAGGGCTATCCGCACCACCACGCGAGCTGCCACGAGCACCACGTGAACACGCCGACCGTCCGGGCCTCCGCCCTGCCGGTTTCCGTCGCGTCGGCAATACCGCAGCCTGTGCGCAGCCGCGCGCTGAGCGGGCACGACACCGAAGCGGCTCTCCGACCTCCGCAGACCTGACGCATCGATCGGACGCGCGCCAACGCGCGTCCGCGTCACTACCGTCAGGAGCATTCCATGCATCGCATCATCGCGGCCGTTCTGGCCGCAGGCGCCTGCGCATCGTCGCTGCAGGCCCAGACCGACCGGTCCGCCGCCTCCGCGCCTGTTCTCACGCTTGCCGAGGCGCTTGACCGGACGGGCACGTCGTCACCATTCCAGGACGCGGCGACTGCCGGCATCCGTGCCGCCGAAGCGCAGCGCCGCGTCGCCGGCCTTCGACCCAATCCGTCGATCGTCGGCGAGGCGGAGAACGTCGCCGGCACCGGCATCTATCAGGGGCTGCGATCGTCGGAGACGACGCTCGGTCTCGCGCTGCCGTTGGAGCTCGGCGGCAAGCGCAGCGCCCGCATCGCCGTCGCCGAGGCGCAGATCGGACGTGCCGGTCTCCAAGCCGAGATCGCGCGCGCCGATCTGCGGCTGCGGGTCACGCAGACCTACAACGCCGCCGCCGCCGCCCAGTGTCGGGTCATCATCGCGGAGGATCAGATAGGCATCGCGGCCGAAGTGCTGCGGGCCGCCCGCGTGCGGGTGCAGGCAGGCCGCGCATCGCCGCTTGAGGAGCAGCGCGCCGACGTCGCGCGCATTTCTGCGGAAGGGGCGCTCGAACGAACGCGACGGTCGGCCAAGGCTGCGTTCGGCAACCTCGCCCGGCTGCTCGGCATGCCGGTGGGACAGCTCGATCGCAGCTGGTTCGACGCGGTGCCTTCGACCGGCACGATGCGGCCGATGGCGACTTCCGGGACCCTGACGGTCGCAGCGGCGCGCGCCGACCTCGACACGGCGAGCGCGCAGGTGCGTCTGGCACGCAGCCAGCGGGTGCCAGACATCACGGTCAGCGCCAGCGCGCGGCGGCTGGAGCAGACCAACGACGTCGCCGCGGTGTTCGGCGTCTCCATCCCGCTCAATGTCTTCAACAACGGGCGCGCCAGCATTGCGGTGGCCGAAGCCCAGCGCGAGCAGTCGGATGCACAGCGGCGGGTCGCGTTGCTCGACGCCGAGCAGGACGTGGCAACGGCGCAGGCCGAGGCCGAGAACGCCGCGACCACGGCGCGCAACGCCGCTGGACCGGCGCTTGCCGCGGCGACCGAGGCCGCCCGCATCGCCCGCATCGGCTACCGCGAAGGCAAGTTCGGGCAGCTCGATCTGCTCGATGCCGAACGCACGCTGCTCGAAACCCGCACGGCCGCGATCGACGCGCTGGCCGCCCATCACGATGCTCAGGCGCGTCTGGAACGGCTGACCGCCGCCGCGCCGCTGCCCAAGGACGATCAACGATGAACCGCATCATGAAGGCTGCCGTGCCGGCCGTCCTGGCGCTTGCCGTCTCTGGTTGCGGCCGGTCGGCGGAGCCTGCGGAGAAAGCCAGCGAGGCCGGGGAGACCAAAGAGGCAGCCACGGGCGATCCGATGAGCGCCACGCTCTCCGCGCAGCAGATCGCCGACGCAGGGATCGAGGTCACCCGCCCGACCGTGGGCGGCGTCGCCGGCGCGATCGAGCTGCCCGCGACCATCGAGGGCGACCCGCAGGGCGTGCAGGTGGTCTCGGCCGCCATCGGGGGCCGCCTCGTCTCGCTGACGCGCAATCTCGGCCAGCCGGTCCGTCGCGGCGAGACGTTGGCCATCATCGAGAGCCGGGAGGCCGCAAGCCTCAACGCCGAGGTGGAGGCCGCCCGCGCCCGCTCCACGCTGGCCCGGTCGAACCTGCGCCGCGAGCAGCGCCTCTTTGCGGAACGCGTGTCGCCTGAGCAGGATCTCGTCGCCGCCCGCACCGCCGCGACCGAGGCGAACATCGCGCTACGTCTCGCCCGTCAGCAATTGTCGGCCACCGGCGGCGGCGGCGGGGCGCTCAACCGCATCACCGTCCGCTCGCCCATCTCCGGTCAGGTGATCGCCCGCTCCGCCACACTCGGCCAGCAGATCGCGGCCGATGCCGAGATATTCCGGGTCGCGAACCTTGGAAAGGTGTCGGTGACGATGTCGCTGGTGCCGGCCGATGCCGGTCGCGTTATGCCGGGCGCGCGTATCGAGGTGACGTCGGCGGGACGACGGCAGGAGGGCCGCGTGACCTTCGTCTCCCCGATCCTGGATGAGACCACCCGCCTCGTGCCGGTCATCGCCACCATCGACAACGCCGGCGGCACATGGCGCGTCGGCGAGAACGTCGGCGTGTCGGTGCTGCTGCCCGCGACTGGCGATCGCAGCGTCGCCGTGCCATCGGCGTCCGTGCAGATGATCGGCGACAAGCCGCACGTCTTTGTTCGGACACCGTCCGGCTTCAAGGCGACACCCGTGACGCTCGGCCGCACCAACGGCGGTTCGGTCAGCGTCACGGCCGGCCTGACCGGCGAGGAGCGCATCGCATCGACCAACTCGTTCACGCTCAAGGCCGAACTCGGCAAGGGCGACGTGAAGGACGAGGACTAGGCCATGCCCGCCCGCTCCCTCCTGGCCCGGATCGTCACCTTCGCCGTCGAGAAGCGCTGGCTGGTCCTGCTGCTGACGCTCGCCGCGGCACTCGCCGGGGTGTTCGCGATCCAGCGGCTGCCGATCGACGCCGTGCCCGACATCACCAACAACCAGGTGCAGATCAACGTGGTCGCGCCCGCGCTCTCGCCCGACCAGATCGAGAAACAGGTCGCCTTCACCGTCGAGACCGCGCTCGCCGGCATTCCCGGCCTCGAATACACCCGCTCGCTCAGCCGCAACGGCTTCGCGCAGGTCACCGCCGTCTTCGACGAGAAGACGGACATCTACTTCGCGCGCCAACAGGTCGCCGAACGGCTGCGCACGGCGGAGGAGAGCCTGCCCGAGGGCGTGAACCCGGAAATGGGCCCGATCGCCACCGGGCTGGGCGACATCTTCATGTGGACGGTCGAATATCGCGAACTCGATCAGGTCAACCATCGCAACGGCGAACCCGGCCTGCAGAAGGACGGCAGCTACATCACACCGGAGGGTGACCACCTTGTCGATGCCGCCGACAAGGCGACCTACCTGCGCACCGTGCAGGACTGGATCGTCACGCCGCAGCTGAAGAGCAGCGCCGGCCTCGCCGGCGTCGACAGCCTCGGCGGCTACACCAAGCAATATCTGGTCGTCCCCGATATCCAGCGCATGGCAGCGATGAGGATCACGCTGGGGGATCTCGCCACCGCGCTGGAGCGCAACAACACCAGCGCCGGTGCGGGCGTCGTCAATCGCAACGGCGAAGGGCTCGCCGTTCGGGTGGATGGACGCATGCGCAACGCCGACGAACTGGCGCGCACCGTGGTCGCCACGCGTGAGAGCGTGCCGATCCTGCTCAGCCAGATCGCCACCGTCCGCACCGGCCAGGCGCTGCGCATGGGATCCGCTTCCGAGAACGGCCACGAGGTCGTTGTCGGCACCGCTGTGATGCGGATCGGCGAGAACAGCCGCACCGTGTCTACCGGGGTTGGCGAGCGACTGAAGGAGATCGGTCGCGCGCTGCCCGTCGATGTCGTGGTCAAGCCGGTGCTCAACCGCACCGAGCTGGTCAACTCGACCATCGCGACCGTCGCCCGCAACCTCGCGGAAGGAGCGCTGCTCGTCATCGTCGTGCTGTTCGCGCTGCTCGGCAACGTCCGCGCGGCGCTGATCGCGGCGCTCATCATTCCGATCACGATGCTGCTGACCAGCGTCGGCATGCTGCGGGCCGGCGTTTCGGCCAATCTGATGAGTCTGGGCGCGCTCGATTTCGGCCTGATCGTCGACGGCGCCGTCATCATCGTGGAGAACGCGCTGCGGCGGCTTGGCGACGCGCAGCATGGCCGAGCCGAGCCGCTGCCGCTCCGGCAGCGGCTCGATCTGGTCGCGGCATCGGCCCGCGAGATGATCCGTCCGTCCGTCTACGGTCAGGCGATCATCATCCTCGTCTATGCGCCGCTGCTGACCTTCACCGGCGTGGAGGGCAAGATGTTCGAGCCGATGGCGCTGACCGTCATCATCGCACTCGTCTTCGCCTTCATCCTGTCGATGACCTTCGTGCCCGCTGCCATCGCCATCTGGCTCAGCCGACCGGTCGACGAGAAGGAAAGCCGGATCATCGGCTGGCTGCGTCGCCGCTACGAGCCGGGCCTCGGCAAGGCGATGGGGCGGCCGAGCGTCACGCTCGGCGTCGCAGTCGGTGCGCTGGCGCTGGCCGGCGTCGCGTTCACGACGCTCGGACAGGAAGTCCTGCCGCAACTCGACGAGGGCAACATCCTCGTCCAGGCCGTCCGCATCCCCGGCACCTCGGTCGACCAGAGCCAGGCGATGCAGTTCCAGGTCGAGAAGATGCTCGCGCGTCAGCCCGAGGTGCGCTTCGCCTTCTCGCGCACGGGGACGTCGGAGATCGCCTCCGACCCGATGCCGCCCAATGCCACCGACACCTTCGTGATCCTGAAACCGCGCGCCGAGTGGCCCGACCCCGGCCTCGCCAAGGAGGCGCTGGTGGAGCGGATGGAGAAGAGGCTCTCGACCCTGCCCGGCAATGCCTACGAGATCACCCAGCCGATCCAGATGCGCTTCAACGAGCTGATCGCTGGGGTCCGCGGCGACATCGCGGTGAAGGTGTTCGGCGACGACTTCGGCGGCATGAACGACGCTGCCGGCCGCATCGCCGACATCCTGCGCAGGACGCGCGGCGCCGTGGATGTGCGGATCGAGCAGACCGAAGGACTGCCGATGCTGGACATCCGCCCCAACCGCATGGCGATGTCGCGGATCGGCGTCACCGCCGGTGACGTGCAGGACACCGTCGCCGCCGCGATCGGCGGTCGCGAGGCGGGCGTGATCTTCGAGGGCGACCGCCGCTTCCCGGTGGTGATCCGCCTGTCCGAGGCATCGCGGTCGGACCTGACCGAGGTGGCGCAGGTGCCGGTGCCGACCTCGGCCGGCGGCTTCGTGCCGCTGTCCACCGTCGCCGACATCGCGGTGGTCGACGGCCCGAACCAGATCAGCCGGGAGGACGGCAAGCGCCGCGTCGTCGTCCAGGCGAACGTCCGCGACCGCGACGTGGCGGGTGTGGTGGCTGACGCGCGTGCCGCGATCGATGCGCAGGTGAAGATGCCGCCGGGCACGTACGTCGAATGGGGTGGGCAGTTCGAGAACCTCGCCTCGGCACGTGATCGGCTGCTGCTCGTCGTGCCCGTGTGCTTCGCCGTCATCATGCTGCTGCTCTACGGCGCGCTCGGCTCGGTGCGCGACGCGGTGATCGTCTTCACCGGCGTGCCGCTGGCCCTCGTCGGTGGCGTGCTGGCGCTGGTCCTCCGGGGAATGCCGTTCTCCGTGTCCGCCGCCGTCGGCTTCATCGCGTTGTCGGGTATCGCCGTGCTCAACGGGCTGGTCATGGTGTCGTCCATCCACGACCTCATGGCGCGCGGCATCGACCGGGTGCAGGCCGCCCATGACGGGGCGCTCGCCCGCCTGCGGCCCGTCGCGATGACGGCGCTCGTGGCCAGCCTCGGCTTCGTGCCGATGGCGCTCGGCCACGGTGCGGGCGCGGAAGTGCAGAAGCCGCTGGCGACGGTCGTCATCGGCGGCCTCATCTCGGCGACGCTGCTGACCTTGTTCGTCCTGCCGACGCTCTACGCCCGCTTCGGCGGATGGCGACCCGCCGCCGGCACGACGGCCACCTCGACGATGGTCGGACGAGGATGACGACGATCTGCGACGACGCATCGCCGCACGTCAGCAGGTCGGGGACATCGCACGGGCGATGAACCGGACCGTCGACGGCATCCGCGGACGGGCGGCGACGCTTCGTCTGAGACTGCCGGGGCGGAACCGGCCGTGGCGGACCAACGGCGGCACCGTCCCCGAGGGGCGGAACTGAGCGGCGGGGGCGCAGGCCCCCGCCGGCGGCTTCATTTCATAGGCATCTTCATGCCGGACATATCGTGGCCGGCGTGATCGCCACCCTTCTTCATGTCCTTGCAGCAGTCGCCCTTGCCGTCCTTGCAACAGTCGGCGCCGTCCTTGCAGCACGTCTTGTCGGGGCAGCAGTCGGCCGCCGCAAACGCGGTGGCGGGAACGAGCGCGAGCGCGACAGCCGCGCCGATGAACCTGATCGTCTTCATGTGTGCATTCCTCGAAAAGTGTAATCTTCAGATGGTCGTTAGATCACGCGGTTCGCGGAGGAGGCGGTGCGGGACCACCGGTGCGGCCCTCCAGGTCGGGGAGGAAAGAGGCGATCGGAATGACCGCTGCAAGCATCGGCCGGGTCGCGTCGCCGATCCGCTGCGGATCGGTCGCCACATATGAACTTGCACACGCGGCGGCCGAAGACTTTCCAGCCGGCTTGCCCGAAAGCTGTTCGCATCCAACCATGGCATCATGCACGACGGCGGGTGGCGCTGCTGCGTTCGCGGCTGCTTCGCATACCGGGCCAACACGCAGCACGAGCATCATCGCCAGCACTGACAGCGCGATGACGCGGAAGATGCGGGCGAAGCTCATTATGCGCTTGTAAGATGAACGCAAAAGTCACGCCAGTGCGGCACGTCGCTGTTCAGTGCCCAGCCGACAGGATCGGTGCCGCTACCATCCAGAGCGCCATCGCAACCATCATCACGTTTTCGGTGAGAGACAGGAAGCCGAGCGGCACGTTGCTGTCACCGCCAACGCAGGCACACTTGAGTTCGCGCCTGTCGACGTAGACGGCCTTGATCACCGACACCGCACCGATCGCCCCGATCACCAGCGCGATCGGAACGGACAGCCAGGTCAGCACGCCGGCCGCCATCAGTACGCCCGCCAGCCCCTCGGCGTAGGGATAGACGTAGGAATACGGCACCCAGCGCTTGGCCAGCAGGTCGTAGTTGAGGAACATCGTCGCGAACCTCTCGACGTTCTGGAGCTTCAGCGCCGCCAGCACGCACATCGAGAACGCGATAAACCACTCGCCTGCGCGCACGGTCAGCGGCGTGCCGAAGGCGGCCAGGCTGGCGGCGAGCGCCATCAGCGCCATCATCGCGAAGACCACGACCACGGGGCGGTAGGTCACGGCCTTGGGGTCAGGCACGGACTTGCCGAAGAAGCGGCGCAGGTCGTCGTAGCCGCCGATCCGCTCGCCGCCGATGAAGGTCTGCGGCGTGGTCTTCACGCCATGCTCCGCCTTGAACGCATCGGTCTCCTCGCGCGTGCGCAGCCAATGGTCCTCGACCTCGTATCCCTGCCGCCGGAGCAGGTCCTTCGCCTTCAGCCCGAACGGGCACGTGTGGGTGGGCATCACCATGCGGTGGAGCACCGCCTTCTTCGTCGCCATCTCGTCTTCTCCGATCCTCGATCGGGTCCCATATGGGGTCCGTACCATGGTCCGGGGTCAAGACGTGGCAGACATAACGATCGCGAAACTCGCAGCGGAAGGCGGCATCGGCATCGAAACGATCCGTTTCTATCAGCGCCGCGGCCTGATCGACACGCCGGCTAGGCCGCAGGGCGCCGGGACTGCAGGCGGCATCCGCCGCTATGGCCAAGACGACGTGCGACGGCTGCGCTTCATCCGGTCGGCCAAGGCGGCAGGCTTCACGCTGGATCAGATCGGCGCGCTTCTGGCCCTCGACGCCACGGACGATCGAGCAAGGGTGCGCGAACTTGCCGGAGAGCGGCTGAAGGCGTTGGACAAGCAGATCGCCGAACTGGATCGAGCGCGGGCGGCGCTTCGGCGCCTGGCGCATGAATGCGGCAGCGGCAGCGCGGGACCCTGTCCGATCCTGACGGCGTTCGACGCCGCCTGATCAGCCGACGCGCCCGGGCGGCACATATTCGATGCGCGTCGTCCAGACCGGCGGTCTGTTCCCGGCCCGCACCCGCCTTCACCGCGTCGTGAAAAACGATGCGACCGCCTCGCGCAGCGCTGCGGTCCCCGTGATCAGCCAGGTCCCAGCTCGTTGCCCTTGGCATGGTGCAGTCCTATGACCTCTCGGCAGGCGTGAGGCAAAGCGTCAGCGCCAACGCCGATCAAACCGCGTCTCTTGAAAATGTTTGAAGAGTGGCACCCCAGCTACGGTATGATGCGGTGGTGCGACCTACCAGATCTGCTTATGACAAAGTTAGGGTGCCGCAGCGTACACGCCATCGCACAATCACCGCTGGCCTTGATCCAGTATATGAACAAGCCGTTAATCATCCCTTGAGGTGATCGCGATTTATGTCATGATTGCTGTCGGTACTCGATCCCGAGCATCTGGCAGCGGCCCACCAGCCTTTTCCCCTGCCACGTCCCCGGGATTTACCATCGAGGCCGAACAGGGAGAAACGTGATGGGGAAGACCATTCGATACGTGATCGCCGCCGGCCTTTTGGGAACCGCCCTGCCGGTGTCGCAGGCCGAGGCCGCGACGCTGATCGTCGATGTCACCGGCGCGCAGAGCTATGGCGCGTTCGGCACTATCCAGAACACCGTGCAGACGTTCAACATCGGCGCCTTGTCGCGGATCACAGGCATCGCGTTCGATGTCACCATCAGCGCCTTCGACCCGAGCTATCTGTCGGAGGCGTTGCTGGGCTTCACCGGTTCGGACGTCGATGGCGACGGCGTATTCTTCACGCCGGGTATCGCGGATGAAAATCCCGGTACGGGGAGCTATGCCGGTTCGGCGGATCTGACCGATCTGGGTCTCGACTTCGCCGTCGGCACCGACGGTATCCTGCGGCTCGAATATTTCGAAAGTTTGAACGACGCCTCGGTATCGCCCGATGCGCGGTGGACCGGCGGGACGCTGACCTTCACCTATGACGAGGTCACCGCCGCCGTGCCCGAACCGGCGACCTGGATGATGATGTTCGCCGGTTTCGCGATGGTCGGCGGTGCCGCCCGCTATCGTCGTCGCACCACGCGGGTCCGTTACGCCTGACGCCACCGCTTCGGGTTACGGGCACGGGGGGTTACGGGCACGGGGGGTCGCGGATCGTAAGGTCCGCGGCCCCCTTTGCCGTCAGGCCGCCCGCTTTGCCGTCAGGCTGGTCGCCGCGCGCTGTGGACCACCACGGCCGTGGACAGCAGGATCGCCGAGACGAGGCCACCGATCGCCAGCAGGCCCCGCGGCGTCACCCGCACGTCCACGGCAAGGCGCATCCGCTTGCCGATCGTCAGGGAAAGATGCGCCTGCTGGATATCCGGTGACGGCCGGCCGGCGGTGGAGTGCCCGTGTTTCATCCGGCACCAACGTCGGACCGGGACCGCCGTTCACCGTCCCGCCACAACCGTCTGGCCCGAACCCGCGCCCGCCGCGTTGGGGGCCGGATGGCCGCAGCGGGCCGAGGGGAGCGAAGCATGGGCGTTCAGGACGACGACGCGATCTACCAGGAGGGCCACCGCGCCGGTCGGGACGGCCGGCAACTGGCGGTGGATTGCCCCTATCTGCCGGGCGTGGAGCTGGCGAAGCGGCAACGGTGGCTGAAAGGGTTCAGCGACGGCCGCCTCGATACCCCGCCCCTGCCGGACGACAGCCTGCCCGCCCCGGTGCCGACCCCGCACGCCGGCTAGGGTGTACGCCGGCGGGACCGGGGCGATATCGGCCTCTGCCGTTCCCCGACCCCGCCCGCGTTCCTACATGCACGAACGAATGGATCTTCCCGCTCCCCTTGCCGCATGGTTCGCGACGCGCGGCTGGGCACCGCGCCGGCATCAACTGGCGATGCTGGCGGAGGGCCGCGCCGGGCATCATGCGCTGCTGGTCGCCACCACCGGCGCGGGCAAGACGCTGGCGGGATTCCTGCCGACGCTGACCGAACTGATCGAGTCGCCGGTCGAGGGGCTGCACACGCTTTACGTCTCGCCGCTGAAGGCGCTGGCGGTCGATATCCAGCGCAACCTGATCGGCCCAGTCGAGGAGATGGGGCTGGATATCCGGGTGGAGACGCGGACCGGCGACACCCCCTCCGACCGCAAGGCGCGGCAGCGGGTGAAGCCGCCGCACATCCTGCTGACCACCCCCGAATCGCTGTCGCTGCTGCTGTCCTATCCCGATGCCGCGACGATGTTCGCCGGCCTGCGCACGATCGTGATCGACGAGGTCCATGCCTTCGCCACCGGCAAGCGCGGCGACCTGCTGGCGCTGTCGATGGCGCGGTTGCAGCGGTTGTCGCCGACCCTGCGCCGCGTCGCGCTGTCGGCGACGGTGGCGGACCCCGACGGCTATCGCGCCTGGCTGGCGCCGGACGGCGACATCGATACCGTCAGTCTGGTGATCGGCGAGGCGGGGGCCGATCCGGTGATCGAGATTTTGCTGCCCGAGGACCGGGTGCCGTGGGCGGGCCATTCCGGCCGCTATGCCGCGCAGCAGGTGATGCGCGAGATCGAGGCGCATCGCACCACCATCGTCTTCTGCAACACCCGCAGCCTCGCCGAACTGATCTTTCAGGATTTGTGGAAGGCGAATGACAAGGGGCTGCCGATCGGCGTCCATCACGGCAGCCTGTCGCTGGAGGCGCGGCGCAAGGTGGAAGGCGCGATGGCGGACGGCCGGCTGCGCGCGCTGGTCGCCACCGCGAGCCTCGATCTGGGGGTCGACTGGGGCGATGTCGACTGCGTGATCCAGATGGGCGCGCCCAAGGGATCGTCGCGGCTGCTGCAACGGATCGGCCGCGCCAACCACCGGCTGGACGAGGCGTCGCAGGCGATCCTCGTGCCCGGCAACCGCTTCGAATATCTGGAGGCGCGCGCCGCGCTGGATGCGGTGGAGGCGGGTGAACTGGACCCGGACCTGTTCCGCCCCGGCGCGCTCGACGTGCTGGCGCAGCATGTGATGGCGTGCGCGTGCGCCGCGCCGTTCCGGCCGGCCGCGTTGCTCGACGAAATCCGCGCCGCCCTGCCCTATTCGGCGCTGACCGACGAGGTGTTCGACCGCGTGCTCGGCTTCATCCGGGACGGCGGCTATTCCCTGCGCGCCTATGACCGGTTCCGCCGGCTGGTGGAGGAGCCGGACGGGACATGGCGGGTCGCGCATCCCAAGTTCGTCGCGCAGCACCGGCTGAACGCCGGCATCATCGTCGAATCGACCATGCTCACCGTCCGTTTCCGCAACGGCCGCAATCTGGGCAAGGTGGAGGAGGGGTTCGCCGCCACGCTGTCGCACGGCGACACCTTCTTCTTCGCCGGCCTGAGCCTGGAAGTGGAGAAGATCGATACCGAGGACCTGATCGTCCGTGCCACCAGCCGCCCCGCCCGCGTGCCCAGCTACGGCGGCAGCCGGATGCCGCTGTCGACCAGCCTCGCCGACCGGGTCCGCGATTTCCTGTCGAGTTCGGCGGAATGGGGGCGCTTCCCCGCCGACGTGCGCGAATGGCTGGAAATCCACGAGCGTCGATCCGTCCTGCCGAAACCGGGCCAGCTGCTGGTCGAAACCTTCCCGCGCGAGGGGCGGTATTACATGGTCGCCTATGGGTTCGAGGGGTGGAACGCGCACCAGTCGCTCGGCATGTTGCTGACCCGGCGGATGGAGATGCAGGGGCTGCGGCCGCTGGGATTCGTCGCCAACGACTATGCGATCGCGTGTTTCGGACTGGAACCGATCACCGATCCCGCCGCGCTGTTCTCCGCCGATATCCTCGAACATGAATTCGTCGAGTGGGTGCAGCAGTCGCACCTGCTGAAACGCGCGTTCCGCGAGGTGGCGGTGATCGGCGGCCTCGTCGACCGCCAGCATCCCGGCAAGCGCAAGACCGGGCGGCAGGTCACCTTTTCCACCGACCTGATCTACGACGTGCTGCGCAAATACGAACCGACGCACCTGCTGTTGCAGGCGGCGTGGGACGATGCCCGCGCGCGGATGACCGATGTCGGGCGGCTGGCGCATCTGCTCGACCGGGCGGGCGGCACGATGCTGCACGTCGCGCTCGACCGGGTGTCGCCGCTGGCGGTGCCCGTGCTGGTCCTGATCGGGCGCGAGCGGGTGTCGACCCACGCCAGCGACGACGCGCTGCTGGTCGAGGCGGAGGTGCTCGCGGCCGAGGCGATGCGGGTGGATTGAGGGCCGCGATGACCCGACCTCCCCCGTCCAATCCGGCCGGCGCCCGGCTGGCCACGCGGCTGGCGTTTCTGGTCGCGGGCTTCGTGATGGCATGCTGGGCGCCGCTGGTGCCGTTCGCCAAGGCACGCGCGGGCATCGAAGACGCGACGCTTGGCCTGTTGCTGCTCAGCCTGGGTATCGGTTCGGTGGTGGCGATGCCGGTTACCGGCGCGCTGGCGGCACGGCGGGGCAGCCGGCCGATGATCCTGGGCGGCGGCATCCTGCTGGCGCTGCTGCTGCCGGCGCTGGCGGTCGCGGACGGCACGACGACGCTGTCGATCGCGCTGCTCGGATTCGGGGCGGCGCTGGGCACGATCGACGTGGCGATGAACGTCCACGCGGTCGAGGTGGAACGGCGCGCCGGCCGGCCGCTGATGTCGGGATTCCATGCGCTGTTCAGCATCGGCGGCTTCGCCGGCGCGGGCGGGATGACCGCGCTGCTGGCGGCCGGGCTGTCGCCCTTTGCCGGCACGATCGTCGCCACCGGGGTGGCGCTGACCGCACTGGCGGTCGCCGCACCCCGCCTGCTGGCGGCACGAGGCGATCCGACCCCACTCGCCTGGCCGCGCGGCGTGGTGCTGCTGCTCGCCCTGCTCGCCGCGACGGCCTTTCTGGTCGAGGGCGCGATCCTCGACTGGGGGGCGCTGCTCGTCACCGGCATGGGCCTCGTCGGGCTGGCGCAGGGCGGGCTCGGCTACATGATCTTTTCGGTCGCGATGACGGTGGGGCGGCTGGCGGGGGACCGGGCAGTGCGCCGGCTGGGCACGGCCCGCATCCTGTTCGGCGGCGGGATCGTCACCGCGGCGGGGTTCGCGCTGCTGCTCGCGGGGCCGTCGACGATCGCGATGGCGGGGTTCGCGCTGGTCGGCCTCGGCGCGTCGAACATCGTGCCGGTGCTGTTCAGCGCCGCCGGGCGGCAACGGACGATGCCGCCCCCGATCGCGATCGCCGCCGTCACCAGCCTCGGTTATGCCGGCATCCTCGCCGGCCCGGCGGGGATCGGGCTGGCGGCGCAGCGGATCGGCCTGCCGGGCGCGTTCTGGACACTGGCCGGCCTGATGATCCTCGTCTCGCTGGCGGCACGGCGCGTGGCACGGGCCTGACCCGCCCGTGCCGCCAGTCCGGTGTCAGGCCGGTTGGCCCCGCCGCGCAAAGCTGTGCCGGCGGCCATAGGCGACGTAGAAGACCAGCCCGATCGCGTTCCAGATGCAGAAGCGGACCAGCGTCGTCCCCGGCAGGCTGTAGAGCAGGTACAGGCACCCCAGGATCGCCAGCGTGCCGACCACATAGGGCGCCGGGCAACGGAACAGCCGCCGGGCATCGGGGGCGGTGCGGCGCAGGACCATCAGGCACGCGCCCACCGCGATGAACGCGATCAGCGTGCCGGCATTGGCCAGTTCGGCGATCTCGTCGAGCCGGAAGAAACCCGCCACCGCCGCGATCGAGATGCCGGTCAGCACCGTGATCCGGGTCGGCGCGCCGGTCCGCTTGCTGACGGTGGCCAGCTGCTGCGGCAACAGGCCGTCGCGCGCCATCACGAAGAAGATGCGGCTCTGCCCGTACATCATCACGAGGATGACCGACGGCAGCGCGACCACCGCAGCCAGCGCGATCAGATACGCCGCCTTGGGCTGGTTCAGCGACCGCAGCACCAGCGCCAGCGGCTCGGGCGAATTGGCCAGCTGCTGGAACGGCACCGCGCCGATCGCCGCCACCGCGACCGCCATGTAGATCACCGTGCACACCAGCATCGATCCGACGATCCCGATCGTCAGGTCGCGGCCGGGCCGCTTCGCCTCCTCCGCCGAGGTCGCCACCGCGTCGAAGCCGTAGAAGGCGAAGAACACGATCGCCGCCGCCGCCATCACCCCGCGCTTGGTGCCGCCCTGCTCCACGCTGGCGAAGCCATAGGGCATGAAGGGGTGGAGGTTGTCCGCGTCGAACGCCGGCATCGCGAAGACGACGAAGATGGTCAGCGCCACCAGCTTGATGATGACCAGCACGATGTTCAGCGTCGCGCTTTCGCGCGTGCCCGCCACCAGCATCCCCATCACCGCCAGCGCGACCAGCACCGCGGGCAGGTTGATGATCCCGCCGGCGTGCGGCCCCACCAGCAGCGCCTGCGGCAGAACGATGCCGGCCGCCTGTATCCAGCCGACCAGATAGCCCGACCAGCCGACCGCCACCGTCGAGCAGGCCAGCGAATATTCCAGGATCAGGCTCCACCCCACCACCCAGGCGATCGCCTCGCCCAGCGCGGTGTAGGTGAAGGTATAGGCACTGCCGGCGGCCGGGATCATCGTCGCCAGCTCGGCATAGGCCAGCGCGGCGCAGGCGCACACCGCCCCCGCGATCGCGAAGGCCAGGATCACCGCCGGTCCTGCCCGCTCCGCCCCGACCCCGGTCAACGTATAGATGCCCGTCCCCACGATCGCCCCCACCCCCAGGGCGATCAGGTGCGGCCAGCCCAGCGTCTTGGCCAGCGTCTGGCCCGGCGGCGCATGTGCCCCCAGTTGCTTGCGCGGTCCGATGATCGACATGTCCTGTCCCCTGTTGTTGCGTGTCCCGCGCGCTGCGGCGCAGCGGGCATAGCCGCTATGTCTGCCGCATTCGACGCCGATGGCAATCGCCTCCGCCGTTTTCGCCCGCGGCCGATGGGGCCGGATCGGCCATCCCGCCTCGCCATCCGCCCCCGCTGCCGCAACCGGCTTGCCAGCGGCGGCCCTTCGGGTGATGGCCGCAACCGATAGCCACGACGGGAGCCCGACGATGCGAATGCTGAGCCTGACCGCCGCGGGCGGCGCGATCGCCCTTGCCGCCGCGGTCCTTGCCGCCGGGCCGGAGGATGCATCCGGTGCCGCCCCGACCACGGCCGGCACCGCGAGGATCGGGATCAACGTGGCGCCGGTGAACTACTGGCAGAACGAGCCGACCTTCGCCAATCAGGCGATGAGCGTCGGCTGGCTCGACAGCTGGAAACAGATCCCCGACGATCGGGTGCGGCCCGACGGGATGCCGAAATCGGTGGAGCCGGGACATACGCTGAACGCGATCCTGATCCCCCCCGCGTCCGTCTACACCGGCGGCACGACCGCGACGCGCTGCACGTGGAAGGGCACCGGGTCGCTGGGCGCGGGCGGCGAGCTGGCGTCGGCGCCGTTCGCCGGCGATCACCGGCTCGATTTCTCGTGGAAAGCGGGCAAGCCGTCCCGCGTCTGGCTGGAACTGCGATCGTCGAGCGCGGCCGATCCGGTCCGCGATCTCGACTGCCGGCTGCGCACCGACGCGCCCGACGCGGTCTTCACGCCGCAGCTGATCGACTATCTGAAGCCCTTCGGCGTGCTGCGCTTCCTCGACTGGTCGAGCGCCAACGGCAATCCCGCCGCCGTGACCTGGGCGACGCGCGGCCAGCCCCGCGGCATATCGGTCGGCGGCAGCGACGGGATCGCGCTGGAATACCAGATCGGCCTGACCAATGCCGTGGGCGCCAGCCCGTGGTTCACCGTACCGCTAAACGCCGACGCCGATTACCAGCAGCGCATGGCGCAGATGGTTCACGATCAGGTGCCCGCCGGCCGGCCGGTCTATGTCGAACTGTCGAACGAGGTGTGGAACTACCAGTTCGGGCAGGCGCATCAGTCGCAGAAGGAAGGCGTGGCGGCGAACCTGTCCGAAAACGCGTTCCAGGCTGCGCAATATCGCTATGCGCAACGGATCATCGACCTGATGGCGGTGTGGTCGAAGGTCTATGCGGATCGCCCGCGCGACCTCGTCCGCGTCGTCGCGACGCAGGCGGGCAATCCATGGGTGGGCGAAATCCTGATGGACTGGAACGGCGGCAAGCTGCGCGGCAGCGTGGACGCCATCGCCATCGCACCCTATTTCTCGATCGATCTGGCGACCGGCGGCACCGAGACGGGACCGCAGGTCGAGCGCATGGCGACGGCGGCGCATTCGATCATCGCCAAGGAAGCGACCGCCTATGCCGCCCTTGCCAAGCGCACCGGCAAGCGCCTGATCGCGTATGAAGGCGGCCAGCACCTCGTCGATCCGGAGCGGGTCGACCTGGTCAAGGCGATCAACCGCGATCCGCGCATGGCGGCGATCTATGCCGATTACCTGAAGGAATGGGGCGCGGTCAGCGGCGGCGATGTGTTCGCGCTCTACGCCGCGACCGGTTCGATCACCCGCTATGGCGCATGGGGTCTGCGGGAATATGCCGGCCAGCCGCTGGACGAGACGCCCAAGCTGCGCGGGGTGATCGCGGCCCGCGGCGGCAAATAGGCAGCCCCCTAGGCCCCATGGCGGCTGCCATTGCCGATCGCGCATCATCGTCCTAGTCGGGGGCGATGAACGGCAGGAATCCTGACGCAGCGATGCACCCGCGCGAATTCGTCGCCTTCGTCGCGGCGCTGATGGCGGTCAACGCGCTGGGGGTGGACCTGATGCTGCCCGCGCTGGCGGATATCGGCCACCAGTTGAACATCGCCACCGCCAATCACCGGCAGTGGATCATCACCGCCTATATGCTCGGGTTCGGGGCGGGACAGCTGGTCTATGGGCCGCTGGCCGACCGGTTCGGGCGGCGGCCGATCCTGTTCGTCACGCTGGCGGGGTTCGTCGCGGCCAGCATCTTCGCGGCGGGATCGCAGACCTTCGGCGCGCTGCTCGGCGCGCGGGTGCTGCAGGGGCTGATGTCGGCATCCACCCGCGTGCTGGCGGTGGCGATCGTGCGCGACCGCTTCGCCGGGCGGCAGATGGCACGGACGCTGTCGGTGGCGCAGATGATCTTCTTCCTCGTGCCCATCCTGGCGCCGGGGCTGGGGCAGTTGCTGCTCGGCATCGGGCCGTGGCGGTTCATCTTCTACGCGCTGGCGGGGTTCGCCGCGTTCGTGCTGGTGTGGGCGGCGACGCGGCTGGACGAGACGCTGCCGGTGGAGCGCCGGTCGCCGCTGTCGTTCGCGTCGCTGGGCCGGGCGTACCGGCTGACGCTGACCAACCGGTTCTCGGCGGGCTACGCCTTGGCGGCGGCGCTGACGTTCGGCGGGATCATCGCCTTCGTCTCGTCGGCGCAGCAGATCTTCGTCGACGAATTCGGCGCGGGCGAGCGGTTCACCTTGCTGTTCGCGCTCTGCGCCTTTTCGATGGGGTGCGCGTCGTTCGCCAACAGCCGGCTGGTCGAACGGCTCGGCACCCGCCTGATCTCGCAGGCCGCGGTGCTGGGGCTGATCGCACTGTCGGTGGTGCATCTGGGGGTGATCGGCAGCGGGCACGAGACGCTGGTCACCTACATGATCTTCCAGGCGCTCAGCATGACCTGCATCGGGCTGTGCGGATCGAATTTCGGGGCGATGGCGATGGAGCCGGTCGGGCATATCGCGGGTACCGCCTCGTCGATCCAGGGCTTCATCACCAGCGTCGGCGCGGTCGCGGTGGGGTCGCTGATCGGGCAGTCGTATGACGGCACGACCTGGCCGCTGGCGATCGGCTATCTGTGCATCGGCCTTGCCGTGCTGGCGGTGGTGATGGTGGTCGAGGATGGCCGCCTGTTCCGCCCCCTTCACGCCGCCTGAGGCACGGACGACCGGCATGGCGGACAAGAGCTGGGGCGCATCGCCTTCGCCCCCCTTCAGGATCAGGAGCAACGACAGCCCAGCCGACCGGGCGGCCGCCCGCGCCGCCGCGCGCGAGGCGCGGGGCGGTGACCGCGACGCGGCGATGGCCGCCCGGATGGAGGAACGCGCCGCCCGCCGCGAGGAGGAAACGAAAGTCCGCGAGGCCGCGCGCGAACAGCGCCGGCTGGACGAGGAACGGCAGGCCGCCGCCGACCCGCATGGTGCCGCCGCCCGCCGTCATCGCGGATCGGGTCGCAAGGACGTGGTGCGCGAGCAGCGCGATACGCGTGGCTACGCGACGGTGGTGGATGCCGACCGCATCCGCGCGCTGGCGAAGCGCGGGGCCTCGATCACCGGCCTCGCCGGCGCGTTCGGGGTGCCGGTGGAGACGATCGAGGCGGTGCTGCGCGAGGGGGATTCAGGCTGAAGATGCAGCGAGGTGCTCCGTCGTCCGGATCGCCTCGCTACACGCGCGATAACGAAAGGTACCGGTGGTCAGTCGACCCCCTGCTTGCGCGCGCCGACGATCATGCGGCGGGCGATCTCCCGTACTCCCTCGTCGTCCTTGGTCCCGTCGGTGGCGGGATCGCCGAGATGGTCGAGGCTGGCCTCCATGAAATCGAGCAGCCCCGGATGGCGCGCCTCGACATATTCCATCAGCTTGAACAGCAGGTGCTCGCTGGCGATCTCGCGCTGGCGGGCCTGAACGGCGGTATCGTCGGTCATCATCGTCTCCATGGGTCGGTCGGTGGGATCGGTCGTGGGCCGGCGTTCAGAGCATCGGCATCCCGCCCGTCACCGGGATCAGCGCGCCGGTGATGTAGCTGCCCTCGTCCGACGCGAGCAGGACATAGGCGGGGGCGAGTTCGGCGGGCTGGCCGGCGCGGCCGAGCGGGGTGTTGCTGCCCAGCGTCTCCAGTTCGTCCGACGGTTTCGCGATCGGCTGGATTGGCGTCCACACCGGCCCCGGCGCGACGCAATTGACGCGGATGCCCTGCGGCGCGAGCAGGTTGGACAGGCCGATCGTCAGGCTGGCGATCGCGCCCTTGGTCGTCGAATAGACGATCATGTTCTCGGTCGCGACCTTGGCCTGCACGCTGGTGGAATTCACGATCGATCCGCCCGGCTTCATGTGCGGCACCGCCGCCTTGGCCAGCCGCACCATCGCATAGACGTTCGCGGCGAACGCGCCCTGCATCTCGTCGTCGTCGATATCGGCGAGATCCTCGTTGATCGTCTGCGCGGCGGCGTTGTTGACGAGGATGTCGATGCCGCCGAGTTCGGCCACCGTCCGCTCGACCAGCGCGGCGCAATGATCGCGGTCGCGGATGTCGCCGGGCAACTGGATGCAGCGGCGGCCCGCCTTCTCCACCCAGTCGCGCGTCTCGTCGGCATCGGCCTGTTCCTCGGCGAGGTACGAGATCGCGACATCCGCGCCCTCGCGGGCATAGGCGATCGCTACCGCGCGGCCGATCCCCGAATCGCCACCGGTGACCAGTGCCACCCTGCCGGCGAGCAGGCCCTTGCCGACATAGCTGTCCTCGCCATGATCGGGCTTGGTCCGCATCGTGGTTTCCAGCCCGGGGCGGGGCTGTTGCGGTTCGTCCGGGAAGCTGGTCGGCTGGCTGGTGCGGGGATCGCGCATGGGTTTCCTGTCTGTCGTTGTCAGCCGCATCAACGACTTGGGCACAGGATCGCTCCGGCAGCGCGGCAGAGACGGCTAGGCACCGTCCACCGTGTGATCTACCATCGCAGCATCCGGCCATGCCCGCCGGATGGAGGCCCCATGGCAGACGACCGCAACCCCCAACGCTCGTTCGACGTGAAGCTGAGCCTGATCCTGATGGTGATCGTCGCGATCTGCTTCCTCGGCTACCGCGTCAGCCATGGCGGGCCGCGGCCGGACGAGGTGCCCTGTGCGCCCGGTCAGGCCAGACTGACCGACTGCAACGAGGCGATGGCGGCGGACGAAGCGGGCAACGAGAAAAAGGGCCGCGAACGCGAACTGGAAGGTTCTCCCGTCAAATAACGGCGAGCGGTGCCGGGAATGGTCCGGATGATCGCGATTCCGGCTACCGGATCGTAACAATTCACGTCCATATTGCATTGCAGCATCATGAGGGATGGCAATGACGGATATGCTGGCGACATTCTGGTACGAGGCGGGAGCGGGTATCCTGTTGGTCGGGATGCTGGCGCTGGTCGGGCTGGTCCGGGTCGGCCGGCGCCTCTGATCCCGTAGCGCCCGTCGCCACGACGATGGTGCGGAACGGCGACTGATGCGTTGGGCGTATCCACCCAGGAGAGTGACATGCCCGACCCGACCGATCCCCACCCCCATTCCGGACATACCGGCCCCGACGGATTCGGCGACCTGCCGATCCAGCCCACGGGTTCCGGCGTCGCCGACCTGGAAATCGCCTATGAGCAGATGCGGCTGGGCGAGGACGACGATCGTCCGGTCGATCCCGATGTGGCGATCCCGACCGAAGATACTGCCGACGCCGCCGACAGCGCCGCGCACCCGAGCTGAACCATGGCGGAGATCGTCATCAGCCCCAGCGGCCCCGGCGCGATCGAGGCGGGCCTCATGATCGACGAGACGGGAACCCGGTTCGTGGTCCTGACCTTCAAGGAACCGGAGGGGGATCCGGTGATCGTCACCTTCACCATCCCGATCTTTCAGGGACTGGCCGCCCATCTGGGCACCGTCGCCGAGGCGGCGCTGGACGAGGCCAATTGGCAGGTGACACGGTAACGTCGTGTTCGTTCACGACGCCGTCATCGCAGGCGCAGGCGGGACGACATCGGCCTGACCCGTCTTGGGCCTGACCCCTGCCGTCGTTGCGAGCGTAGCGAAGCAGCGACGGCAGGGTAGGCTTCACGTCATCATATCCGGATCATATGCTGACGGGACGATCCGGGGGGACGCTGGTGCGACACCTCGGATCGTCCCGCGAGCGGCGGATCAGCCGATCTGCTTGTCCTGCGCGCCGCTGTCCGGGCGGGCGGGGCCAAGGATCGGTTCCTCGCCCAGCGGCTTGTTCTGGAACACCGTGAACTCGCCGCGTCCGTCGATCGAGGGGCCGCTCGTCCAGCGGCCGTCCGGCACCGACCCGTCCACCGCCGTCGCGTAGAAGTTATAGTTGTTCGCCTGATCCTCCTCGCCCTGCGGGAAGGAATTGGGGATGGGCAGGTTGGCGGACGGGCCGCCCAGTTCCTCCAGCACCGCCAGCCATTGCTGCTGGTGCATCGTGTCGCGCGCGATCATGTAGTGGAGCATCTTCTTCATGCCCTCGTCCTCGGCGGCGTTGAACAGCCGCACCGCCAGCACGCGGCCGGTGCTTTCGGCGGCGACGTTGCAGTACATGTCGGCGGATACGTTGCCGCTGGCATAGATGTGGCTCATGTTGAACGGCACGCCGTCCGAATCCATCGGCATCGCCGCAAGGCCGCCCGACAGCAGGTTCTTGTGGATCATCCCCTCGATCGCGTGCCGGCCGTTGCCGCCACCCATCACCGCCCCGACGATACCGTCGGCCGCGCCCTCTTCCTGCAACGAGGCGGGCGCCTTGTCGAGATTGAGCGCGACCGCGGTCGCCAGCATCTCGATATGGCCGATCTCCTCGGTCGCGGTATGGAGCAGCATGTCGCGATATTTCGTCGTCGGCGCGCGATTGCCCCATGCCTGGAAGAAATACTGCATGCAGACGCGGATTTCGCCCTCGACCCCGCCGATCGCCTGCTGCAGCATCCGGGCGAATTGCGGATTGGGCTTGTCGACGGTGACCGGATACTGGAGCCGCTTGTCATGATAGTACATTGGATTCTCCGCCTCGGTGGTTCGATGACAGGACGGGAAACTCGTGAATTGCCGCAAAGTCGTTGCCGATCCGGTCCAAGAAAGGCTTTTTTACAGTAACTTAGATCAAACGGACGCCGAGCCATGACCGCACCGACACTCACCACCGCCCGACTGGTCCTGACCCCGCCCGCGACCCGGGATCACGCCGACATGGTGTCGCTATGGGCCGATCCGGCGGTGTACGAGGCGATCGTCGGCCGCATCTTTACCCCTGAGGAGGTGTGGCACCGGCTGCTGCGATACATCGGCCACTGGCAGCAATGCGGCTATGGGCACTGGACCGTGCGCGAGGCGGACAGCGGCCGGTATCTGGGCGAGGTCGGGATCATGGAGTCGCGGCGGCAGACGATGCCAGACTTCACCGGGACGCCGGAGGTCGGCTGGGCGTTCCTCGGTCGGGCGCACGGCCATGGCTATGCGGCGGAGGCATTGGCAGCGGTGTTCGGCTGGGCCGATGCGCGGATAACGCGCACCGTGTGCATCATCGATCCCGCCAATATCGCGTCGCTGCGGTTGGCGGCGCGGGTCGGGTACACCATCTATGCCGAGGGCAGCTATCGCGACCGCCCTACCCGTTTCCTCGAACGGTTCGCGGGGCTCGCGTCCCGCGCCGTCGAGGCGTAAGGTAAACGCTTAACCGAAGTCGCTGCATCGGCCCCTTTGCGTGGGTCGCGGAGTTCGAGTCGAATGTCCTGGTGGGAAAAGATCGCGCTGGTCGTCGGCATGGTCGTGTTCATGGAATGCTTCGCCTGGGCGGCGCATAAATACGTCATGCACGGCTGGGGCTGGGGTTGGCACCGGTCGCATCACGAGCCGCACGACGGCTGGTTCGAGAAGAACGACCTGTACGCGATCGTCTTCGCGATCGTGCCGATCGTGATGTTCGTCGTCGGGCTGTGGTGGGAACCGCTGTGGTGGATGGCGCTGGGCATCACCGTCTATGGCGGCATCTACGCCTTCGTCCACGATCTGCTGGTCCATCAGCGCGGCGGGTTCCGCTGGGTGCCCAAGCGCGGCTATTTCAAGCGATTGCTTCAGGCGCACCGGCTGCATCACGCGGTGGAGGGCAAGGACGGCACCGTCAGCCACGGCTTCCTGTTCGCGCGCAGCCCCGCCGCGCTGAAGGCACAGTTGCGCGGGCGGATCGATCCGCGCCGGGCGGCCCCGGCTATCCCGGTTACGCAAACGGCGCCCGACCGGTGAACGCCGCCCGCCAGACCCGGATCGGCCTGACGCTGGCGGGTGCGATCGTCACCGCATGGCTGGCGATCCATGTCACCGGCATCTTCTTCTGGCAGTGGAGTCTCGCGACGCTGCCGGTCGCGATCGTGATGATCGGCGTGCAGACGTGGCTCAGCACCGGGCTGTTCATCGTCGCGCACGATGCGATGCACGGCGCGCTCGCCCCCGGCCGGCCACGGCTGAACCGCGCGGTGGGTGCCTTCTGCCTCGCGCTCTATGCCGGGCTTTCCTATGCGACGTTGCTGCCGCGCCATCACGACCATCACCGCCATGCCGGCACCAGCCTGCTCGATCCGGATTATCATGGCGGCGATCCCCGGCTGGTCGCGTGGTTCGGGCAGTTCTTCCGGACCTATTATTCGCATGGCCAGATCGTGCGGATCACGCTGGCCGCGCTGGTCTACACACTGGTGCTGGGTGCGCCGCTGGGCAACATCGTGATCTTCTGGGCGGTGCCGGCGCTGGGCGCGGTGGCGCAGCTGTTCGTGTTCGGCACCTGGCTGCCGCACCGCGACGGCGACACGCCCTTTCCCGACCGGCACCGCGCGCGCAGCACCGTCGCGTCGCCGCTGGTATCGCTGCTGACGTGTTTCCATTTCGGGGGCTATCATCACGAACATCACCTCCATCCCGGCACGCCGTGGTGGGGCCTGCCCGCGCGGCGCCGGGCGATCGCCGAGCGGCAGGAGAAACCGGCATGATTCTCGCCATCACCCTGTCCGCTCTGGCGATGACGGCGATCGTCGGCGTGCGATACCTGATCGTCTCGGGCGCGTTCGCGTTCGCCACCCGCCGCCGGCATCCCGGCCTCTATACCGGGCTGGACCCCCAGATGCGGCGCGAGATCGTCTGGAGCCTCGCCTCTGCCGCGATCTACGGCATTCCGGCCGGGATCGTCGCATGGGGATGGCAACATCACGGCTGGACGCAGGTGTACGAGAATATCGGCGACCGCCCCCTGTGGTGGGCGCCGGTATCGGTGCTGCTGTACCTGCTGCTCCACGATACCTGGTTCTACTGGACGCATCGCTGGATGCACCGGCCCGAACCGTTCCGCATCGCCCATGCCCTGCACCATGCCAGCCGGCCGCCGACGGCGTGGGCGGCGATGGCGTTCCACCCGATCGAAGCGCTGACCGGCGCTGTGGTAATTCCGCTACTGGTATTCGTGATTCCGATCCCCGTCGCCGGCCTTGCATTGGTGTTAACCATCATGACGGTTATGGGAGTGACCAACCACATGGGGTGGGAGATTTTCCCGCGGTTCATGTGGCGCGGTGCATTGGGTGGATGGCTGATTACCGCCAGCCATCATCAACGTCATCACGAACTTTACGGGTGCAATTATGGCCTTTACTTCCGTCACTGGGATCGCCTGTGCGGCACCGACCGGGGCATCGGCGATTTCGCCCGCGATCATGCCCGCGCGGCGAAGCGCGCGCTGGCTGCTGCTCCTGCCGCTGGCGGCGGTGTTGACGGGCGGGGCGGTACCGGTCGCCCGGCTTGACGTCTCGGTCGCGAAGATCCGGTCGATCAAGGGGCTGCTGCGGGTCTGCCTGACCGCCGATCCCGACAATTTCCCCGGCTGCGTCGACGATGTCCGCGCCGTCACCCGCTCGGTGCCGGCCGGCACGCGCACGGTGTCGTTCGCGGGATTGCCGCGTGGCGGTTATGCCGTGGCGGTGATCCATGACGAGAACAGCAACAACCGGCTGGACACCTTCGCCGGCATCCCGCGCGAGGGGTTCGGCTTCTCGCGCAATCCGGCGATCCGGTTCGGACCGCCGCGCTTCGCCGCCGCCCGCTTCATGCTCGACAGTGATGCCGAAGCGCAACAGGTGCAGATGCGTTACATCTTCTGACCCCGTCCACCGCGGACCTAATACCACCGGCCCGCGTTACGCGGCCGTAATCTTCCAGGAGTTCGCGTCTTGCGCATCGTCATTCTTCCCCTGACCGTCGCGGCGGCAGCGGTCGCTTTCGCGACCCCCGCCCTCGCCCAGGACGCTGCTCCGTCTGCGGTTCCCACCGGGATCGAGGAACAAATGGCCGGTGACTCGATCACGGTCGGTGTCGCTGCTGCCTATATCACCGACTATGAAGGCTCGAATGATTATCGCTTCACGCCGGCACCCGGCGTGCTGGCGACGATCAAGGGCTATACCTTCACGCTGCTCGGCAACCGTGCCTCGGTCGACCTGATCCGCGACAATCCGGGTCCGACTTGGGACCTGCAGGCGGGGCCGATCGGGCTGGTCAACTTCAACCGCAACAGCAACAGCAGCATCGACGATCGCCGCATCCGCGCGCTCGGCGAACTGGACACCGCGATCGAACTCGGCGGCTTCGTCGGCATCGGCAAGACCGGGGTCATCACCAGCCCCTACGACAAGCTGTCGGTGTCGCTCAGCTATCGCCACGATGTCACGAACACGCACGACAGCGCGATCTGGCAGCCGACGATAAACTACTTCACCCCGCTCAGCCGCAAGGCGGCGGTCGGCCTGTTCGCCTCGGCTGAACGGGCCGGGCGCGGCTATGCCCGCACCTATTTTTCGGTCGACGGTGCGCAAAGCCTCGCCAGCGGCCTGCCCGTCTACAATGCGCGCGACGGGTGGAAGAACTGGTCGCTGGGCGTGATCGGCACCTATGCGCTGACCGGCGACCTGCTGAAGGGGTGGAAGGCGATCGGCGGCGTAGTCTATCGCGGGATGATGAACGACTTCAAGGACAGCCCCGTGACATCCATCGCCGGATCGAAGAGCCAGTGGGCCAGCGCACTGGGGATCGGTTACACTTTCTGAACATTCCTCGCTTTCCGTATCGACTGAATACGGATCGTGAATAAATTCCCAACGCCGGTGCGTCTTTAGCAGATGTGCCGGCGTTTCTGCGTCCGGTGTCTGGCCGGAAGTATCGGCGGGCACCGCGTAGGACGAGGATTGCCTGCCGTCGCCATCGGTGCCGGCTTTTCAGCTCAGGGGATCACCAGATGACCGACAGCGTGCAACTGATAGACGCACTCGACCGACGCGTGGAACGCCGGGACGAACGACGCGAATTCTTCAAGGCGGCGTTCGGCATGGGCGCACTGGCCGTCGGCGGTGCCGCGACGCTCGGCTTCGCCAAGCGGGCCGATGCGCAGACCGCGACGATCACGGATCCCGACATTCTGAACTTCGCGTTGCAGCTCGAATATCTCGAAGCGCAATTCTATCTATATGCCACCACCGGCCAGGGGCTTGCCGCCAACCTGCTGACCGGCACCGGTACGCAGGGACAGGTCGTCACCGGCACTGGCGCTAATATGGCTCGTGCGGTGAATTTCGGCGGTGATACCGTCGTGCAGGCCTATGCCCGCGAAATCGCCGCAGACGAGCTTGCGCACGTCACCTTCCTGCGCAGCGCCGGCGCGCTGGGCAGCGCCGCCGTCGCGCAGCCGACGATCAACATCTCGGGTGGGCTCGACGGTCCGTTCACCGCCGCCGCCCGCGCCGCGGGCGTGATCCCGGCCGGCAACACGACGACCCCGTTCGATCCCTATGTGGATGCCAACAGCTTCCTGCTGGGTGCCTATATCTTCGAGGATGTCGGCGTCACCGCGTACAAGGGCGCATCGCCGCTCATCACCAACAAGACGTTCCTGCAGGCCGCCGCCGGCATCCTGGCGGTCGAGGCGTATCATGCCGCGATCGTCCGCACGACGCTCTACGCCCGCGGCGTCGCCACCCCGGCGCTTCGCATCAATGCCGATCTCATCTCGAATGCACGCGACTCGCTGGACGGCGCGACGCGCGATCTCGATCAGGGCATCTCGCCGACCACGGTCAGCGGCGCGCCGGTATCGAACATCGTACCTCTGGACACGGATGGCCTCGCATTCAGCCGCACCCCCAGCCAGGTGCTGAACATCGTCTATCTCAATGCGGCAGCGGCCACGATGGGCGGCTTCTTCCCGAACGGTCTGAACGGCGCGCTGCGGGCCAGCGTCACCGCGTCCTGATCCGTCGTAAGCCCTCGCATCCAAAATTTTCCTCAGGAGAGGACCTGTCATGACCGAAGAACGCTTCATTCTGGACGTGATCGAAGAAGCCAATGCCAAGCGCCGCGTCGAACGACGCCGCTTCATGCGGGCCGCGGGCGGTGCGGCCATCGCTGCCGGCGGCCTGTCGCTGCTGGCCGCGTGCGACGATGACGACGACGATGCCCCGACCCCTGTCCCCACCGCGGCGCCGACCACCGGCGTCTCCGAGGCGGACGTGCTCAATTTCGCATTGCAGCTCGAATATCTCGAAGCCAATTTCTACAGCTACGCCGCGTTCGGCACGCCGATCAACGCCGCGCTGACCGCCGGCATCGGCACGCAGGGCAGCGTGCAGCTGCCGTCCACCGAGGCCGGTCGTCCCCGTCCGGTGCAGTTCCAGGACCAAGTGATCGCGCAATATGCCCGCGAGATCGCCTATGACGAGATCGCGCACGTCACCTTCCTGCGCCGTCAGCTCGGCGCCGCCGCCGCCGCGCAGCCCACGATCAACATTTCGGGCGACGCCACCGGCTCGTTCACGGCCGCCGCCCGTGCCTCGAACGTCGTCGGCAACACCGCCACCTTCGATCCGTACCTGAACGAGAACAACTTCCTGCTGGGCGCGTACCTGTTCGAGGATGTCGGGGTCACCGCCTATATGGGCGGCGTCCAGTTGCTCAGCACGCCGGCCTTCATCGAGGCGGCGGCGGGTATCCACGCGGCGGAGGCCTATCATGCCGGCCTCGTCCGCACCGTCCTGTATGCGCGGGGGGTCAGCACCCAGTCGCTCATCACGGCGGCAGGACAGATTTCGGCAGCGCGCGATACGCTGGACGGCACCATCAACTCGGGGCTGCTCGATCAGCGCGGGTCGCGCGATCAGGGCCTCACCCTCACCAATGCGGCTGGCGTCACGTCCGCCAATCTGGTGCCGACCGACGCCAACGGCATCGCCTTCGTCCGCTCGCCCAGCCAGGTGCTCAATATCGTGTACCTGAACGGCGCGGCGGGGACGAGCAGCGGCGGCTTCTTCCCGGCCGGCGTCAACGGTGCGGTGCGCACCACCGTCGCCAACACCTGATCCACCGATCCGGTCCGCTTGCCCCCCCTCCGCGGGCCGGTAAAGGGGTCGCGCCACACGGCGCGGCCCCTTTTCGTTTGTGTGTGTCACCGCACCCACCTATGATCCGGTCATTCCCCGGGGGAGCGCTCATGCGCGCTTGAGAGGCAGTCAGCAGGCTGCGACCCGCCGAACCTGATCCGGTTGATACCGGCGGAGGGAGGGAGCGGCTTTCGCCAGAAATCCGTGCCCGTTCTCCGATATTTGGAGAGACGCGACATGGCAGATATCCCCGCCCGTACCGAGATCGGCGTCACCACCGGCGCGATCCGTGGATCGAAGAAGATCCATGTCGGCCCGCTGAACGTCGCGATGCGCGAGATTTCGCTCGATCCGTCCTGCGGCGAGCCGCCCCTGCGCGTCTACGACACCTCCGGCCCCTATACCGACAACAACGCGCGCATCGACATCATGGCCGGCCTGCCGCAACTGCGCCGCCAGTGGATCGAAGGGCGCGGCGACGTCGAATCCTACGACGCGCGCGAACTCCGGCCCGAGGATAACGGCCAGCTCGGCCCCGACCGGTCGGGCGGCGTCCCGCAATTCCCCCGCGTCATCAAGCGGCCGTTGCGCGCCAAGGCCGGCGCCAATGTCAGCCAGATGCACTATGCCCGGCGCGGCATCATCACGCCCGAGATGGAATATGTCGCGACCCGCGAGAATCTGGGGCGCGAGATGCTGCGCGATTACGTCCGCGACGGCGAAAGCTTCGGCGCGGAAATCCCCGATTACGTCACCCCCGAATTCGTCCGGAACGAGATCGCGCGCGGCCGCGCGATCATCCCCAACAACGTCAACCACCCCGAATCCGAACCGATGGCGATCGGCCGCAACTTCCTGGTCAAGATCAACGCCAATATCGGGAATTCCGCGGTCGCCAGCAACGTGGCGAGCGAGGTCGACAAGCTGGTCTGGTCGATCCGCTGGGGTGCGGACACGGTCATGGACCTGTCCACCGGTCGCAACATCCACGACACCCGCGAATGGATCATCCGCAACTCGCCCGTGCCGATCGGCACCGTGCCGATCTATCAGGCGCTGGAAAAGGTCGGCGGCATCGCCGAGGAGCTGACGTGGGAAATCTTCCGCGACACGCTGATCGAACAGGCCGAACAGGGCGTCGATTACTTCACGATCCACGCCGGCGTCCGTCTGCCCTATGTGCCGATGACCGCGAAGCGCGTGACCGGCATCGTGTCGCGCGGCGGCAGCATAATGGCGAAATGGTGCCTGTCGCATCACAAGGAATCCTTCCTCTACGAACGCTTCGACGAGATCACCGAGATCATGAAGGCGTATGACATCGCCTATTCGCTCGGCGACGGCCTGCGCCCCGGATCGATCGCGGACGCCAATGACGAGGCGCAGTTCGCCGAACTCTACACCCTGGGCGAACTCACCCATCGCGCATGGAAAAGCGACGTGCAGGTGATGATCGAAGGCCCCGGCCATGTGCCGATGCACAAGATCAAGGAGAACATGACCAAGCAGCTGGAGGTGTGCGGCGAGGCGCCCTTCTACACGCTCGGGCCGCTCACCACCGACATCGCGCCGGGCTACGACCACATCACCAGCGGCATCGGTGCGGCGATGATCGGCTGGTTCGGCTGCGCGATGCTCTGCTACGTCACGCCCAAGGAACATCTGGGCCTGCCCGATCGCGACGACGTGAAGGTCGGCGTGGTGACCTACAAGCTCGCCGCCCACGCCGCCGACCTCGCCAAGGGCCATCCGGCGGCCAAGATGCGCGACGACGCCCTGTCCCGCGCCCGCTTCGAGTTCCGCTGGCGCGACCAGTTCAACCTGTCGCTCGACCCCGACACGGCGGAATCGTACCACGACCAGACACTGCCGGCCGAAGGCGCCAAGACCGCGCATTTCTGCTCGATGTGCGGCCCCAAATTCTGCTCGATGAAGATCACGCAGGAAGTTCGCGACTTCGCCGCCAAACAGAACGCGCCGGTCGAGACGTTCGTCGCCGCCGAAGACGCCGAAGCCGGCATGGCCGCCATGAGCGAGAAATTCCGCGAAAAGGGCAGCGAGGTGTATCTGCCGGCGGAATGACCATCAGCCGGCGGGACACTTCCCGCCGGCTGTCGGGGCCATCATGGAGGGAGTGGACCGGGTCTGCCAGACACCCGATGCAGGGCAGGTTTCAGCTGCCAGCTTCCTGAAACGGCCAGAAGGTCAGGTACATGGCCGTGAAGACACTCCGCCTCCTGCCATCACTGGGCGGGATGACCTTGGTCTGACCCAATCCGTCATTGCGAGCGTAGCGAAGCAATCCAGCGCCGGACCAGGACGCCCTGGATTGCTTCGCTCCGCTCGCAACGACGAACATCCGGTTCAACCCGATGCCATCCGGCTCCAAGCCGACCCGGCAGGTGCGTCGTGCAGCGACTATCGGTCCGGCCTGAGGCAATCAGGCCGGCACCGGCGTCCGCGCGATCCGCGTCAGGCCGCCCAGGAATTCGGCGGTGCAACGGCTCCAGTCGAACCGCCGCCCCGATGCCGCCACCCCGTCCCGGTCGAGCGCCAGCGCGCCACGCACCGCCGCGACCAGATCATGGTCCAGCACCCCGGCCCCCGGTTCGATCACGTCGAGCGGACCGGGCACGGGAAAGGCGGCGACGGGCGTACCGCTGGCCACCGCCTCCGCCATCACCAGTCCGAACGTATCGGTCAGGCTGGGGAACATCAGCACGTCGGCGGTGCGATACGCCGCCGCCAGCCGTTCGCCGTGCAATGCCCCCATGAACCGGGCCGCCGGATAGCGGTCGCGCAGCCCCGCCAGCGCCGGCCCCTCGCCCACCACCAGCTTGCTGCCGGGCAGGTCGGCGGCAAGGAACGCCTCGATATTCTTTTCCGGTGCCACCCGTCCGACATGCAGCATCACCGGGCCGGGCAGGTCCGCCGCCTCGATCAGGCGCGGGCCATCCGGCCGGAACAGCGCACGGTCGACGCCGCGCCCCCAGCGGTGCAGCCGGGTCAGCCCCCGGCCGTGCAGTTCGGTGGCCAGTGTCGGCGTCGCGACGAACACCCGGTCCGCCGCCGCATGGAACCGGCGCAGCGTCGCCCAGAAGATACCCGCCGGCAGCCCCGTCCGCACCGCCAGGTAATCGGGAAACCGCGTATGGAACGACGTGGTGAAGGGCAGGCCGGCGCGCATGCACCAGCGCCGCGCCGCCCAGCCCAGCGGCCCCTCGGTCGCGATATGGATCGCATCGGGCGCGAAGCCCGCCAGCCGCCGCCCGACCTCACGACCGCTGCCCAGCGCCAGTCGGATTTCGGGATAGCTGGGGCAGGCGACCGTCCGGAACCCGTCCGGCGTGATCGTCTCGATCTCATGACCCAACCGTTGCAGTTCGGCGACCGTGGTGGTCAGGGTGCGGACCACGCCGTTGACCTGCGGTTGCCAGGCGTCGCTGACCAGGGCGATCCTCATCCCGCCACCCCGTCGACCGCGACCAGCCGGGGCTTGGCCGCGCGGGCACGATCGTCCCGCGCCTCGCGTTCGACCCGTTCGGCCCAGTCGACGATCGACAGCGTGCCGGCCCCATCCTCGACCAGCGCGGTGCAGCTCTCCACCCAGTCGCCGTCGTTGTAATAGGTGATGTCGCCGATCTGGCGGATTTCGGCGGAATGGATATGCCCGCACACCACGCCGTCGACGCCGCGCTCGGCCGCCGCATGGGCGACCACCTCCTCGAAGCGCGAGATGAACTGGACCGCGTTCTTCACCCGCTTTTTCATGTGCGCGGCGAGCGACCAATAAGGCAGGCCGCACAGGCGGCGCAGCCGGTTCACCCAGCCGTTGCTCTTCAGCAGCAGCGTGTAGGCGCCGTCCCCCAGGAACGCGATCCACTTGTGGTACAGCACGACATTGTCGAACTGGTCGCCATGGATCACCAGCAGGCGCCGCCCGTCCGCCGTCACATGCACGTCGTCGGCGAGCAGTTCGATGCCGCCGAACTCCAGCCCGACATAATCGCGGAAATGTTCGTCGTGGTTGCCGGGGATGTAGATCACGCGGGTGCCGTGCTTCGCCATCTTCAGCACCGCGCGGACGACGTCGTTGTGCGCCTGCGGCCAGTACCAGCCCTTGCGCAGTTGCCAGCCGTCGACGATGTCGCCGACCAGATACAGCGTCTCGCATTCGTGGCGCTTGAGGAAATCGAGCAGCAGCCCGGCATTGGACCCTGCCGTGCCCAGATGCGCGTCGGAGATGAAGATGGTGCGATAGCGGGTCCGGCGCGCGCCCTGCCCGCCGCCGTCTCCGTCATCATCGCCGTCGCGAAGCCAGTCGGGCAACATCGGCGGCAGGCGACGGCCGCCCTGGGGTGGGTTACCCGGTGGGGTCGCAGATCGCGCAGTCACCGGTCGCGCCGACAGTGAAGCCATGAGGTTTCCTCCTCTGATCGGACGGCGATCACCCTCCCCGCCACGCGCCGTATCTACACCGCGATCAAGTCAATAGCGTGCAAGGCGCGTGACAACTTGGTTGCATTATTATGCGATGACGACGAACCGTCATCGGAACGTCCCGAAACTGCCATCGGATGCTGCGAATGCTGGACCGGTCGATGATCGGGAGCCGGACGCGGATGGCAACACGGATGACCACGAGCGGCGTCGCCCGCGCCTATGACCGGTGGGCCCCGGTCTACGACCTGGTGTTCGGCCCGGTGTTCCGCCGCGGCCGGGCCGATGCGATCCGCGCGGCGGAACGGATCGGCGGCCGTATCCTGGAGGTCGGGGTCGGCACCGGTATCTCGCTGCCCCAATATTCGGGGGCGAACCGGATCGTCGGCATCGACCTGTCGGATGCGATGCTCGACAAGGCGCGCGCGCGGGTCCGCCTGCACGGTCTCGACCATGTCGAGGCGATCGCGGTCGGCGATGCGGCGGCGCTCGATTTCCCGGCGGACAGCTTCGACGTGGTGGTCGCGCAATATGTCGTCACCGCCTGCCCCGACCCCGAACGCGCGCTGGACGAATTCGTACGGGTCTGCCGCCCCGGTGGCGAGATAGTCATTACCACCCGTGTCGGCGCCGCCACGGGACTTCGCGGCTCGATCGAGCGCACGCTGATGCCCGTCACCAGCCGGCTGGGCTTCCGCACCGAATTTCCGTGGAGCCGCTATGCCGACTGGGCGATGGCCCGCACTGACATCGAACTGGTGGAACGCCGGCCGCTGCCGCCGCTCGGCCACTTCTCGCTCGTCCGCTTCGCCAAGCTTCGCCAGTCCGGGGAACAGCCACGATGACCAGCTTCCGCGCGCAACTCGCCGAACAGCGGTGGGACGACCATCGATTCTACCATCACAGCCTGATCAACCAGAGCCTGCATTTCATCAGCGCCTGCACCTTCATCACCGCCTATCTGGTGCTGTGGATCGACCCGGCGGTCGCCAGCCTGATGGCGTGGGGCGTGGCGATGACCAGTCGTCAGGCCGGGCATTTCTTCTTCGAACCCAAGGCGTTCGACCATGTCAACGGCGTCAGCCACGACCATAAGGAAGAGATCAAGGTCGGCTACAACCTGTTCCGCAAATATGTGCTGATGAGCCTGTGGGCGGCGGTGCCGGTCGTGCTGCTGGTGCAGCCGACGCTGTTCGGCCTGCTGATCCGCCCCGACGGGGTGGAGGCGTATCTGCGGCATGTCGGGATCGGCTGGCTGCTGCTCGGGATCGGCGCGATCGCGTTCCGCACCGTACAACTGTTCTTCATCCACGATGTCGCGACCGGGCTGGTCTGGGCGACGAAGATCGTCACCGATCCGTTCAGCGACTTCCGCCTCTACAAGGGCGCGCCGCGGCGGTTGCTGAACGGCGAGCGGATGGATCATCCGGACGACGTGGCCGCCGCCTGACCACGCCGCAGGCGGGCGCGCAGCCCCTCCCCCAGCACCGCCCGCCGCAGCGCCTTGTCGGTCAGTCCCGCCGGCGCGTCCCACCAGCCGTCCGCCGCCATCGCCCGCGCGCCCGCGACCACGCGGGCCACGATCTCCGCGAACAGCGCATCGTCGATGTCGAGGCTGAAGATCAACCGGCCGGTCCCGACCCAGCTCAATGCCAGCCCCTCCGCCCGGAGATAATATTGCAGCATCCAGTTATACGCCGCCGGCCGGGTATAGGTCATCGTCCACACCGTCTGCAGATGCGCCACGCGGACGGGCACGCCGGCCCCGGCCAGCGCGTCGTTCATGGCGATGGCCCGTGCCTCCCAGCACGCATCCATGTCGCGGTAGAGGCCCTGTATCCCGGGCGTCTCCAGCCGGCGCAGAAAGGCGTTCATCGCCCCCATCACATAGGGATGCGCGTTGAAGGTGCCGCGCGCGAAGCAGATGTCGAGCGGCCGGTCGTCGCGCCAGCGTTTCATCAAGCCCGCGCGCCCCGCCAGCACTCCGACCGGCAGGCCGCCGCCCAGCGTCTTGCCATAGGTGACCAGATCGGGCCGGATGCCGAAATATTCCGCTGCCCCGCCCGGTGCCATCCGGAACCCCATGAACACCTCGTCCAGGATCAGCACGGTCCCGCTCGCCCGACATGCTTCGGCCAGCCGGTGCAGCCAGTCGCGATAGGCCGCCGGATCGGCGCCCGCCCACCGGCTGCTGTCGACGAGCTGGCTGTCGGACGGCGCACCGCGATTGGGGTGGAGCGCCTGCAACGGATTGACCAGCACACAGGCGATGTCGCGGCGGCGGCGCAGCACCTCCAGCGTCCGGTCCGACATCTCGGCCAGCGTCAGCGTGCGATCGGCGGAAACGGGATTGCCGATGCCCGGCTGCACCTCCCCCCACCAGCCGTGATACGCACCGGCGAAGCGCACGATCCGGGGGCGGCGGGTATGATAGCGGGCAAGCCGCACCGCCTGCATCACCGCTTCGGTCCCGGACATGTGGAACGATACCTCGTCCATCCCCGACAGCGCGGTCAGGCGGCGGACATTGTCGACGACCACCGGGTGATAGGCGCCCAGCACCGGCCCCAGATCCGCCACCGTCGCCGCGCCCTCCGCCAGCGTCGCCTTGTAGAATTCCTGCCCGAACAGGTTGACGCCGTAGGAGCCGGTCAGGTCGATCAGGCGGTTGCCGTCGAGATCGACGACGACCGGCCCCTCGGACCGTTCGAGGAACGCCCCCGTCCCCAGGGTCGCACGCACCCGCGCGCTGAACGGGAAGGGTACGCGGTACGCGCCGGTGAATTGCAGATCGGACAGCCCCGCCCGCGCCTCGCGGGTCAGCGCCAGCGTCTGCGGAAAGCGCGTGGCATACAGCGCGCCCAGCCGCTCGAACCCCGCCTGTCGCCGCGCGGCCACGGCGGCGTCGGCCCCGTCGATCCGGAAGAACCGGTCGCCATGGTCGAACCCGCCGATCTGCCCCGCCAGCCGCTTGGCGAGGCGGACATGCCCGCTGGCGCCGGGATGCTTGGCCCGCGACAGCGCGAGGCGGCGACGGCCCTTGGTAAGGGCCAGGGTGCCGGCGGAGACGGCGGCGAGCGCGGCGAGGATCGGGATCATGCCGCCATCAAGCCGGTGGAGGTGACGGGGGCATGACAAGGCCGGGCGGCGTGCGTGCCGCGCTGATGCGCATCCTGTTGCAGGAGGATCTGAACTTCCTGCTCACCAACCGGCTGCCCCGGCGGCTCGCCACCCGGATCGTCGGCCGGGTCGCCCGGGTCGAGCATCCGCTGGTCGCGCGGCCCGCGCTGGCGCTGTGGCGGTTCTTTTCGAACGTCGACCTGTCGGATGCGGCGGAACCCGCGTTCCGCAGCCTGCGCGACGGGTTCACGCGGGCGCTCCGTCCCGGCGCGCGGAGATTCGATCCCGATCCGGCGGCGATCGCCAGCCCGTGCGACGCGATCGTCGGCGCGCATGGCCCGGTGCGCGCGGGGGTCGCCTATCAGGTCAAGGGATTTCCCTATCGACTGGACGAGCTGCTGCCCGATCCGGCACTGGCCGCACGCTTCGCCGACGGGCGGTTCGTCACGCTGCGGCTGACCGCGGGCATGTACCACCGCTTCCACGCCCCCGCCGATCTGACGGTGGAGGCGGTGACCTATCTGTCCGGTGACTGCTGGAACGTGAACCCGATCGCGCTCGCCCGGGTGGAACGGCTGTTCTGCCGTAACGAACGCGCGGTGATCGAGGCGCGGCTGGCCGACGGCACACCGATCCTGCTGGTCGCGGTCGCCGCGATCCTGGTGGCGGGCATCCGCCTGACCTTCCTCGACACCCCCGCCCTGCTGCGCGACCATGGCCCCGGCCGCGTCGCCTGCCGCGTTCCCCTCGCCAGGGGCGCGGAGATGGGCTGGTTCGAACACGGATCGACGATCCTGATGTTCCTGCCCGGCGGCCTGTCCCTCCACCCCGATCTGGCGGAGGGTCGCGGGATCAGGGCTGGCGAGCGGCTGGGGTCGTCATGATCCGAAGGCGTGGATGACCGTCAGCATCGCCCAGTAGAGGAAGCCCGACAACAGCATCGCCGCGGGCAGCGTCATGATCCACGCCAGCGCCATGTTGCGCACCGTGCGCCGTTGCAGCCCCGCGCCGTTCGCCACTGATGCGCCCGCCACGCCCGACGACAGGATATGCGTGGTCGACACCGGCAGGCCGAACCGCTCCGCCAGCAGGATCGTCGACGCGGCGACCAGTTCGGCCGATGCGCCCATGCCGTAGGTCAGGTGGGTCTTGCCGATGCGTTCGCCCACCGTCACGACGATCCGCCGCCAGCCGACCATCGTGCCGAGCCCCAGTGCCAGCGCCACCGCGACCTTCACCCAGAGCGGGATGTAGCGCGTGCCCTCCTGCAACCGGTCGGTATAGGCACCGACCGCGTCGAGTTCGGCGGCGGTCATCGTCGCGCGGGCCTCGTCGTCCTTGCTGACCAGCGTCGCCGCGTCGAGCACCAGGTACATGTCGCCGCGCAGGTTGGGCGTGGCCGCCGCCGGCACCTTGCCGAGCGAGCCATAGCCGGCGATCCGGTCCGCCACGTCGTCGCTCAACGTGGCGAGCGCGGCGTAGCTGCGCGGCGGCTGGAGGTGGCGGACGCGCAGCACGCCGGTCAGCGCCGCGCGGGCCGCCTCTGGCGTCATCGTCTCGCCCGCCGCCTGCCGGCGAAAGGCGCGCCCCGCGTCGGCGGATGCCTGGACGAAGGCCGGCGTCGCGCTTTCGGGTACGGTGCGGTTGAGGGCATAGGCGGTCGGCGCGCAGCCGATCAGGATCAGCATGATGAGGCCCATGCCCTTCTGCCCGTCATTGCCGCCATGCGCGAAGCTGACCGCGGTGCAGGTGGCGATCAGCAGCGCCCGGATGCCGCGCGGCGGTGGCCGGTCGGCGGCGGGTTCGCGGTACAGCGCCGGATCGGGCGCGATCCGCTTCATCACCAGCAGCAGCACGAACGCCGCCACGAAGCCGAGCAGCGGACTGACCAGCAGCGCCGCCAGCACCTTGCGCGCCTGCCCCCAGTCGACGCCCGACGTGCCGCCCGGCAGGTCCGACAGGAACTGGTTGGCCATCCCCACGCCCAGGATCGATCCGATCAGCGCATGGCTCGACGAATTGGGCAGCCCGGCATACCAGGTCGCCAGGTTCCACCCCACCGCGGCCAGCAGCAGCGCGAAGATCATCGCATAGCCCGCCGCGCTGCCGACATGCAGCACCAGATCGACCGGCAGCAGCGTGACGACCGCATAGGCGACCGCGCCCGACGACAGCATCACGCCAAGGAAGTTGAAGAAGCCCGACCACACCACCGCCAGCGGCGCGGGCATCGCATGGGTGTAGATCACCGTCGCCACCGCATTGGCGGTATCGTGGAACCCGTTCACGAATTCGAAGCCCAGGGCGATGACCAGCGCCAGCCCCAGGAACAGGAACACGCCGGTCGCCAGTTGCTCGCCGACCTGCTGCGTATCGGCGAGGATGCTCACCCCCGCATAGAGCAGCCCGCCGGCGAGCAGCGCCATGAACACCCAGCGACCGGCGGGGTGAAGGTGCGAATCCAGTTGCGGCCCGGTGCGGGTCGCGGGCGCAGGCAGGGCGGTGTCGATGGTGGCCATGCCGTCCGCCTTCTTCTCCCTATGCGACAAACTGATGACAGGACCCGCGCGCGTCCGGCCACCGTACCGGATCGGGCCACCCGGACGATCGGCCGGGCCGATATGTCCGATCCGGGAACGCCTGATAGTGCAGATAGTTAAGCCCTGTCGATGCGCCTCCACCCCGGCGCTCACCACAACGGGACACTCCACCATGCCGGCTTCGATCACGATTATCGGCATGGGGGCGTGCGGCTCCGCCGCCTTTGCCGAAATGACCATCCGACTCGCCGCATCGCCGGTGCCCGGCCTCACGATCAACCTGGTCGAGCGCGACGAGGACCTGGGTCCCGGTCTGGCTTTCGGCACCGATCAGCCGGGCCATCTGCTCAATACCGAATCGCGGCTGATGGGCCTGTACGCGCACGAGACCGGCGATTTCCGGCGCTGGCTGGGCGAGCGGCGGCCGCTCGATCCGGAGGCGGTCGAATACGCACCGCGCCACGAATATGGCCTCTATATCCGTCACGTGCTGGACGCGGCGATGGCCAGGGCAGCAGAGGCGGGGGTCGAGGTGCATGTCCATCGTGGCGAGGCCGCCGCGATCGAGGGCGACCGTGACGGCGCACGGGTACGGCTGGCCGACGGCACCGTGTTCGACAGCGACTACACGCTGCTGGCGCTCGGCACCCCCCAGCCCGTCCGGTTCGAGGAACTGGATGGGCGGCCCGGCTATGTCGATTTTCCATGGCCCGCCGCGCGGCTGCGTGAGGGGATCGACCGCGAGGCGGACGTGATCGTGCTCGGCAGCAGCCTCAGCGCGATCGATACGCTGGCGACGCTGCTCGATCAGGATCATCGCGGGCTGATCCGCTTCGTCTCCAAGGACGGCATGCTGCCCCGCGTCGAGATACCCCGGCCGGAGGAAACCTATCCCCGCCGCCACTTCACCCTGGGCGAGATGCATCGCCTGATCCGGGAGCGTGGCCCCCGCTTCTCGATCGTCGACCTGTTCCGGCTGTTCCGGCGCGAAGCGGAGGAGGCCGTCGGCGCGCCGATCGACTGGCGGGCCGAGGACCGCACCGACCGGCCCGCGCTCGACCTGCTGCCGACTGACATGGCGCGCGCGGAAGCCGGCGAGGAGGTGTTCCAGCGTATCCTCACCTCCGCCCGGTTCGAGGCATCGGCGATGTGGGATCTGCTCGGCCCCCGCGACCGGGCACGGTTCGGCCGCTGGCTGGCGCCGCATTTCGCCACCGCCCGCTTCACCATGCCCATGGTCAACGCCCGCCGCCTCGCCGCCGCCGCCGCGCGCGGCCAGCTGCACGTCCATGCCGGCGTGGTGACGACGGAATGGGACGCGGACGAGGGCATGTTTCTCTCCCGTCTCGCCGACGGCACGGTGCTGCGCGCACCTGTCGTCGTCAACGCGACCGGCACCGCGATGAAGCTGGACGAGATTCCCGACGCGCTGGTCCGCGATCTGGTCGATCGCGGCTGGCTGCATCCCCACCCCTCCGGCGGGGCCGAGGCGCATCGCCACAGCGGCGCGGTCATCACCCGCGATCGCGGTGCGCCGCGCCTCTATGCCATCGGCCAGCTCGTCAACGGCGTCCAGCGCGATACCAACGCGGTATGGTTCAACGTCGCCTGCGCGGAACGCACGGTGCAGGATATCCTGACCAAGATCGCCGGTGAGCAGGAATGAGCGGAGGGTCGATGAGCGGCGGGCTGGGCGGCATCGCGACGCAGGTCCTGCCGCTGTTCGGCGTCGTCCTGCTGGCCTGGGGCATCGGTCGCCATGTGCCGCGCGCGCCGAAACTGATCTCGACGGTGCTGGTCTACGCCTTTATCCCGCTGCTGGTGATCGACAAGGTGCTGGGCGCCGAACCCAGCGAGTTGATGGTGATCCCGCCGATGATGTTCGCGGTCGCCGCCGCGATGGCGCTGCCCGCCCGCTGGCTGTCGGGCCGGATCGGCGACCGGTTCGATCCGCAACTGCTGTCGGCGAGCTTCTCGTTCTTCAACGTCGCCTTTTTCGGGATGCCGGTGGCCAGCGCGCTGTTCGGCGAGGCGGCGGTCTCCACCATCATCTGCGCCTTCATCGGCACCGCCTTGTACGGCGACACGATCGGTTACTACCTCGTCGCGCGCACCAGGGAGGGCAAGCGCCGCGCCGCGTCGAAGGCGCTGCGTATCCCTTTATTCTATGCCTTCGTCCTCGCCGTGATCCTCAAGATCGCGGGGGTCGAGGTGCCGGACGGCGTGCGGCCCGTCGCCGACACGCTGTCGACCGCGGTGTCGGTGCTGGGCATGGCGGTGATCGGGTTCAATCTGGCCGGCGTGAAGGGCGGCGACCTCGATATCCCGCTGCTCGGCCGGATACTCGCGGTGCGGCAGGCGAGCGCGGTGGTGCTGGTCGCGATCGTGCTGGCGGCGGAGGCCGCGTTCGTCGGTATCCTCGGCATGCGTGAACGCACCCTGGTCGGGCTGATCGCCCTGTTCCCGATCGCCGCGAACGTCTCGCTGTTCGCCTCGCTGCTCGGGACGCGCGAAAAGGACGCCGCGATCCTGGTGGCGCTGTCCAGCCTGTTATCCCTGCTGCTCGTCACCCTGGCCGTCGCGGTCATGGGCGCGGTGGGCGTCGGGTGATCCGCCGCCATCGAAGAAATAATGGTGCAGATCGGGGGAGAAACGCTCCAGTCGTCGACGCAGCCGCCAGGTGGCGTCGTCGGACGGAGCGCCCGTCTCGCGCAGTTCCATGCTCCAATAGGCGAAGTCGCGGTCCTCGATCACCTGATCGCTGATGACGGTGATGTCGGTATGCCGCGGATCGGCGCAGATGCGGTCATAGGTGGTCGCGACGCTGGACGCCGGCCCCTCCAGCACCTGCAGATAGGACTGGCCGTCGTGGAACAGCACGCCGGTGATCCCGTCGATGCCGTTGTTGCGTTTCGACGATGCCATGATCGCGCCAAGATCGGCGCGTCCCGTCGACCGGCTGTGATAGAAGATCTGGCGGAGCGGATCGTCGTGCATGGTGCGTAAATATTGGCCCCTGTGCCCGGTCGCAATAGCCGGCCGATCGAACGTCGGGTTCGACCGGCCGGCTATTGCGGCGGCAAAGGCCTAGAAGTCGAACCGCGCCGATGCGGAAATGGTGCGGCCGTTGATCGACCGGGCGCGGACGATGCCGTTGGCGGGGATCGCGGCATCCTCCGCCTCGGTGATGCCCTTCACGTTGAACAGGTTGTTGCCGTTCAGGTTCAGCGTGACGCCCGGCGCCGGGCGAACCGACAGGAAACCGTTGACCTGGGTATAGCCCGGCATCTTCAGCTGGTTGACCGGCTGGGTGTAGCTCGCCGTCGTGCCGATCACGTTGGCGCCGAACGACACCGCGCCGAGGTCGATCTGCGGGGTCGCCTGATAGACGAACTTCGCCTGGCGCTGCGGGCGGTTGCCGGCGACCGTGGGATCGGTCGCATCGCGCGTGATCTCGGCATCGGTATAGGTACCGCCCGCCGCCAGCGAGAAGATGCCGCGGCGGATGCGGCCTTCCAACTCGACGCCGGTCGCCTTGTAGTCGCGGCTGGTGAACTGCTGCTGCGACAACAGGTAGTTCGTCTCCTGCGTCTTGGCATGGAACACGGTGGCATAGAGGGCCGCGGCGCCCAGGTTGATCTTCACGCCGCCTTCGGCCTGACGGACATAGTCGTAGGGCTTGGCGCCATCGACCAGATCGCCGGTCCGGTTGTTGACCAGCGGGCCGAACAGCAGGCGGTCGGCATTGGCGCGGCCACCCCGGCTGTAGCGGGCGAACAAGGCCATCGTCTGCGACAGGCGATAGTTGGCGCCGACCGAATAGGACAGGTAATCGTAGTCGTAACGGATGCGCGCGGTGCTGTTCGCCGGAATGAAGCCCACCGAACGCTCGGGCGCGCTGATGACGCCGTTGCCGTCCAGATCGATCGTCTGCAGCCCGCTGACGCCGGTGACCTCCCCGCCGGATATGGTCCCGCGCGCACGTCCGAAGTCGTAGCGCAGGCTGCCGTCGATGTTGAACTTGCCGATCTCGTAGCCCAGCTGCGCGAACGGGGCATAGGTGTCGTAGCGCATGTCGTACGACCGGCGGCAGCAATTGCCGAAGAAGGTCGCCGAATAGCCCGAGCTGCCGTTCTGCGTCACGGGCACGCCAGCGGCGGTGCGGATATCGACCAGCACCGATTCGCCATTGCCCTGCACCGACTGGTAGAAGGAATTCCACAGCCAGTCGGTCTTCACGTCCTGCCGCGACGCATAAAAGCCGCCGGTGACGCTGACCTTGCCCTCGCCCAGCGCGAAGTCGCCGTTCAGGCGCAGATCGTTGGTGATGTTGTTCAGGCTCTTCAGATCGACATCGAACAGCACCACGCTGGTCAGCAGGCCGTTGCCGCCGAGGGTCGACGGGCTGGTGATCCGCTGGCCGCCGAGCGGACCGCTGCCGTAGAACAGCTGCGCGCCGGCACCGCCCAGCGCGTTGGCCGTGGTCTGCGCGTCGCCCACGGCGGCCGGGAAGGGCGAGGTGAAGTCGCCCGAGATATCCGAATAGCGGAACCGCTCGGTCAGGCTGATGCCGTCGGCGATCTCGACCTGGCCTTCCAGCCCGACCGACTTCACCACCGGGTGCATGCCGTTGTCGATCCGGCGCGTCGTCGGCCGGTTGTTCCCGTCGAGCGACCGCACGGTCTGGATGTAGCGGCTGTGCAGCGTATCCTCGTTGATCGAGAAGTTCGGCAGGTTGGTGTAGGTGGGATCGCTGTTCGTGCCGGTCACGCGGACCGGGTTCGGCAGGAAGGCGAGGCCGCGGTCGTCGAGATACTTGCCGTACAGCCGGACATAGCCGCCGGTGAACTCGCGGGTGATGTTCGCCTTGATCTGGCCGCCGCGCATCGCGTCGTACCCGACGTCGCGCGGGCCATCGCCCAGCCGGTAGAAACCGCTCAGTTCGTACCGCGTCTTGTCGTCAATATGGCCGCCATAGGCGAAATCGGTGCGGAATTCGCGATAGTCGAGCCCGCTCGACAGCTGGAAGGCGCCGCCATCCTCCTCACCGGTCTTGGAGATGAAGTTGATGATGCCGCCGGGGGAGTTGGACGCGAAGGTCGAGGCGGAACCGCCGCGAACCGATTCGATCCGGGCCAGCGACAGGTCGGGCCGCAGGAAGATGTCGGCATTGCCGAACACGATATCGCCGAATTCCAGGATCGGCAGACCGTCTTCCTGCAACTGGAGGAACTTGGAGCCGCCCGATGCCACGGGCAGGCCGCGAACCGAGATATTGGCATTGCCTTCGCCACCCGACGCCTCGACCCGGATACCGGGGAGGTTGCGCAGGATTTCGGCGGTGTTGCGGGGGGCGAGCTTCGTCGTCAGGTCGCTGCCGATCGAGCTGACCGATACCGACGTGTCGAGCCGGTTGGTGCCGCGTGCGACGCCCGTGACCACGATATCGGCATTGTCGCCATCGGTCGCCGCAGCCTGATCGGTTGCGGTCTGGTCGGCGGTCGTCTGATCGACCGGAGCCATCGTCTGTGCCGCACCGGCCTGGGCGACCAGCATCAGCGCCGTGCCGGCGAGCAAATTCGTGATCCGCATAAACCCTCTCCTGTAGAAACGTCGCGTGGGACGCGATCTCCAATGCCTTCAATATTCACATTACAAACGATTGCAACGCCCGGTTACAATCGGTTGCAGAGTGTGTCTTTGCGGTGACTCGTCTCAGGGGCCGATGCGGCGGGGGCGATCGGTCAGGATCGCCGGGCCGATGGCCGGCTGCCCAGCGCGTCGAGCGCATCGGCATTGTCGCGCCCCCACGCATAGAGCAGTTCTACCGGCTCGACGAACCGGCGGCCGAGCGGCGTCAGCCGGTATTCCACCGCCGGGGGCATCGTGCTTTCGACATGGCGGGTGATCAGGCCCGTCTGCTCCATCTCGCGCACGGTCTGCGTCAGCATCTTCTTGGAAATGCCCGGCAGGCTGCGCAGCAACGCCCCGGTCCGCGCCGCGCCGTCGTGCTGCGCGTGGAGCGTATGCAGCACCATGCTGGTCCATTTGGTCGCGAACAGCGCCAGCACGCGCCGCGGTGCGCAATCCTCGCGCCATTCCGGTTCCGTCGATCCCGGCTGCATCGCTGGTTACCCCCTGGTGCCTGGCCCCCTGTTCGGTGCCGTCTAGAAGATGCCCCCGCCGCTGCCTAGCTTCCTTTCCCTACAGTCATTTACCGAAGGAATCGACATGGCCGGCACGGCATTGGTGGTGGGCGCGAGCGGGATAGTCGGCAGCGCGACGACGGCGTTGCTGGTGGAACAGGGCTGGACCGTCCACGGCCTTGCCCGCCGGCCCGGCGAACAGGCGGGCGTGCGCCCGGTGGCCGCCGACCTTCAGGATGCCGTCGCCACCGCCACCGCACTGGCGGATATCGATCCCGATGCGGTGTTCATCACCACCTGGGCGCGGCAGGACAGCGAGGCGGAAAATATCCGCGTCAACGCCGCCATGGTGCGCAACCTGCTGGACGGCCTGCCGAAGCCGACCCGGCCACGCCATGTCGCGCTCGTCACCGGGCTGAAGCATTATCTCGGGCCGTTCGAGGCCTATGGCAAAGGCACGCTGCCGCAGACGCCGTTCCGCGAGGAACAGGGCCGGCTCGACGTCGAGAACTTCTACTACGCGCAGGAGGACGAGGTGTTCGCCGCCGCCGCGCGTGACGGCTTCACCTGGAGCGTCCACCGCCCCCACACCGTGATCGGGCTGGCGGTCGGCAATGCGATGAACATGGGCACGACGCTGGCCGTCTATGCGACGTTGTGCCGCGAGACGGGGCGGCCCTTCACCTTCCCCGGTTCGGCCGCGCAGTGGAGCGGGCTAACCGACATGACCGATGCCGGCCAGCTTGCCCGCCAGTTGCTCTGGGCGACCGGGACGGCGGCGGCGCACGATCAGGCGTTCAACATCGTCAACGGCGACGTCTTTCGCTGGCAATGGATGTGGAGCCGGATCGCCGACTGGTTCGGGATCGAGGCGGCGCCGTTCGACGGCATCGTGCGGCCGCTGGAGGATCAGATGGCGGACGATGCCGCTTTGTGGCGCCGGATCGCCGAACGCGAGGAGCTGGCCGAACCCGATCTGACGCGGCTCGCCTCCCCCTGGCACACCGATGCCGATCTCGGCCGCCCGATCGAGGTGGTGACCGACATGTCGAAGAGCCGCCGGCTCGGCTTCACCGCCTATCAGCCGACCGACGATGCCTTTTATGCGCTGTTCGGGCAGTTGCGCGCCGCCCGGCTGATCCCCTGACCCTGCATCCGGAGCCTGCCATGACGATCGACCATGCAGCCCGCGATGCCGGCATCGCGATCAACACCTATACGACGGTGCTGCGGCGCCCCCAGGTCCCCCACGATGTCTTCGCGACCTATTGGCGGGACGTGCATGGTCCGCTGTGCTCGCGGGTGCCGGGGCTCGGCTGGTACGTCCAGTACCACCTTGATCGCGAGCAGGATGCGCATCTCTGGCCGGCGCAGGACGGGATCGCCGCCTTTCCGGATTACGTGCTGGACGGCGGTGTCGAGATCGGGTTCGCCAGCGCGGCGGACCAGCAGGTATTCGACGCCGCATCCTCGATCCTGTTCGCCGACGAACAGAATATGTTCGCCGCCACCGTCGCCTATGCGCTGCCGCACGGATCGCGGACGCTGGTCGACCGGATCGCCGATCCCAGCCCCAACGGTCCCGACGGGCTGGACCGGATGCATGTCCATTTTGGCCCCGGCGATACCGATCCGGATGCATTCGCGGGGTTCATGACGCGCTTCGCCGCCATCTTGGCCGACGATCCCGCGCTCCTGCGCGTACGGCTTCACCTTCCCGACGCCTATGACAATGCCGATCCCGCCCCGCCCGCGCCCAATGTCGCCCACCGGGTGCCGCCCGAGCGTGAACGCATCGCCGTGCTGGACCTCAGCTTCGCCACGCCACTGACCCGGCGACGCTTCTTCGCCTCCGACCGCTTCACGGCGACGGTGGCGGAACAGCAACGGCATATCGGCCATACCACCGCCTTCGCGGTCAGCGGGATGTACACCTATGTCCGTGACGGGGAACTGACGCTGGCGGGCCTGCGGGGAAGCCGGCCCGCGCAGCTGATTGAACGGCTGGGCGCCGTCAACCAGACCCGCGCCGATGTCCGCCGCCTGCTGCTGACCGGCGAAATCTAGAGTCAGATGACATCAGATTGATCCGTCATTGCGAGCGTAGCGAAGCAATCCAGTGCCGGACCAGGACGCCCTGGATTGCTTCGCTGCGCTCGCAATGACGAACATCCGGATCAACCTCATGCCATCCCGCTCTAGGGACCCGTCGGCAGGGGGCGACGCGCATCACTATAGCGCGATCCGCGTCGCCTCATCCCCCAGCCCCTCGAACAATGCGATCTCCGTCCCCGTCATCCAGGTCTGGCCGCGTCCTTCCAGCCGCGTGAACAAGGCCGCCCGCCGCTGCGGATCGAGATGCGCGGCGACCTCGTCGAGCAGCAGCACCGGCGCCCGCCCCGTCCGCTCCGCCACCAGTTCGGCATGGGCCAGCACGATGCCCAGCAGCAGCGCCTTCTGCTCGCCGGTGGAGGCGAGCGCCGCCGCCCGCCCCTTGTCGAGATGCGTCACCGCCAGATCGGCGCGGTGCGGCCCGGTCAGCGTCCGTCCCGCCGCGGCATCGCGTCGCCGCCCCAGCGCCAGTGCCTGCGCGAATCCGTCCGCCGCCACCGCCTCGCCGATCAGGGCCAGCCCGGCCCGCGCGAACGGCCCCGCCGGCACCGTCGCCAGCCGCTCCGCCAGCAACGTCACCGTCTCGTGCCGCGCCGCGTCCAGCGCCGTGCCATGCTCGGCCATCCGCGCCTCCAGCGCGGTCAGCCAGTCGGGATCGGCCGGCCGCTCCCCCGCCAACAGCCGGTTGCGTTCCCGCATCGCCGCCTCGTACCGGGTCGCGTGCAGCGCGTGGCCCGGCGCCAGCGCCAGCGTCAACCGGTCCAGGAAGCGCCGCCGTTCACCCGCCGGCTCGACGAACAGCCGGTCGGTGGCGGGCGTCAGCCACAGCACCGTCAGCCATTCGGGCAGCGTCGTCGCCGGCGTCGCCGCCCCCTGCACCCGCACCAGCCGCCGGTCGGGCGCGCTGGCCAGCGTGCCCGTCGCGACCGCCACATCGTCCGCCACCGTCGCGGCGATGCCGAACCCGCCCGCCCCGCCCTGCCGCGCCATCGCCCCCGGCATCGCGCGGCGCAGGCCACGGCCGGGTGCCAGCAGCGACACCGCCTCCAGCACGTTGGTCTTGCCCGCGCCGTTCTCGCCCGTCAGCACGACGAAGCCGGCACCGGGCGCGATCGTCAGCGTGGCATGATTGCGAAAATCGGTCAGGACCAGCCGGGACAGCGGGGCACCACTCATCCGGCCACGTTCCCGCCGGCGTGCCCGGACCGGGCCCCGGACCGGGCAAGAGGATGATCTGGACGTCGCATCCCGGATGTCATGGCATCCGCTCCCCCTCGTTGAAAGGCCGCCACCGGTCATGGCACGATCGGTAACGAACGAACCGCGTGTCCGGCCCTGCGCCGGTCGCCACGATCCGCCGGGCCTTGCCGGGACACCACCGGCTCCAGACGCGTGATGGCGAGGCGATCCGCCCGTAACCCGTTCCATTCATTCGATCCGGCGGGGGTGACGGGCCGGCCCGACCGCCTTAGGGTCGATCGATGGCTGGCATCATCGATCGTTTCCTGCCGGCAAGACGCTGGACGCCGGCGCGGTACCGCGCCCTGCTGCGCGCGCGCGGCCCGCAATCAGTGCAGTTCCGGACGCGGGCGGCGATCCTGATCGGGGCGATCCTGATCGGGATCGTCGCCACGCTCTTCGCGGAGGCGTCGGACTGGGCCGGGGCGACCTTCGCCCGCTACGCCGCGACCTGGCACTGGCTGCCGCTCGCCACCACCCCGCTCACCTTCATGGGGCTGGTCTGGATCACGCGGCGCTATGCACCGCTGGCGCGCGGGTCGGGTATTCCGCAGGTGATCGCTGCGCAGGCGAACCCCAACCTCGCCACCCGGACGCTGATCTCGATCCGGACGGTCGCGGCCAAGGCGGTGTTGACGATCGGCGCCGTGCTCGCCGGGGCCTCGGTGGGGCGCGAGGGACCGACGGTCCAGCTGGCCGCCGCCGTCATGGGGCTGACCCATCGCATCGTGCGCGTGCCGCTGCGCGGCGGGGTGCTGATCGCAGGGGGGGCGGCGGGGGTCGCGGCGGCGTTCAACACGCCGCTTGCCGGGCTGCTGTTCGCGATCGAGGAACTGGCCTCCGCCTATGAACAGCGGGTGACGCTGCTGGTCCTCGCCGCGATCGTCATCGCGGGCATGGTCGCGCAATCGGTGCAGGGCGATTACATCTATTTCGGCGCGATCGGCGCGCATCTGCCGCTTCTGTCCGCCCTGATCGTCGCCCCGGTCGCCGGGGTGGCGGGCGGTCTGGCCGGCGGGCTGTTCTCGCGGATCATGCTGACGATGGCGCTGGGTCGCAACCGGCTGACGCGCTGGTCGCGCGCGCATCCCGTCAGGTTCGCCGGCCTGTGCGGCATCGTGGTCGCCTGTCTGGGCGTGGGCACCGGGCTTACCTGGGGCACCGGCTATTCGGCCGCGCGCGCGATGATCGTCGGGGTCGATGCGCCGGCATGGTTCGGCCCGGCCAAGCTGCTCGCTACCGCCGCGACCGCGATCGCGGGGCTGCCGGGCGGCATCTTCGCGCCGTCGCTCGCCGTCGGCGCGGGGGTCGGCAACCTGTTGCGCGGCGCCTTCCCCGGCGAGCCGGCCAGCGCGGTGGTGATCCTCGGCATGGTCGCCTATTTCGCCGGAGTGGTGCGCGCGCCGCTGACCGCGGTCATCATCCTGTCCGAGACGACCGCCAGCCGCGGCCTGATGCTGCCGATGTTCGCGACCGCCTTCATCGCCGATGCCGCCAGCCAATGGGTCTGCCGCGAGAAACTGTACCATGGCCTGTCGCGGACCTTCGCCATGACGGAGACGCCGACATCGCCCCGACCCTGAAACGGCTCCTGTTCCTGCCGCGCCGCTGGCTGGCCACCGCGACCAGGGGCGTCGATCATGACGGCATCCTGCGACAGATCGCCGACGAGGCGGGATGGTCGGGCCGCTACGTCTTCCTCATCGTGATCTCGGCCGCGATCTCGCTGCTCGGCCTGCTGATGCCCTCGGTGGCGGTGCTGATCGGCGCGATGCTGCTGTCGCCGCTGATGATGCCGATCATCGGCCTGGGTTTCGGCATCGCCACGCTCGATTTCCACGAGATCCGTCGTGCCGCGACCGCGCTGGCGCTGGGATCGGTCATCGCGGTGACGATGTCGGTCGTGCTGATCCTGCTCTCTCCCGTCCAGACCATCACCAGCGAGATCGCGGGGCGGACGCAGCCGACGCTGTTCGACCTGCTCGTCGCGCTGCTCTCCGCGATCGCCGGCGGCTATGCGCTGATCCGCGGGCGGGGCGGCACGGTGGTGGGCGTCGCCATCGCGATCGCGCTGATGCCGCCGCTGGTCGTGGTCGGCTTCGGGATCGCGACGTGGAACTGGGTCGTCTTCTCCGGCGCGCTGCTGCTGTTCCTGACCAATGCGATCACCATCGCGCTGACCGCCGCGCTCGTCGCACGCTGCTACGGCTTCGGCAGTCACCTGTCGCCGCACCATACCGGCTGGCAGCTCGTGCTGTTCGCGGTGGCGATCGGCCTGTTGTCGGTCCCGCTCGGCGCCGGCCTGCGCCGCATCGCCTTCGAGGCGGTGGCGCAGCGTCAGGTCAGGGACGCGCTGGGCGACGATTTCCCCCCCGGCGCCCGGCTCAGTCAGGTCGAGATCGATCACGGCATCGATCCGGTGCGGGTCAGGGCGGTGATGCTGACACCGCGGATCGAACCCGATGCGGATCGCAAGCTGGCCGCCGATCTGCGGCAGCGGCTGGCCCGCGCGGTCGACGTCCATATCGATCAGGTCCGCATCTCGCCGGAGAACGGCGCGGTGGAGGCGGCGCAGATCGCCCGCGCCGGCCATGGCGAGGCGCTGTCGGCGACGACGGCGGCGCGCGCGCGCGACCGCGCGGTGGCGGACGTCGCGATGATCGTCGGGGCCGCGCCCGCCACGGTGCGGGTCGACGAGCCTGCCCGCACGATCCGCGCCACCGCCGCGCCGCTGCCCGGCCTGACGGTCGCCGGCTATCGCGATCTGGAACGGCGCGCGGATGCCGCGGCCGCCGGCTGGCAGGCGATCGTCGCACCACCGGACGACGTCGCCCTGCCCGTCGTCGCGATCAGATCGGGGGTGATCGACGATGCCGCGCTCGGTGAGGCCGGCTGGGTTTCCGCCCGCCTCGCCCGCACCCTGCTGGTCGACGGCGCCACCCTGCGCCAGCGGACCGCCGTCGCGGAGGGGATCGTCGCGCGTGGTGGCCTCGCCGCGCCGGGCCGGGCGGGCGGGCGCCTCCGTCTTCGCTGGATGCCACCGGCGGCGGAATGACCGTCACGGCCCGGCGATGCCATCATCGTCGACCGCGCCGCGAGAAGGCGGGTGACACCGTGGCACCCGCCGCCTAGCATCGGGCAGGTGCCCGTATCGGCACGGTCAGGCCGGAGACACACGCATTGAGCGGCATCGCCCTGTTCGCGGTGGCATTGACCTATGCGGGGCTGCTGTTCGTCGTCGCCTACCGGATGGACGGTCCGGTGGCGGGCCGGTTTCGGCGGCGCTGGCGGGGCACCGCCTATGCGCTGTCGCTTACCGTCTACTGCACCAGCTGGACCTTCTACGGCGCGGTCGGCAGCGCCAGTGTCGGTGGCTGGTCCTACCTGCCGATCTATGCCGGGCCGATCCTGCTGTACGCGCTGGGTATCGGCTGGCTGGAACGGCTGATCGTCGTCGCCAAGCATGTCGGCGCGACCTCGGTCGCCGACTTCATCGGTGCCAGGTTCGGCCGCAGCCGGGGTGTCGCCGCGCTGGTGACGTTGCTGGCACTGGCGGGAACGGTGCCGTACCTCGCGCTTCAGCTGCGGTCGGTCGGCACCACCTATGCGCTGTTGTCGGGCCGCGCCTCGCCGTTGCTGCCGATGGCGGCAACCGCGGTGGTGCTGGCGGCGTTCGCGATGCTGTTCGGTACCCGGCGGTACGAGGCGGCGGGGCAGAATCCCGGCGTGCTGTTCGCGGTCGCGGTCGAATCCGCCGTCAGGTTCATCGCCTTTCTGGCGATCGGGTCGTTCGCGATGGTCGCGGTCGCGTCGGTGCCGGCGGCGACACGGGCGGTCGCGGTCGACCGGCTGGCGGGGCTGTTCGCGCCGGATCGACTGGGGATGGACGTGGTGGTCACGACGCTGCTGGCGGGCGCCGCCGCGATCTGCCTGCCGCGCCAGTTCCACGTCGCGGTGATCCAGGCGCACGACGCGGCCGATATCCGGCGGGCGCGCTGGCCGTTCGTCGCCTATCTGGGGTTGTTCAGCCTGCTGGTGGTGCCGATCACGCTGGCCGGCGTGGCGGCGGCGCCGGGCGGCATCGCCGACATGCTGGTCATCACGCTGCCGCTCCAGGCGGGCGAGCGGGCACTGGCGCTGCTGGTGTTCGTCGGCGGTTTCTCCGCGGCGACGGGGATGGTGGTGGTGGAAACCATCGCGCTGTCGACGATGGTGTCGAACGATCTGGTCGGGCCGCTGCTGGTCCGTCGTCTGGCGATCGCCAGCGAGGCGGATGTCGGGGCCGTGCTGCTGCGCGTGCGGCGGACGGTGATCGCGGCGCTGATGGCGATCGCGCTGGGCTATGCGGCGGCGATGCCGGACGGCGTGACGCTGGCGGGGATCGGGCTGGTCGCGTTCGGCGCGATGGCGCAGTTCGCCCCCGCGCTCGTGATGGCGGTGGCGGCGGATCGCCGCGATGCCCCGGCGGCGAAGGCGGGGCTGGTGACGGGCTTCGCGATGTGGGCGATCTTCGTCCTCGCGCCCGCGCTGGGCGCCGCCGCGCCGTGGCGCGGGCTGACTGACGCCACCGGGTTGAGCGCGCCGGTGGCGGGCGCGGCGTGGAGTCTGGCGGCCAACCTGTTCGTCCACGCGCTGGTCGCGGCGCGCGGCGCACGACGTCCCCGCCTGACGATCGCGTGCGCGGACCGTGCCGGTGCGGGCCAGCTGAAGACGCTGGGCGAGCTGGTCGAATTCGTCGCGCGGTTCGTCGGCCCGGACAAGGCGGCCGATGCGCTGGCCGGCGATGCGGGCGCGTCGGTCGGCCGGGCGCAGGCGCGCAGTGCGGAACGGCTGGTGGCCAGCGTCGTCGGCGCGCCCTCCGCGCGATCGCTGATGGCCTCGGCGCTGTCGGGCGCGTCGCTGAACGCCACCGACTTGGCCCGGATGCTCGACGAGAGCGGGCAGAGCCTGCAATTCTCGCAAGGGCTGCTCGCCGCGACGCTGGAAAATATCGATCCCGCGGTCAGCGTCGTCGATCGCGATCTGGCGCTGGTCGCCTGGAACACCCGCTATCTGGAGATGTTCGGATTCCCGCCGGGCATGATCCGCGTCGGTGCGCCGGTCGCCGATGCGATCGCCTTCAACGCGCTGCGCGGCGAATGCGGCCCCGGCGAGGTCGACAGTCATGTCGAACGGCGCCTCGCCAACATCCGCCGCGGCCGGCGGCACAGTTTCGAGCGGACCCATGCCGACGGGCGCGTGCTGAAGACGGTGGGCGGGCCGATGCCCGGTGGCGGCTACGTCATGTGCTTTTCCGACGTGACGGCGGAGGCACAGGCGCGCCGCGTGCTGGAAAGCGCGCGCGCCGATCTGGAGGCCCGCGTCGCCCTGCGCACCGCCGAATTGACCGCGGTCAACATCGACCTCGCCCGCGCGACCGCTGACAAGACGCGCTTTCTGGCGGCGGCGAGCCACGATCTGATCCAGCCGCTCCACGCCGCGCGGCTGTTCACGGCCGCGCTCGACCGGGAACTGGGCGGCCATCCCCTGGCCGGGAAGGTCGACCAGTCGATCGTCGCCGCCGAACGCCTGCTGCGGGCGCTGCTCGACATTTCCCGGCTCGACGCGGGCGGGATCGAGCCGGTGGTGCGGCCGCTCGCGCTGCGCCCGCTGCTGCGCGAGCTGATCGACGGCTTCGCGCCGCAGGCGGCGGCCAAGGGGCTGACGCTCCGCCTCGCCCCGGGGAACGCGGTGGTGGCCAGCGATCCCGCGATGGTCAGGTCGATCGTGCAGAACCTGATGTCCAACGCGGTCCGCTACACGATGCGCGGCGGCGTCGTCGTCGGCCTGCGTCGACGGGCAGCGCATATCGTGATCGAGGTCTGGGACAGCGGCCCGGGCATCCCGCCCGCCGACCGGCAGCGCATCTTCGGCGAGTTCGAACGGCTGGAAAACAGCGACGATGTCGGCGTCGGGCTGGGGCTGGCGATCGTCGAGCGGACCGCGCGACTGCTCGACGTGCCGCTCACCCTCACCAGCGTGGTGGGGCGCGGCAGCCGGTTCGCGGTGGCCTTGCCCCGGACCACGGCGATGCCGGCCCCGATCGGCGTGCCGACGCCGCCCGGCATCGCCCGCCCCGCGACGATCCTCGTCGTGGACGACGACAGGCGGGTGGGCGATGCGATGGCGGCGATGCTGGCCGCCCGTGGCCACCGGGCGATCCCCGTCCGCGACGCATCGGCCGCGCTGGCGGTGGCGGCGCCTTATGACGCGGCGCTGGTCGATTTCCATCTGGGCGGCACGCTCGACGGCCTGTCGCTGATCGCCGCGCTGCCCGCCGTCCCGGCGGCACTGGTGACCGCCGATCCCGATCCGGCGCTGGCGCAGCGCGTCGCCGCGCGGGGGCTGGCGCTGCTGGCCAAGCCGCTCGATCCATCGGCGTTCGATGCCTGGCTGGCAACCGTCCTCAGTCGGTGATGCCAAGCCCCAGCGCGCGGGCGGCCAGCGCGGCCTGGGTGCGATTGGTGACGTCCAGCTTGCGCAGCACCGCGGTCATGTGCGCGCGCACCGTCGCCTCGCTGATGCCCAGGTCGTGGGCGATCTCCTTGTTGTACCGCCCGTCGAGTACTCCCAGCAGCACCTTGAGCTGGGTCGGCGTCAGCGACGCGACGCGCGCCGCCGCGTCGCTGACCGCGTCGTGCGGCCCGCCCCGGTCGACCGTCACCGCTTCGCCGTCCAGCGCCGCCGCCACCGCGCGCTCGATCGCGGCCAGATCGGCGTCCTTGCTCAGGAAACCGACCGCGCCGAACCGCCGCACCTCGGGCAGCGCCCGTGCGGGATCGGCGCTCGACACCACGAGGATCGGCACCGCCGGCCGTTCGGCATGGAGGAGCGCCACCCCGGAATAGCCGATCGCCCCCGGCATCTTCAGGTCGAGCAGCATCAGCAGCAGGTCGTCCGTTTCCGCCGCCAGCGTCGCGGCGCGCGCCAGCGTGCCCGCCTCCACGATGCGCGCCGTGGGGCGCACCGTGGCGACCGCCAGCATCAATGCCTGACGGAACAGCGGATGGTCGTCCGCGATCAGGATCGTGCCGGTCAGCCGACGCGATCCCGGATCAGCGCATCGACCACCGACGGGTCGGCCAGCGTGGAGGTATCGCCCAGGCTCGACGTGTCGCCCTCCGCGATCTTGCGCAGGATGCGGCGCATGATCTTGCCGCTTCTGGTCTTGGGCAGGCCCGGCGCGAACTGCAGCGCGTCGGGCACGGCGATCGGGCCGATCTCCTTCCTGACCCATCGGCGCAGCTCGTCGCGCAGTTCGTCGGACGGCGCGGTGTCCGCATTCAGCGTCACATAGGCGTAGATGCCCTGCCCCTTCACGTCGTGCGGCATCCCGACGACCGCGGCCTCGGATACCTTGGCATGGGCGACCAGCGCGCTCTCCACCTCGGCGGTGCCCATGCGATGGCCGCTGACGTTGATGACGTCGTCGACCCGGCCGGTGATCCAATAGTCGCCGTCCGCATCGCGCCGCGCGCCGTCGCCGGTGAAATACTTGCCGGGATAGGTCGTGAAATAGGTCTGCACGAATCGTTCGTGATCGCCCCACACGGTGCGCATCTGCCCCGGCCAGCTATCGGCGAGGACCAGATTGCCTTCGGTCGCGCCCTCCAGCACCTGCCCCTCGGCATCCACCAGTTGCGGCTGCACGCCGGGCAGGGGCTTGGTGGCGCTGCCCGGCTTGGCGTCGGTCGCATGGGGGGAAGGCGCGATCATGATCCCGCCCGTCTCGGTCTGCCACCAGGTGTCGACGATCGGGCAGCGGCCATCGCCCGCGACGTCGTGATACCAGCGCCATGCCTCCGGATTGATCGGCTCGCCGACGCTGCCGAGCAACCGGAGCGAGGCGCGCGACGACCGCTTCACCCAGTCGTCGCCCTCGCGCATCAGCGCGCGGATCGCGGTGGGGGCGGTGTAGAAGATATTGACGCCGAGCCGGTCGATCGTCTCCCAGAAACGGCCATGGTCGGGATAGTTCGGCACGCCGTCGAACATCACCGTCGTCGCGCCGCTGGCCAGCGGGCCGTAGACGACATAGCTGTGGCCGGTCACCCAGCCCACATCCGCCGTGCACCAGAATACCTCGCCGTCGCGATAGTCGAACACGTCGCGGAACGTCTTGGTCGCCCAGACCAGATAGCCGCCGGTCGTGTGCAGCACGCCCTTGGGGCTGCCGGTCGAGCCGGACGTGTAGAGGATGAACAGCGGGTCCTCCGCGTTCATCGGCTCGGGCGCGCAGTCGGGCGCGGCCTGCGCCACCGCCTCGTCGTACCAGAGGTCGCGGCCCGCCGTCATCGCCACCTTCCCGCCCGTGCGCCGCACGACCAGGACGCGGGCGACATCGGGGCAGTTCGCGAGCGCGGCATCGACATTGGCCTTCAGCGGAATGCGCTTGCCGCCACGGCAGCCCTCGTCCGCGGTGATGACGATCCGCGAGCCGCAGTCGCGGATGCGGCCGGCCAGGCTGTCGGGCGAAAAGCCGCCGAACACGACCGAATGGACCGCCCCGATCCGGGCGCACGCCAGCATCGCCACCGCCGCCTCGACGATCATCGGCAGGTACAGCGTCACGCGGTCGCCCTTCGCCACCCCTTGCGCCTTCAGCACGTTGGCGAAACGGCAGACCCGTTCGTGCAGGTCGCGATAGGTGACGCGCAGCGTCTCGCCCGGCTCGTCGCCTTCCCAGACGATCGCGATCTGATCGCCGCGCGTGGCCAGATGCCGGTCCAGGCAGTTCGCCGACACGTTCAGTTGCCCGTCCGCGAACCAGCGGATGCGGAAATCGGCGGCGTCGAACGATGTGTCCTTCACCTCGTGGTAGGGCACGATCCAGTCCACGCAGCGCCCATGCTCGCGCCAGTAGCCGTCCGGGTCGGCCGCCGCCGCGGTGTGGGCGCGGTCCAGGGCATTGGCGGGCGCATCATCGCTCTGGTCGTCGGGCCGGTGGATCGCGACGGACATCACTCTCTCCTGATCTACTGTTGTGGCGCGTTCTAGGGGCTGGCGGCGGCGAGCGGTATACGACGTTTATCGCGGTTCCGCAGCACCGGTCCTTGGGCGATGATGCCTCCAAGAAAACACGGGCACGACCCGTCAGGGCAGGAGAGGCGGATGAGCGGGCTCGCATATCGTATGCCACGACCATGGGCGTTGTCGGGCGTTGCCGCGCTGGCGCTCATGCCGGCGCCCGCCCATGCCCAGAACGCCACCCCGCGCGAGGCGGCGCTGGAGGCGCGGCTGAAGATGCTCGAACAGGCGGTGGTCGATCTCCGTGCCGAACTGGCCGAACGACGCGGCACGGCGGCGACCGCCCCTGCGTCCCCGCCGCCGGTGCAGGCAGCACAGACCCCCTCCGCACGGGCCCCCTCCACCCCATCGCAACCGGCACTCGTCGCGGTCGCATCCGGCCCGACGCGCGAAGCGGCCAATCCGCAGGTGGCGAACAGCGGCATCGCCGGCCGTCCGACCGCCAACAGCGCCGCCACCGGCACGGCGACGGCGTCGAACGACGGGTTCCGGATGGGCAACACGACGGTGAAGCTGGGCGGCTTCGTCCGCCTCAACGTGATCGGCAGCCGGTACAGCGACGGCGAGGTCGCGGTCGGCGGTCTGGGCAAGGAGTTCTTCCTGCCGCAGCAGATCCCCGTCGGCGGCGGCTTCTCCAGCCAGGACCTGCTGTTCTCCGCGCGCCAGACGCGGCTGGTGTTCAGCACCGCGACGCCGGTCAACGGTATCGAGGCCAAGACGCTGGTCGAATTCGACTTCGCGCTGGCGACCGCGCCGGTCGGCGCGCAGCGGGCGACCAACCCCTATGTCCCCACCTTCCGGCGTGGCTTCATCGAATATGGCAACCTGCTCGTCGGGCAGGAGTGGTCGACCTTCCAGAATCTCGGCGTGCTGCCCGAGACGACCGACTTCGTCGGGCCGCTCGACGGCACCGTGTTCAACCGGCAGGCGCTGATCCGCTACACGATCCCGTTGCGCCCCGGCCTGTCGCTGCAGGTCGCCGCCGAAAACGCCAACACGCAGACCGCGCTGCCGACCAACCCCGCGCTGGTCGATACCGACGACGACCGGCTGCCCGACATGGTCGCGCGGATCAACTGGAAGGCGTCGCTGGGCGAATTCGCGCTGGCCGGCGTCGCGCGCGAAATCCGCACCGACACGCTGGGCGTCGGCCATTCGACGTTCGGCTGGGGGCTGTCGGGATCGGGCAAGATCCCGATCGGACGACGCAACGACCTGCGCTTCATGGCGACCTATGGTCAGGGGATCGGCCGTTATCTGGGGCTTGGATACGTCCCCGACGCGATCTTCGGCGGGCCGGTGCAGCGGCTGGCCCGGATCGACAATTTCGCCGGGTTCGCGGCGTTGAAGATCGGCTGGACCGATACGATCCGCTCCACCTTCATGGGCAGCTACCAGTCGGCCGAGTATCCCGATGGCATTGCGGTGACCGGCCTGGCCAACGCCAAGTCCTATGGCGGGGCGGCCAACCTGTTCTGGTCGCCGGGCAAGGGCTTCGACATCGGGGTCGAGTATCGGCACGCCGTCCGCGAATTGCTGTCGGGCGACACCGGGGCGCTCGACCGCCTCGAATTCGCATTCAAATTTGGCTTCTAGAACAATCAGGGAGAGCGGCGCGATGGCGACGACATATGACGGGGCGACCGATCCGGGCGCTACCTTCCAAAGCGACAAGAAGGTCATCATCGCCTCGTCGCTGGGCACGGTGTTCGAATGGTATGATTTCTACCTGTACGGGCTGCTTGCCACCTACATCTCGGCGCAGTTCTTCTCGGGCGTGAACGAGACGACCGGGTTCATCCTGGCGCTCGGCGCGTTCGCGGCGGGGTTCGCGGTCCGGCCGTTCGGCGCGCTGGTGTTCGGGCGGATCGGCGATCTGGTCGGACGCAAGAACACGTTCCTCGTCACGATGGGGATCATGGGCCTGTCGACCTTCTCGGTCGGCCTGCTGCCCTCCTACACCTCCATCGGGGTCGCCGCGCCGCTGCTGCTGGTCCTGTTGCGGCTGCTCCAGGGGCTGGCGCTGGGCGGGGAATATGGCGGCGCCGCGACCTATGTCGCCGAACATGCGCCGCAGCATCGCCGCGGGCTTTACACCAGCTTCATCCAGACCACCGCGACGCTCGGGCTGTTCGCGGCGCTGCTCGTGGTGATCGGGCTGCGCTATCTGCTGGGCGAGGAGGCGTTCGCCTCATGGGGCTGGCGCCTGCCGTTCATCATCTCGATCCTGCTGCTCGGCGTATCGCTGTGGATTCGCCTCCAGCTCGCCGAAAGCCCCGCGTTCCAGCGGATGAAGGACGAGGGCAAGACCTCCAAGGCACCGCTGACGGAGGCGTTCGCCCGCTGGGGCAACCTCAAGATCGTGCTGATCGCCCTGTTCGGCGCCGCGATGGGGCAGGCGGTGGTGTGGTACACCGGCCAGTTCTACGCGCTGTTCTTCCTCGAAAAGATGCTGAAGGTCGACGGCGCGACCACCAACGTGCTGATGGCGGTGGCGCTGGCGCTGGGCACGCCGTTTTTCGTGATCTTCGGCTGGCTGTCGGACAAGATCGGGCGCAAGCCGATCATCATGGCCGGCTGCGCGCTGGCGGCGCTCACTTACTTCCCGCTGTTCGGCGCGCTGACCCAGGCGGCCAACCCGGCGCTGGCGGCGGCACAGGCGGCCTCGCCGATCACCGTCGTCAGCCACGACGCCGACTGTTCGGTGCAGTTCGATCCGATCGGCCGCAACAAGTTCGACAGCAAGAGCTGCGATATCGCCAAGTCGTTCCTCGCCAAGAACGGCGTCAACTACACCAATATCGAGGCGCCGGCCGGCACCGTCGCGCAGGTCCGCATCGGGCAGCAGACCTTCACCGCGCCCGATCCGACGCAGGTGACCGGGGCGGCGCGCGCGGCCGCGATCACCGCCTATCAGGGCGAACTGAAGAGCGCGATCGCCGCGGCCGGTTATGCCGCCAAATATGATCCGGCGGGCATGAACACGCCGCTGGTCATCGCGATCCTGTTCTTCATGGTGCTGCTGGTGACGGCGGTCTACGGTCCGATCGCGGCGCTGCTGGTGGAGCTGTTTCCCACCAACATCCGCTACACCTCGATGTCCCTGCCCTATCATATCGGCAATGGCTGGTTCGGCGGCTTCCTGCCGACCACCGCCTTCGCGATGGTCGCGGCGACGGGGAATATTTATTACGGGCTCTGGTATCCGGTGGTGCTGGCGGTGGTGACGCTGGTGCTGGGGCTGCTGTTCCTGCCCGAGACCTTCAAGCGCGACATCAACGCCTGACCACGCACGGGGGATGCCGACGCGCCATGCGTCGGCATCCCCCGTTCATCGCCCTCCTCCGACGGGCTGATCGCCGTGATCGGCTTTCTCGCGGCATTCATCCTGTCGAAAAGCGGCGGGTGACGTTCATCCCCGCCAACGGTCACCCATGACATTGCGCCGGTCTTGCAGTGATTCTGCCCTGTTCGTAGGACGAGAATAAGGGATATGATCCCTCGACCGGACAGAAGCGGTTCACCCACCCAAATACGTCATTTTACCTGTCCCATATCGGAACAGTCGCCCAGTACCCGCAAATAAAGTGTTAAAATTTGGTTACATCCGAACAAGCTATCTCTAGTGACGCCCCTGCGTCTCGCGAATCACCGCTGGGATGCGCGTAACCGGGTGTATCCATGACTTCCTTCAAGACGATGCTGCTTGCCGCAGCGGTATTTGCCGTGCCCTCGACCGCCAATGCAGCGCTGGTCGGCAGCCTGGGCGGCGGCACCGGTCCGTTCCGTACCCTGACCTCGGCCGGTCTCGACGACGGTGCCATTGCGACGCTTTCGGGCGGCGCGGTCTACACGGCGGATCTGCCCTTCGCCGACATTCCCGAGGGTGACATCGCCGGCAACGCGTTTCTCGCCGCCGGCGTGCAGGCCGGCCAGCCCGCCGTGCTGAACTTCACGAACCCGACGACGTATGTCAGTTTCCTGTGGGGTTCGCCGGACGTCTACAATCGCCTGTCGCTGACCACCAGCGTCGCGACCTACGCGTTCGACGTCGCCAGCCTGGGCTTCGCGGTTCGTGACGGCAACCAGTCGTTCTCGCAGTACGTGCAGTTCGCGGCATCGGCCGGCGAGACGATCACCAGCCTGTCGTTCAGCAACGCGCCCATGACGGACGCGTTCGAAGTCGCCAACTTCACCGTCACCGCGGTGCCCGAGCCCGCTACCTGGGGCATGATGCTCCTCGGCTTCGGCATGGTGGCCGGCGCTGCCCGCTATCGTCGTCGCAGCACGAAGGTCGTGTACGCCTGATCTAGCCTCGGCTACGATCGTATCGAGGGGCGCCGGTCGGAAGATCGGCGCCCTTTTCGTTGCGGGGCGATCGGGTTTGCGTCGCCGATGCGGCGAACCCGATCAGAGATCATCCAGGAAGTTGGTGAGCATGACGTCGACACAATCCGGATGCGACCATGCGCGATTGCGCGCCCTGTTGCTGGATGCGATCCTCGAAGCCGATAAATGCGATGACAACATCGTCGCCGCCCATATCGAAACCGCCCTCGCCGTGCTCCGCGAAGATGGACCGAATCAATCCAGCGATCGCTGAACGGCGTACAGTCTTTCCAGCAGGTTGCTGACGACCGCGTGGCCCCGAACGCTCAGGGCCAGCAACTCACCCCGGCGATCGATCAGGCCATGATGTTCGAGGGCGCCGATCCAGCGCTCCGTGACGGACGGTGCCAGGCTTCCGGGCGGTGTCAGATCACCGGCCGACAGATATTGGGCATCCTCTTCGGCGACATGAAGCGCCAGCAGGATGTCGAGGCCCGGCGAGCCATAGAAGCCGGACGGCAGGCAGTCCGCCGCCACCCGCGATGCGCATAACATCCGGCGGGCGAGCTTTGCCGTCGTCGTCGTCGCCAGCGTGCGCGCGGGGCCATGCGGCGGGTCCAGCGTCTTGGTCATATCATTCCCCTGACCGATGCATCGGACTAGTGATTCCGCCCTCGATTCAAGGCGGTTGCATGTCGCGTAGGGGTTGCTTTCACACCTTGCAACGCTGGAACCAACGGGGAACGACGGGGCTGGCGGATCGGGCGCTCGCCGGCCCCGTCGCGCGCCTCACATCGTGAACCGCACGCCGGCCCGCACCCGCCGGTCGGCCGGGACGGGCGATACCGCCGCGCCGTCGGCCAGCGTCAGGTTCTCGCCCGCCGCGAACAGCTCAAGCCCGGGGGCGAGCCGAAAGCCGACCCTGGCATCGACCGCGACCGCATCGTCGACCGGGTAGAGCAACAATTGCGGGGTTCCGGAGAAGGCGAACTGACGGGTGGCGGCGGTATATCGCGCCACCCCGGACAGCGACAGCCGCCCGGCCGTATAACCCAGCGTGACGTTGGCCTTGTGCGCCGGCGTGGTCGATTCGGGTGACAGCGCATAGGGGATCGGCAGGGCGGTGCCGGTCAGTCGCTCGTCCGTATGGGTCCAGGTGTAGTTGCCGCGCCACGACAGGCCGCCGATCGTGCCCGATGCGGACACCTCGGTGCCATAGGTGGTGAAATCGCCGACCGTCCTGAACCGCGCCACCAGCGAGGGCAGCGGCGTTAGGAACAGCTCGGTTTGCAACCCGTCGCCGGGCGAGGCGATCGCATCGTTGGTCCGCGTCGCGAACGCCGTCACTTCCAGCTTCGTCGTGCCCAGCGCGTGGACATAGCCGATCTCGCCGCTCCACACGCCGGCCGGATCGATCCGGGGCGATCCGGCGACGAAGACCGGCACCGGCGACGGCGTGACGATGGCCAGGCGCGTGCCCAGATTGGCCAGCGAGGGCAGTTGATAGCCGCGCCCGCCATTGATCCGCAGCAGCCCCTGATCGCCGGTACGGACGAGCAGCGCGACATTGAAGGTGACGCGGGTGAACGCCCGGTCGAAATCGCGGGGATCGTTATAGGCGGGCTGGGCGATCATGCCGTCCTGATGCAGCCACAGGCGATCCAGCCGCCCTGCCGCGGTCAGCGAGATACGATCGTCCGGATGCACGTCGAGCATCGCATTCGCCGATGCCACATCGTACGAGATCTGCCGGGCGAACTGGTCGATCGAGCGCAGCCGGCTGTTGCGGTATTCGCCACCCAGCCGCAGCGTGTCGTTCGTGCCGAGGCGGACGAGCGTGGACGCCTGGGTGACGATGATCCGGTTCCTCATCCTGATCGGGACACTGGTGTCGACCGCCGTGCCGACGCCGTATCGCGCATCCAGCCAGTTGACGTAGCCGTTCAGCGTCACGCCGCCCCAGTCCGTGTCGCGCGCCGCCGTGGCATGGACGTTGTCGCTGCGATACCGCTGGTTGGACAGCAACTGGCTCGGCAGATATTCCATCTGGCGGTTGGTGGCATGGCCGCCCCCTACCGCCAGATCCAGCCCGCCGACCGTGCCGGTGACGTCGCCCGACACCTGATCGCTCACGACATCGCCGATCATGGCCGGTCGCAACAGCGATGCGGGGATGCGCCGTTCGTTTTCGCGGGCATGGCCGCCCGCCAGCTTGATCGCGATCGCCGACGTGACGGGCAGCATCACCGATCCCGCCAGCTTGCCGGCACCGTGATTGCCCCCTTCCGCCATCGCCGTCGCGGACGGTGTCCCCCCGGCCCGCCGGGTGATGATGTTGACGACCCCGGTCGCGGCGTTGAACCCGAACAGCGCGTTGGCGGGCCCCCGCACTAGTTCGATCTGCTGGATTTCGTCGAGCTGCACGCCGAGCAGGTTCCAGTCGGTCATCCCGTAATGATCGAGATAGACCTGCCGGCCGTCGAGCAGCACGAGCAGCCGGGCATTGTAGGTCTGCACCCCGCCGCGCACCGCGACGTCGCTGTGTCCCGCCGTCCAGCGGTTCACGTCGATCCCGGCATAGGTCTTCAGCAGCCCCGGCACGTCGCGCGCCGGGGAACGCGCGATCTCCGCCTGCGTGATGATGATCGTCGAGGCGGGCAGTTCGGATGCGCGTTGCGGCTTGCCGGTGACGCTGGTCGTCACCGGTTCGCCGATCGCGTCCTGCAACGCCTGATAATCGATCGATTGCGCGAGCGCGGCGGGCGAAGTGACGGCGGCGCCAACGAGGGCAACCAGGCGAAGGGTGCCGATGCGAAGGGAAACGGACATCAGATTTCCTTCACCAGCATCAGGAATGCCGATCCGAACCGGATATTGGCCGCCCGCGCCGCGGCACGGCTGACGGTGATCTGCACCTTGGGGCTGGTGGCGATGCCGACCACGCAATGGCCCGCCTGCACGCAGGCGGGGTCCGACGAGATGGTGAGCACCGACGATCGCGCGGCGACGGCGGAGATATTGTCCTGTTCCCCGCGCAGACCGGTGGTCACGAAGGCGACCTGATAGCCGGTCAGCGTGCCCATCGACCCGATCGGCACCCGCCGCGTCCTGATCGTGCCGCGCCCCGCGCTGATCCCCGATCCCGTGGACCGCTCGATCGCGTCCGCTTCGGCCTCCGATGCCTCGTTACCCGGCGCGAACAGGATCGCCGCCGGCACGGCACCGGCACGGGCCGGCAAGGTAAACGACACGACCCGCGCCGCGATGGGCACGTTAAGACCCGCCGAGGTCGGCGTCGCCCACCCCGACACTGCCAGCGCACACGCTAACCTTCTTAGATACAAAGAAATAACCCCTTCTCGATACCGAAGGGGGCATACGGATCACGACTATCCAATTAGTTAACGCGACAGCGCCTCGGCCGCCCAGACCAATTACCGCTATCAAGGGATCGCAAGCGCCCAGTGTGCGGGAAGACGCCGGCGATCGACCCGCCGCGACGGGCGACCACGCGCCGCCAGTACACTTCCGCTCTACCGTGCCCAGCCCGTGATCCTTCCATCCGCGCTATCGATCGAACGGACAGGGACCATCGAGACCCGGTTGATCCGTGACATGAAAAAGGGCCGCCAACCTCCCGGTTGGCGACCCCTCACTTACGCCCATGTCATGGGAGAAATCAGGCGTAGGCAATTTTCGTAGCACGACGACGGTAGCGGGCGGTCGCACCGATCATGCCGAAGCCGACCAACATCATCGCCCAAGTGGCGGGTTCGGGAACGGCGCTGGTGACGTTGAGGGTACCCAATGCGATAGCCAGCGAATTGCTGGAAAACAGCGTGAATTTACCTGTCGACAACGTTGGGGTGCTCAACGTGCCGGAGAATAACTGCTGACCGAAATATGAGGTGGTCGGCGAGTTAAGTCCGCCGCCATCAACCGATGTGTAGAATGTGAAGCCGGGAGTGGAAGATGCTGGTGCACCATTTACAGTATAATTCTGCACATTGACCATGAACGAATAAGCACCCATGTTAAAAGATGATGGGTTGCTGTCTATATTGAAGGAAAAGCTGGGATATTCCGCTGCGGTTGCGGTAAAATTGTAAAGCAGCGGTTCTGCCGTTGCAGAACCGGCCGTCACGGCGGAGCCAAACAGCGCCGCAGCCAATGCGATTTTCTTCATCATCCACCCCTTTGAAGCCAGATTGCTCCGATGCGGCCTAATTGATGCAGGATGGACGGCGCTGCAACAGTGTGGATATAGTTAATACATCCCGTATTGGAGCGATTGCCATTGTGGCGAAGCCGCCCTCCTCATAACCGGCGGCCCCATTGTTGGTCGCAAGACATTGAAAACGGACGATGACTGGCGATCAGCGCTCCCCCACTCACGCCCAAAAAGGAAAGAATCAGGCATAAATGGTCCTGACAGAATGCCGACGGTAACAAGCAGTCGCACCGACAGTCGACCAGCATCATCGCCCATGTCGGCATTTCAGGATCTGCCGCGGCGGCCCAATCACATGAAAATCACACCGCCAGGTGGTCCCCCAAGAACACCCGCAGCTAACTAACTGTTTTTATTGGAAAAATGGTGCCCGGAGACGGATTCGAACCGCCGACACTGCGATTTTCAGTCGCATGCTCTACCAACTGAGCTATCCGGGCAGACCGCTGTCGCGATCGGAAGCGCGTCCCTAGTCGGGCTGTTCGGGGTTGTCCAGCCCCTCCGGCACCGGCGGGCCGGGGATACGATATCCCTCGCCCAGCCATTGCAGCAGATCGCGGTCGCGGTGCCGCGCCGAACAGAAGGGTTTGTACGCGGGCACGGCGGGATCGCCGCAGATCGGACAGGTTGGCTCGGCCATCACGCACTCTCCCATTCGTGGACGACGCCGGTGCGCCGCGCCAGTTCCGCCAGCCAGGGCGGCCGCGCCGTCAGTGCAGCGTGCACCGCGGGCGTGATCCGGTGGCGCCGGTCGGATCGCGGCGGCGCCCGCTCGATCTGCCGGAGCAGCGCCCGCGCCGCCGATGCCGCCGGGTCGGCGCGCCACCGTTCGGGCAGCGATGCGCGCGGGCGCGGGCAGACGATCTGGAGGAAACCGAACCCGTTCATCGCCGTCCGCTCGAACGGCATCGGCAGCGCGGCGTCGATCGCGGTGGCCACCGCCAGCCGTTCCGCCTTGCCCGCCACGGTCGGGAAATCGATCCCGATCGATCCGCCGATGCCATGCCGGCGAATCGCCGCCGCCACCACCGGCGCCGCCGCCAGCGCCAGGCTGGCGGCCGGCGGCGCACCGTCGACGTCGAACAGCGTCATCGCCGGAGTCGGCGTCATCCGCAGCGCGCCGCCGGCAAAATCGATATCGCCGTGCATCGCCTCGTCCAGCAGCTCGGACCAGCCCGCTGCCTCCAGATCGTCCGCCTCATGCGCCTGCAGCCGGCGGACGGGATGGCCACTGGCGGCGATCCGCGCCCGCAGGTCGGGACCGGGCACGGGCGGCAGGTCGCTCGGCATCGCCTTGGCGGGCTTCAGCCGTCGTCCCTCGGCCATCGCCTCGCGCGTGATCGCGACGGTCAGCGCCGCGCCTTGGGTGATCCCCGCCGGCAACGCGCCCAAAAGCGCCTCGCCACCATCCGCCAGCACCACCCGCCCCCGCCGCACCGGCAGCAGCTCGACCAGCCGGGCGCGGTGGACGCCGCCGACCAGCGGCCCGGCATCGTCCGGCTCGATCGCCGCGACGACGATCCGGCCGTCCTCGACCAGCGCGGCGCGCGCCTCGCCGATCCCCGCCTCGTACAGCCACTCAGCCAAGCGGCGCGTCGACCGGATAGCCCGCGGTCAGCAGCATCGCCCGCGCCTCGAACAGCGGCAGGCCGATCACGCCGGAATGACTGCCCGACAGAAAGCGCACGAACGCCTCCGCCCGGCCCTGGATCGCATAGCCGCCCGCCTTGCCCAGCCCTTCGCCGCACGCGACATAGGCGTCGATCTCCGCAGGCGTCAGCGGCTTGAACGCGACGATCGTGTCCGCGATCCTGGTGCGGACCGTGCCCGCCGCGTCGATCACGCACAGCGCCGACAGCGCATGATGGCGGCGGCCCGACAGCAGGGCCAGCAGGCGGCGCTGCACCGCTTCGGTATCGGCGGGGGGCAGGATGCGGCGGCCGACCGCGATCGTGGTATCGCCCGCCAGCACGATCTCGCCCGGCGCCCGCGCGACGGCCTGCGCCTTTTCGGTCGCCAGCCGCAGCGCATAGGCGCGCGGCACCTCGCCCGCGCGCGGACTCTCGTCGATCGCGGGGGCGGCGATACGCGCGGGCACGACACCGATCCGCGCCAGCAGATCGCGCCGGCGCGGCGAGGACGAGGCGAGCACGAGCGTCACCGGCGCGGGTCCGGCCGGCACCACGCCGTCACTTGAAGCGATAGGTGATCCGCCCCTTGGTCAGGTCGTACGGGGTGAGTTCGACCAGCACCTCGTCGCCCACCAGCACGCGGATGCGGTTCTTGCGCATCTTGCCGGCCGTGTGGCCCAGAATCTCGTGATCGTTTTCGAGCTGTACACGGAACATCGCGTTGGGGAGCAATTCCACCACGCGGCCGCGCATCTCGAGCAGTTCTTCCTTGGCCAAACAAAATCCTCAGGCAAGCGTAAAGGCGCGTCGCCCTACCCGATCGGCGCCCGAAAGGAAAGACAGGACGATGCCCGTGATGATATGGGGTCGCCGCCGCCCCGCAAAAGGGCGTATCGCACGGGCCACCGCCACCGGGTCATGACGGTTGCCAAATATTTTCCGGCAGGGGAACCATCGGCACTGCCGGAAGAACGCACCCGTTGTATCCGGGCCAGCGCGCTGCCATGGACCTGATCGACTGTCCCTTTCCCGGAGTTTGCCCGCATGTGCGGTATCGTCGCCTTCGTCGCCGACCATTCCATCGCGGAGCGCACCGTCCGCGCGCTCGAACAGCTCGAATATCGCGGCTATGATTCCTATGGGTTCGCGTTCGTCGTCGATCCGGGGCTGGAGATCGTCCGCGGCGTCGGCCCGCTGTCGGAACAGGCGCCCGCCCTGATCGCCGGTGGCCTGCCGACCGCCCATGCCGCGATCGCGCACACCCGCTGGGCGACGCATGGCAAGGTATCGGTGCCCAACGCGCATCCGCACCGCTCGTTCGACGGCAAGTTCGCGGTCGTCCACAACGGCGTCATCGACAATTATCTGGAGTTGCGGCGCGATCTGACCGCCACCGGCGTCGTCTTCGCGTCGGAAACCGATACGGAGGTGATCGCCCACCTCCTCGCGCGTCATTATGCCGACACCGCCGATCTGGACACCGCGCTGCACGCGACGCTCGCCGCGCTGTCGGGCGAATTCGGGCTGGCGATCACCTGCACCGACCAGCCCGGGCTGCTCGTGGCGGCCCGCCGGATGAGTCCGATCGCGGTCGGCATCGCCGGCGGCGCCGGCTATGTCTGTTCCGATCCGATCGCGGTCGCCGGGCAGGACGGCTGGATCGCCTATCTCGAAGAGGACGAGATCGCCTTCGTCACCGAGGATGCGGTCCGCATCGCCTCGTTCGCCACCCCCGACTTCCCGGTGCGCGAGGTCGGGAAGATCGCGCTGACCACCGTCGCGGAGGCATCCGAGCTCGGCCGCTGGCCGCATTACATGATCAAGGAGATCAACGAGACCGCGGCATCGGTGCGGATGGTGGCGGGTATGCCGCGCAGCGCGTTCGCGCCCGCCGTCGCGCGGCTGGCCAAGGGGGATATCGCGCTGTGCGGTGCGGGCAGCTCGCACTATGTCTGCATGCTCGGCCAGTATTTCTTCCACCAGATCGCCGGCCGCCGCGCCATCTGCCATTCCGCCGACGAGTTCATGAACCTCGCCCGGCTCGATGCCGACGCCACGCTGATCACCATTTCGCAGTCCGGCGAGACGTACGACACGCTGCGGGTGATGGAATATGCGCAGGCGGACGGCGCCGCGCTGGTCGCGGTCAACAACGTCGCCGGCTCCACCGCGCAGCGGATGGCGGAATTCCCGATCCTGCAACAGGCCGGGCGCGAGGTGTGCGTGCTGTCGACCAAGTCGGTCGTCAGCCAGACCGCGATCGCCTGGCGCCTCGCCGCCGAACTGGCCGCCGGCCCTGACGGTGACGGCGCCGACCTCATCGATCTCGCCACGCTCGCCACCCAGCTCGACGAGCTGGTGCAGGGCATGTCCGATACGATCCGCGACGTCGCCGAACGCTATCGCTGGATCGAGCACTGGTTCTTCCTCGGGCGCGGTCTCCACTGGCCGGTCGCCGCCGAATCGGCGCTGAAGTTCAAGGAAGTGTCGTACATCCATGCCGAGGCGATGCCCGCGGGCTTCCTGAAGCACGGCACCATCTCGCTGATCGACGAAAAGTTCTTCACCGTCGCCTTCATCCCGAATGCGCAGACCGATCCCGAATCCTTCGCGCACGTCGTCTCCAGCCTGCACGAGATCGCGGCGCGCGGCGGCAACATCATCGGCTTCGGCCACGACCTGCCCTCGACCTTCGCGGAAGGGCTGCTGGAGGCGTATATCCAGCTGCCCAGCGTCTCGAAGTTCATGGACCCGGTGATCCAGATGGTCGCCGGCCAGCTCTTCGCCTATCACGGCGCGGTGAAGCTGGGCCGCAACATCGACCGCCCCCGCGCGCTGGCCAAGGCCGTCACCGTCCGCTGATGCTGTCCTACAGCGCCGCCATCCGGTAATCCCCGCCCGACGCTGCTTCCGCCGAAGGAGCGTCGGGCGGGGTGGGAATGCACAGGCGACGGATGCGAGGGACGGTCGATCGGGCGGTGACGGCCGTCATCGCCCTGCACCCGTCTGCCGTGCACCCCTGTAGGATGGGACTTTCGTGACTTTCCGGTGTGACTTTCCGCGCGGCTTTCCGGCCTCAGGGGGCGGGCATCCGTCGCACCGGCGGCATCGCGTTGCAGATGTCCGCGCCGCCCGCCGGCACAGTGAAGAACGGCGGCGTCCGGTTCTCCCGCGCCGCGATCCACGCGGTGAAGCGCGGATTGGCGGTCGCCCGGTACTGGTAATGCGGGCGCTCCGCCGCCGGCAGGTCGCTCGCCAGCCGGACGGAGACGATCGCCGTCCGCTCGCCCTCCGTCTTGTAGAAGCCCAGATCGCCCGTGCCGCGCGGCAGCACCGACAGCCGCTCGATCCCCTCGATCACCCGGCCGACCACCGCGATGTTGCGGTCCAGCGCGCGCGGGGCGTGGCCGATCGCGGTGTACAGGTCGCCGCCGCTGCCCGTGCTCGGCGCCAGGTCGCGCGCCACGCCGACCATGCCGTAACAATGCGGCAGCCACGTCGCCGTGCCGCTCCCCGCCAGCGGCCAGCCATCGGCGCTGTAGCCCGCCCATTCGGCATAGGGATCGCGGCGCGTCAGCCTCGCGACCGGCGCCGCGCCGCCCGTCCATTCATATTCGGCGGGCGGATTGGCGACGACGCCGTCGGGCAACGGCTTCTTCTCGGTCGCGTCGCCCCATTGCGCGACGTAATTGTCCTGCACCCGGTACACGCTGCCACCGGCGTCCCACCATCTGGCCGCGGCCAGCCGCCGGATGTTGCCGACATGCGCCGGCGCATAGGCCGCCGCCAGCCGCACCGTCACCGTCCCGCCGCCGGCCAGCGTCATCACCAGCACCTCGTCGTCGGGAATCGTCACCCAGTCCACGGGCAGCGGATCGGCGGGTTGAACCGTCACGGGCGCCGCCGGGGCGGCCGCCTGCATCGACAAAGCGAGGAGAAGGGCGATCATCCCGCGAACCTGCCCCAGCCCGGCCCCGCACGCAATCTCTTGCACCGACGCGCCCACCCGCCTAGGGGGCCTGTTCCAAGCATGCGGAGCGGTGGCCGAGTGGTCGAAGGCGCTCGCCTGGAAAGTGAGTATACGCCAAAAGCGTATCGAGGGTTCGAATCCCTCCCGCTCCGCCAAGACCTTCTCGTAAGGCTTTGATTTTGCTTGATAATCAAGCTTGTATGGTGTGCCAGCCCCACAGATAGCCCCACACTGAGGTAAGCCACTGCTCTGACGGGCCGCCCCGGAAGGGTAACACCCTTTTTTCGACCTAGACCCCAGCCTTAATACGATAGTAGCCCACAACCATCGCGCGTATTTTTCGAGGTTTTTGACACTCCTAGGACTCGCTGGTTGCCCGGTGCTGTGCTCTCATGAGCAACTTATGCAGGCTCTTAGATCACCGGGCCCATATCGCGAATCGAATCCTACGGCGGGAAATTATGATGGCTTTCGACTGGTCTACGATTTTCGATAATTATGGCATTAAGCGGGTGAGTAGCACTGACAAGAGCAGGCGTGCCTACGTTCCCAACGAAGACCAAAAGGCAGCCTTGGCGGCGGCAGGTAAAAATCCGAGCCTACGAGCCATCTTCCCGATCGAAGTTCTTTTTGACGCCGCAGTTAAGTCGGTGTCCTCGCGCTACTATAACTCCGAACGTAAAGAGCCTGGCCGTACAGCAGAGCCTCGCATTGGCCAAGGTTTAGTCAATTGGGCTCAGGTCGGCGACGAAATAGTCATCGGCAATAAGGGTACACGAGTTATTACGTGCAGGGTAAGCGCATCTCCTTCGCTTGCGTCTGAAGCAGGACGACAACTTGCGCAAAATGGTAACAAAAACAAGATACTCAATCGAGCGAAGCAGGCGAGTGGGCAGCCCGCCCAAGCGCAGGGCAAGGTCAGGGTATACCTTCGTAATCCATACGTCGTCGCGGCTGCCCTGCTCCGTGCCGACGGCTTTTGTGAAGTGCCGGGCTGCACGCGCCGATTATTTAAACGTGATGACGGATCGGTTTTTCTGGAGGTCCACCATATCGTTCCCCTTGCAGAGGGCGGGGAGGATACTCTGGTCAACGCAGCGGCAATCTGCCCCGCCTGTCACCGCGAGGCCCATCACGGCAGGAAACGAACGAAGCTGCGCGGCGCGTTGGCGACTGAGATTGCTGCGAAGCCTCTACCGTGAGAACGGCAGTGCGCACACATACACGGAGAGCGGATGTGCGATTGGAGCGGTTTGGGGTGATAGTTGTGGCAGGAGCAGCCGTCATTTGGGTTGCTGTCGTGTTCCTGTCCGGCTGGGGCTTTAACTTAACAGGAATTGACTGGAGCTTTGAGCGCACGGGCCAGCTTGGTGACTCGTTTGGTGTGCTAAGCTCTCTTATGGCGGGGGTGGCTGCCTATTATGCCTACAGCACATATCGGTCAGCCATATCTGAAGGGGTTAAGGTAGAACGACGTGCGGCAGAAACGTCATTTTTAAATTTGTTTGAGCGTCGCTTCGATGTTCTCGCTCATGTTGGATATAGTCAGAAGAGACTTTTGGGAACCACCATCTCAGAGGTAGCGGTAATTGGGCAGGCAGCTATTGAAAGTATTGCGTCTAGAATGCGACATGGTAGGCTAGAGACCAATCAACAACTTTGGAAAATATATAATGACTCGGTTCAGGGCGTGTCAGGAGTGGCAAGCCTTCTAAGATTTACATACCACATCGTTGCTCTGATTGACCGACAGTTTCCGCAGGAAAACAACGCCAAAATTGCTAAGAAAAACAGTCAATCATACCAATACATTAGGCTATTGCGTGCCCAGTTGTCAGATGACGAGCTACTTATAATAGCGTTGAACTGTGTGGTCAGCAAAGGGTATGGAAAATTCCGTCCATTGGTCGAAAAGTACGCGCTGCTGCACAATCTACCTTACGGCGACCAAGAGGATTTTGGATTAAAAGATTTCTTTGCTGAGACGGCGTTTGGCCTTGAGAAGGAAGACCGCCAAGCATCTAACGACTTGCCGCCCAAAAAGTGGCTGGAAGCAATGCGGCCCGAGAACCAGTAAAATAAATCACCACGCAGCTAAATGGTGAGCAGTCGGGCATCTCCTATGAAGCTCTCCAACGTCTGCAGGTAAGGTTGGACGGTCTTGGGAAACTTGTCGGTTATGCCCGTAGGGACGACCAGCTGAACGCCTGCATGGGTCATTTCTCGAAATTGAGCTTCGGACACGCCCTCCTGCAACGTGAGAAGGTGCTTGGTGGGAATACGGTCAGCCTCGTTGAGTATCTGTCGCCATCGGTCCTTGCATGTCGTTTTCACTGCCAGCATGCGGAGCCTGTCTGCTGGGAAGCTAGCGCTGCGATAGGCGTCCACAGAAGGGAAAAGGAAGTCCGGGCGCTTGCCCGGCTCAGACTCGGGCTGATGAGCAAAGTGCGTGCCTTCGATCAGTCGTTCTTCAATAAAAATTGCTCGCGTGTGTAGTTCCAGCGAGTGCCCCGAACGAGCCTTCCGACGTTGAAGTACAGTTTGGGCGCGAGCTATAAACGCGTCTACCGTAGTGAAGCCGGCTTGAATGTGCGGCAGCTCAATTGCCTGCTCCACACTCCGAAATATTTCGAACTCACAGTCTCTCCGCCGCATGAGGCGACGGTCGGGATCAAGGGCGTTGTCCGGCCGCAGTTCTACGGCCTTGCGGACGATTTCCGCGCCAGATGGGAATTTTTTGCGCCAGACGGGTGAAATTTCTTGATCGCCTAACCAGCAGCTCGCCCGCACCGGCGGTGCTTGTAACAGGCCAAGCAGCCCGCCCTGCGCCGGTGGCCACAGCAGCCATTTGCCCGGCTCAACCGGCCCCACGCGATCCTCAACCAAATCCTCTTCCGTCTCATGTCGGCAGACCCAGACATGACATTCCGGCGCCCTTAATGCATCGATCTTGTTGAATGCAAAGACGGTCAGCGCGCCCGTGCTTTCCGGATCAAGCAGCGCAGATGCCTGTCCACCGAAGTTGGTCAGCCGGGTCTCGTTGCGACCGCCCTTAGGATTGCCATGCAGTTTGTTGTTGTACCAGACCGCGCGAACCTGCTGATGATCGGAGTGGGAGTCGACGTACAGGTCGAACCAGACGTCCGGATTTTTCATCGCCGGCTGATTAAGCGTCGGAAAGAAGTCGAACAGCACCTCGCGTGGAATATAGGGTCCGGCTTGGTGACTCTCGTTCGCCAGCGTGTCGTTAGCCGACAGGCGCTTGACGTACCAGACGAAGCTCGGGCCGCCATATTCATCCAGCCATTCAACAAGATCACCCACCGGCACGCAGCGTTCCCCTGATCTCCCCCTCTTTCCGGTCGGAACGAAGCCAGTCGGCCGCAAGCGGCATGACGGCATCGGCTCCGATCCGGCCGGGGCCTTTCATCGAGCATTCCCAGATTTTCAGCACGCGCCATCCCGCATGGTCAAGCGCAGCTTCAACCTCGGCATCCCGCTCTTGATTTCGACCGATCTTGTGTCGCCAGAAATCTTGTCGGGTGCCCGGCCAGCGGAACAGCGGACAATCATGTGCATGCCAGAAGCAGCCGTGGATGAAGATGACCGCGTTCCAGCGAGGCAGAACCATGTCGGGCTTGCCCGGCAGCGCGCGATCGTGAAGGCGAAACCGGTAACCAAGGGCGTGAAGACCGCGCCGCACCACTAGTTCGGGCTTGGTGTTCTTGCCTTTGATCCCGGACATCATGCGACTGCGAGTCGCCGCATCGACTATATCACCCGGCAAGCGCCAGCTTCCGTTGGAGTCGTTCCGGCTCAATCTCTGCATGATCAACCAGCCACGGCAGCATATGCTCGGCAACTACCTTCACCACAGGGACAACAACGGCGTTGCCGAACTGACGATAGGCCTGCGTGTCAGACACGGGGATGATGAAGTCGCAACCATCGGGTTCATCGAACCCCATTAGTCGGGCGCATTCACGCGGTGTCAGTCGGCGGGGGTTCTTCCCCTTCTGCTCGACAAGGATTTCCGACCCGTCCTTGTAATAGCGCGCCGACAGCGTGCGAGCGACGTCGTTCGGCCCGACTAGGCCAAAACCGAAGCCATTGCCGGCCGCCTTGTGCTTCTCGGCATACCCTTGGAGGTAGCGCCAAAGGTGGTCAGTCAGCGTATATTTCTCCGATACCGATGCGATGTTGCCACGCGTATAGGGAGAATCGAGCTCCTCGGTGCCGTCCTCAGGATGCAGAATGGTAACGAGCTTGGGCCCCTTGAGCGGATCGGGCAGCGCGAGGTCGGCGAAGGTGAAATCGTTCGGATCACGGAAACCCACGATGAATATGCGCTCGCGCTGTTGGGGCACGAACGCTTTGGAGTTGATGACTTTCCAGTGGACCTGATAGCCTAGCTCGTCCGTCAGCGTGCGATGAATCACCTCAAACGTCCGGCCCTTGTCGTGATTGACCAAATTTTTGACGTTCTCCAACAGGAACGCGCGCGGGCGATGATGCTGGATGATTTTCGCTACGTTGAAGAACAGCGTACCTTGCGTCTCGTCGGCGAAGCCATGCGGTCGATTAAGGGCGTTCTTCTTCGACACTCCTGCAATCGAGAAAGGCTGACAGGGGAAACCTGCCAACAGCAGATCATGCGCCGGGATGGTCTCTACCGGCACCTGAGTTATGTCCCCGGTGACTTCATGCTTGCAGTCGTAGTTAGCGAGATAAGTGGCCTGCGAGTACTTGTCCCACTCGCTGGTGAACACGCATTCGCCCCACTCGTCGAAGCCACGACGCAAACCCCCGATGCCGGCAAATAGGTCAATGAAGCGGAACGCCTTGCCATGCGGCTTAGCCACACGGCTTTCTCGGATTATGCCGTCAAGCAGTTTCAAGGCCGCTCGATGGGGAGGAACATCGCCACGTTCCCAACGATAAATCGTGCGGCGAGAAAAACCCGATGTGACAGCGAACGCGTCAACGCTCATGCCAGCGCTTGTACGCAGCCGGGAAAATTCGGAGTTAGTCGAACGCAAGGCGGCACCTCTGGGAATATTTGTGCCAGAGTGGCGGGCAAATTCCCATTTTGCAAGAACAAAGTGGGAATCTTAGCGACGGCGCGGCGTACGCTAAAACCGACTTTGCGTTGCCCTAGATTCGTCAGGAGCGCCGATAGGCAGCCGCGGCGCAGGTTGGGCAAGGAAGACACTGAACGGCGCTGTACGATCTTCCTAGACCGCCTCACCGCCATTCTCCGTTCCAGCCGACCGTTGACGGACCGACAATCTCGATATGGCCCTTCATCGTGTTATTGTCCTTGTCCGTGACGCAGAGAGTAAAAAGCCGGCCCTCGCGATCAAGGGCAGTCGTCCACTGGCCTACGTTCCACTCACCCGACGCTCGCTTGACGTGTCGGGGGGAATTCAGATGCTCCGCGGTCCCCCAAGCCTTTTTGATGTCGGCAGCGGTAGGCTTGGTCTTGAGTAAAAGTCGATCGCCCGCCTTCATGAGAAGCCAGTCGGACAAGGGAGTATTGCGGCCCATTGGCGTGCGCTGCACCCGGATCACTTCACCGTCGAGCTTCATCCGGTAGGCGCGATCCTGCGGCTTCCACTTGGACGCACGCTGCTTCAGTCGTTTGAGAGTGTGCTCAAGCGTTTCGCCGGGGTTCGGCGCGATGGCCATCTCACCGCCGATCGGCAGATCAAATAATTCCTCGAAGGGGCCAGACCGCTTTGCCATGATCTTCTCCTGCGGCTGGATGCGACCACTCGCTCCATTCTACGCCGCTCTCCAATCTGATTTTTTTGTGCTCTCCAAGTGGACGTGACTTCATCTATTAGCAGTGCTCAATCTGATTTTCTTTCCTTTCTTATTACTTTTTACTTTTCCCTTAAAGGCCAGATATAGAAAACAAGGGGTAGAAAAATCAGATTGTACCCTCCCATAGATTGAAGCGAGAGCCGCCGGGTAGGAACGTAACGAGAACGCTCGCTGTCCAGCAGCTGCGATGAAAGGCCAAGGAAGCGGCTCAAAGCCGCTCCACCCACAGGGCACCAGCGTCGTCGGCCGAAGTCCGGTAACTGCCAAAGCCATTGTGGCGCATGTATTTCACCCGGTTGAGCGCCTTCTCTACATCATCAGCGGTCGGGTCCGGGTTCACCAGCATGCGAGAGCCGAGCGAGAGCTGCTTCCAATCCGACAGCTTCTTCGCTGGCCCCTCAAACAGGTGCCGTGTTCGGATGTACGCCCCCACTATTTGAACATGTAGGGGGGTGCCTGCCCGGCCTAGGCGAATAGCAGAATCGACAGCGTGGCGGTGCTCCCACCGTTGCACGGTTGCCCAATCCCCCTCAGTGGGAAAGGGGCCATGCCAGTCGGTCTCCCCCGCACGCAGGTAGAGGCAATCGCTGATACAAGCAGGCCTCCACCGTCGAAAGTAGTTGTCGCCTTGCTTCACGATTTCGACCGGGCCACGCGGATCGGGGGTCATCGCCGTACCTCCGCGCCATCGGCATAGGTTTCAAGATCGGCCATCGCGTAGCGGACCGCGCCGCCGAACTTGCGAAATGCCGGCCCATAATCGCCGCGCGACCGCCAGCGAGCGAGAGTAGCCGGCGACAATCCAAGATATTCGGCGGCGGCGGCCTCGGTTAGAAAGGATGTGCTATTCATATTATGCTCCGTATGCTGTGTGCTAAACGGAGCAATAAGCTGCTGTGTTCTTCACAGATATAGCAAGCCCTTAGTGGTGGTGCGCGGTTGCGCAGATGGTTCTTATGTTCTTTATCTCCTCCATCTTGCCGTTGATGCTTGAGTCCGGCTGTGCCATCGTCGCCAAGCGTGCGGTGTGTCCCGCGCGTGGGGCGTCGTAACCTCAAAGCTCTCGGCCGGTCGCATTTCTGCGGCCGGGCGGCATGCGCGCATGTCCAGCCGGCTTGCCGGTAAAGGCGCATGCGCCTTGGCGAGAGCTTGGGTTACGAACGCCCGGCTTCGACCGGGCCGCCCCTGAGCAAGATCAGGAGCTGATATGAAAAAAGGTCCGATGTGGGGTGCAATTTTACTGCTGCTAATCGCAGTAAAATTGATTTCAGATCAACGCGCCGCCGACATGACTCACGCTGCCAGTCAGCGTGAACTAGGATACATGAAAGAGCGACGTAGCGAACGAGCACGGATCGATCTAGATCGGCGCTACATGGACTACTGCCGTCAGCACGCAAGATGCTAAGATCAGCTGCACTGTTAAATCACGCCGCACCTGGCCTTTTAACAAGCAGATCATGAAGATCGGCGCTACGGATACGGCGCAGCGAACCAATTTCACAGTAAGGTAGCTTGCCGCTAGCCATCAAGCCGTAGACTGTCGTCTTGCCAAGGCTCAGCACCTGCGCCGCTTCCGTAACGCTATATGCAAGCCTGCCAAGCTGGTCGGGTTTTTCGTTGTCATTCATGTCATTACCTCCGTTGCCCATGTAGGCAACGGAGTAGCGGTGTGTCATTCGGGAAAGCTGAAACTACCCTGTACTTTGGTTCGAAGTGACGTAGTCGGCCCATTGCTTCATCATGTCCCGGCGCTTCTCAAGGTGTTTCGTTCGCAGATATGCTGCAATTTGCTTCTCAGGAATGGCATGGGCAAGGGCAGTTTCAGCGACTTCGCCGGGAAAGGACGTCTTTTCCGCCACCCAGTCGCGGAAGCTGGACCGAAAGCCGTGCACTGTCCAACTTCCGTCAATCGCAGTACGCAAAACTTTTGATAGGGTCATGTCGCTGAGTGGCTGGTCACGCATGCCGGGGAAGATGGGCTCTCCCTTCTTGCCTTTCTGGAGCTTCCGAGCCGTATCCAGCACCGCAGCGGCAGCGGAAGACAGGGGCACGACATGCTCTTTGCGAGCTTTCATGCGCTCAGCTGGCACAGTCCATATGCCGTCTTTGATCTCTTCCCATGTCGCGCCCCGCACTTCTCCGGATCGCGCAGCCGTCAGGATGAGAAAGCGCAGAGCCAGCCGGCCCGCCGTATCGCTGACAGCCAACTTCGTCATGAGTGCCGCGACCTGCTCGTGCGGCAGTGATGCAAAGTGCTCTGGCCGCTTAGTCTGCCTGTTCAGTCCTGCCCGGATCGAACGCATGGGAGCTTCGCCAGCGCAGTAACCCTTTGCGTGTCCCCAATCGAGCACCTTGCCGATCCGTTGAAGTACGCGACGTGCTGTCTCAGGCTTGCTCTGCCAAATTGGCACCATCAGGTCCCGCACGTCACCACTCGTCACCTTATCGATCGCCCGATCACCAATGGTAGGAAAGGCATAGGTCGTAAGAGTGTTGATCCATTGCGCCTTGTGCTTTCCATTACGCCAGTCGCCCTCACGCTCGGCATGGACGGCCTGAGCGGCGGCGCGGAACGTTGGGATTGTGGCAGCAGCCTTTTTAGCTGCGCGCTTGGCTTCCACGGGATCATCACCAGCCCGAAACTGCTTCCGCGTTGCCGCTGCCTTATCGCGGGCCTCTGCCAAGCTCACGTCCGGGTAAGTGCCCAGCCCTATGTCACGTCGCTTGCCGTTGGCCTGTCCGCGCCAAAGCCACGACTTCGCGCCGCTCTCACGCACGACAAGCAGCAGGCCGTCCCCGTCAGATTTACGCGCAGGTCCCTTGAGGGTTTTCACCTGCAAAGCAGTCAGCTTACCCATCAGCGTATCTAGCCCCACATTAAGCCCCACACTTCTATCCGGTTGCAGCCGGTCGTCAAAGGTCAGGTGCGGAAAGTACAGTGTGGTAATGCATGGAATTCTGCGGTTTTATGGTCAGTGGCGATTCGGATCGGCCATAGGTTGGGAGGACTCCCGCTCCGCCATTTACCACCTCAGAAGCCACGATTTTCGGCCAAACAACGGCAGAAGGCCGTCATTTTTGCTTTGGCGCGACACATGCTTTTCGTCCGCATCGGATCGCATGATTTCGCATCAATTTGCCCTGTGCCATAACAGGAGAAGCAAGAGCGGATGTCCGCCGACAGGCGCCAGAAGCTAGACGTGCGCCGCCAAGCATTTTCGGAACAAAGGCGGAACATGAGAGTTGAATTTGGCTATTGACTGTGCTAGCGTAACGCGTAGCTTGACGGGGACCAAATGACATATTCGCCGGCTGTCGAATCTCGCCTGTCGAAACCGCAGGTACATTCGTTCGCAGAGTCGGTTGCTCAGCAGCTCAACTTCTCTGGGGGCGATGACCTGCATGCGTTAGTTGAGCGGATGGGTGGCAGGGTTCAGATTGAGGATACCCTCCTAACCGATCCAGAGCATACCGGTAGCTTGTACGTTGACGGCCCATCGAATTTCCGGATTGTCGTTCCTTCTCATACGAGTCCTGAACGGGACCGGTTCACCGTTGCTCACGAACTGGGTCACTACATCTTACATTACCTCTGGGCAAAGAAGAGGAATCCCACAATCCCTGACCGTGTGGTGGCATTCCGGCGCGGCTCGGAACGCATCGAGTGGGAGGCAAACTGGTTTGCCGCCGCATTCCTTATGCCAGAAGCAAATTTCAGGGCGGTGTTCGCGGACAAGGCGGGGGATATTAGAGCCGTCGCGGATCACTTTCGAGTTTCCACGGCTGCAGCCGAGGTCCGTGCGAAGGGACTGGGGCTCTAGGCCTTGACCGATGTAATCTGCCCTCCGTTCCTCGAGCCACGCTTGAGGCTGTTTCTGAGTGCCGACATAGTTGGGTCAACATCGCTCAAGCAAACAAGAGCAAGGCCGGGTGGCGCCGCCGAAGACTGGAAGACGGGTCCGGTTTGGTTTTCAGCCATTCAGGGGTTTTATTTTGAGGCTGCTCAGGCATTCCTACAGGAGTGGATTAAGCGTAAGAAAGATAGCGACCAACCCCAAGAGCTTTATGGGGATGAGCCGACGTTCTGGAAGTCAATCGGGGATGAAGTTCTTTTCGTCAAGGTTCTCAGCGATCACCGACAGGTTGCGACCACACTGCGATGCTGGTTCCGCGCCGTTGAAAGGATGCGATCTTTCCTAAAAAATGAAAATGCGTCACTAGATGTTAAATGTACGGCGTGGGTTGCAGGTTTTCCTTACCGCAATCGCGAAGTAGTTATCGGTCGATACCCAAGTGAAGACGGCCGACGCGTTGAAAACTACTACCAAGAAAGCGGGAACTTACTCAACTCGATTTATACAAAAAAGAATAGCTCCGGCCTATCTGTAGACTATATTGGCCCTTCTATTGATACCGGCTTTCGTCTCACTGGCTTTTCGTCCAGTAAGAAGATGGTAATTAGCGTCGATATTGCTTATCTCATTTCGATGACAAGCTTTGATGGTGAAGTGGAACGTATCGACCTCAATTATGAAGGCTCACACCCCCTTAAAGGAGTGATGGGAGGAGCCTCTTATCCAGTATTTTGGATAAACATGAGCGGAAGCCATTCTTTGGCAGTAAAAGAGGATAGGTTGCGGGCACAGACGACTTCTAACCGAGAGGACGTGAAGGAGTATTGTGACGTTTTTTATCAGGAGTACTCAAGCTTCACGTTTCGACCTTTCATTAGGGGCGATGTAGGTCAAACAATGGCAAAGATGCCGGCTTGGTATAACGAATACCACTCTCTTCTGGTAAAAAACTTCAACCTTCCCGATAATGAATATACGTCTGAGGAAATTGATCAATACACTGCCGAAGAACCTGTAGACCAAGGCGAGTTTGAAGAGTGGCTTGAAGATATTGCGCCGCCCGATAAACCAGACGGCGGTCCTTCGCCATTTATAGTTGGCGACAACGTTTACCATCAGAAGTTCGGTACAGGCGAAGTCACTGCCATTGATGGCCACAAAGTGGAGGTTCTTTTTGCCTCAGCAGGCAATAAGAGAGTGATGAGTAGCTTTCTGAAAGCTGCTTGACCTCGCTGCGCCGCCGGTAGCTGGAGGCATTTCGGCCTAGACCCGGCTCCGCCCACGCTTGCGCAATCAGCGCTGAAATAAGTCAGGCTCTACAGCGGGGGTGTGGCCAATTTTGCGCCAAGCCGTGCCTTTTTTCGCGGTAAAAATGGGACATGAAACGAGAACCGACGGCGGCGGCAAGATTGCCACAAATTAATAGGATACGGCGCCTATTGGGCGAACTCCCGCTCCGCCAAGTTTCCCCAAAAGGGCAGATCTACCCTCACCAGCCCTAAAGCCGGGCTATGTCCTAGGCGACCGGTCACCACCGATCCGCTGCGCGATGAAATCGGCGTGCGACGGCATCCGCTGCGCGGCGAGCGCGGTCACATGGGCGATGCGGTCGAGGCGGCCGGCGGCGTCCGCCAAGGGCATCGTCGCCGCCAGCGGATCGTGCCCACGGGTGCACAGCCCCTGTCCGTCCATCACCGCAAGCCAGCTCGTTCTGGTGAACAGTTCGTCCGCCTCGCGGAAAATCCGTCCCGTCGCGCGGTAGATGCGGATCCGTTCGGCCAGCGTCTCCGGCACGGCCATCGTCCGCAGCCGGCGCCAATAGGCGGTGTCGTCGCGTTCGGTGGCATGGAAATGCAGGATCAGGAAATCGCGGATCGTCTCGAACTCGGCGGTCATCAGCCGGTTGTAGCGACGGGTGTCGGCCGGCTCGAACGCCCGCGTCGGCAGCATCTCCAGCAATCGGGCGATGCCGGCCTGCACGAGGTGGATACTGGTCGATTCCAGCGGCTCCATGAATCCGCTCGCCAACCCCAGCGCTACGCAGTTGCCGACCCAGAACGCCTCGCGGCGCCCGGTGCGGAACCGCAGCAGCCGGGGTTCGGCCAATGCCTCGCCGTCCAGATTGGCGAGCAGCGTGGCGGTCGCCTCGTCGTCGGAAAGGTCGCCGGACGCATAGACATAGCCATTGCCGGTGCGATGCTGGAGGGGGATGCGCCACTGCCATCCGGCGGCGCGCGCGGTCGACCGGGTGAAGGGCGTCGGCGGCCCGTTGTTGGCGGAGGGCACCGCGACCGCCCGGTCGTTGGGCAGCCACGCGCTCCAGTCCTCGAACCCGGCGCCCAGCGCCTCGCCGATCAGCAGGCCGCGAAAGCCCGAACAGTCGATGAACAGGTCCGCGGCGATCCGCTCTCCCCCCGCCAGCATGACCGCCTCGATGAAGCCGTCCGGCGCACGGCGGATCACCTGCCCGACCCGCCCCTCGCGGCGCACGACCCCCGCCGCTTCGGCATGGCGTCGCAGGTAACGGGCATAGAGGCCGGCATCGAAATGAAAGGCATAGCCGATATGCGACAGGGGCGAGTTGCCCCCGGGCACCGGCCGCATGAACCGGCCACCGGCGGCGGCCGCCGCGCAGATCGAATAGGCGTCGAGCGGTTGCGCCTGCCCCGCCTGCCGCAGCCGATGCCACATCGCTTCGAACGGCACCGGGCCGGCATCGACGCCATAGGTGCCGAACGGATGGAAATACCGATGGCCGGGCCGCAGCCAGTCGACGAATTCGATACCCAGCTTGAAGCTGCCCATCGTCTCGCGAACGAACTCGTCCTCGTCCAGCCCGAGCAGCGCGTTGAACGACTGGATCGGCGGAATCGTCGCCTCGCCGACCCCGATGGTGCCGATCTCCTCCGATTCGACGAGCGTGATCGCGATCCGCTGCGTGCCCAGCACGCGTGACAGCGCCGCCGCCGCCATCCAGCCGGCGGTGCCGCCGCCGACGATGGCGATGCTGCGCAACGGCCCGTCGCGGTTCATGCCGTCACCGCCCGGCCCGTTACCATCTGGCCCGTCACCACCCGGCATTGCAGGAACAGGTTGCCCGTCAGCCGCCCGCGTCGCGGATCGGCGGCCGCCGCCGGCGGCGTGCCGATCAGCCCGGAATGGAGCAGCCCGGCACGGTACAGGATCAGCCGGTCCGGCCGTGCCTCGATCATGCCGATCCCCTCGAACAGGTCGTCGCCCGCCGCGACCGCATAGGCGGCCGCCGGGGGTGTCCGGACCAGTTCGGGATCGAGGGCGGCGCGGTAGGCGGCCAGGCGCGACCCGTCGATCGTCTCGTACCCGGTCGCCCGGTGGCGGAAAAAGCCGGTGCCGCCCGATCCGCCATCGCACAGGAAATGCACGGTGGCGAACTGGAGCGCGTCGGCGGTGTCGACATGCGGAATACGCTGCTCGACGGTCAGTTCGGCCGGTGGCGTCGTGACGAGCGAGAAATTGCCGCGCGCGCGCACCGGCGCGACGGGGCCGGTGCCGAAATGCGCCTCGATCAGCGACAGGACCGAGCGTACCATCGCATCGAGATACGTTGTCGGCGCCGGCCCCAACAGGCCGGGATAATGACTGCCGACCTCGCCTGCCGGCTGGAACCGCGTCCGCGCCGCCTGTTCGATCAGGGGAGCGAGCGCCCCCGTCGCCCCGTCGACGATCACGACGGGCTGGCCTTCGCGGCCGACATGCATCACCTGCACGTCGCGGACAGTGGGTGCGGGCGCGGCGATCATTCCCGGCATCCTATCGCGTTCCGGCCGGCATGGCCCGCACGGTTTTCGGTTCCGTGCAGGCCATCCTCACCGTCAATAGGTCGCCCGCAGCGTCAGGCCATAACGGCGATCGTTCAGCTGATACTGCAACGGGGCCGCGGGGGTGCCGATATAGGTCTGGTTCATGCGGTTGTTCAGGTTCACCACGTCCGCCGTCACCGCGATATGACTGTTCACGTTGACGCTGACCGACGCGTCGAGCGAGGCATAGGGATTGGCGAACTGCAATTCGCCGGGCGCCCCGCTGCCGGTCGTGGCATCGAGATACCGGCTGCGCCAGTTCCACGCGACCCGCGCCGTGATCGGCCCCTTTTCGTACAGGCCGACCAGATTGTAGCTGTGCTTCGACAGCTTCTCCAGCGGGCTGCGGGCGGGGGCCAGCGCGTTGGTGCCGAAGAACGGGTTGGCGACGCTGCTGTCGACATAGGTGTAGTTCGCCTGCATCCCCAGCCCGCTCAGCACCCCCGGCAGGAAGTCGAAGAACTGCTGGTAGCCGACCTCGGCGCCCTTCACCGTGCCATCGGCCGAGTTGCGGACCGAATTCACGTCGTAGGGGATGCCGTTGAGCGTCTGGACCAGCACGCCACTGGCCAGGAAGCCCTTGGCGTCCTTGTAGAACAGACCGCCGGTCAGCGATCCGGTGTTGGAGAAATACCATTCCAGCGTCACGTCGTAGTTGATCGACTCGATCGGCTTCAGCAGCGGATTGCCCGAACTGGCGCTGGGGCGGCCGGTGACCGGGTTGACCTGATTGGGCGCGTTCAGCGACAGGTTGGTGGACAGCTGGTCGAAGTTCGGCCGGGCGATGCTCTTCGAGAAGGCGGCACGGAACTGCAACGTGTCGGTGAACCTGGCCCGCAGGTTGAAGCTCGGCAGGGCCCGCGTATAGCTGTTGCCGATCGACAGGGGCGACGAGGTGCCGTCCGCGTTGAACTGCGTGCCATCCGACGTCGTGTCTGTCTTCACCAGCCGGACGCCGAGCGCACCGTCGATCCGGACCTCGCCGACATCGAACGCGTAATCGCCGATGCCATAGACGGTATAGGTCTTCTCGCTCTGGAAGTTCAGCTCGCCCGGCGTGAAGTCGGTGCGGATCTGCGTGCCGAACAGCGAATAGAGCGCGCGCGTCTGCGCCATCACGCCGTCGCCCGCCGGGAATGCCGGATAGAGGATGCCGCCGGTCAGCGTGTTGCCATCGAAGAAGTCCTTCGAGGGGCCGGCCATGCCCAGTTGCGGGAACCGGGTCAGCGGGATCAGCGCGGTGCCGTTCGGCGCATTGACGCCCGGCCCCGCCGCGCTCAACCCGACGCCGTTCCAGGTGCCGCGCAGTTCGATGCCGCTATCGGCATAACGCGCCCCGCCGCGCAGCTTCGACAGGAAGCTGCCCTCGACGTCATATTCCAGGTCATAGGCCAGCGCGAGCGTATCCGCATCGTTCCGCGTGATCGAATCGGCGATGAACGGCAGCGTGTAGCTGGCGGGGTTGGTGAGCAACGCCTTGTTGCGGACGTCCCAGGACGGGCGTTTGCCGGTCAGGTCGAAATCGACGATCGACCGCTGCGAGGCGGGCACCGCGGTGGTGGTGGCGCTGCCGACCGCGCTCTGCCCGGTCTGGGTGTAGAGCGACAGGACATGGCCGTTGCGATCGGCGTTGTAATAGGAATCCAGATACTGGAAATCGAACGTCGCCTTCAGCCGGTCGGTGGCCTGCCATGCGACGTTGAAGGTGTAGTTCTGCGACGCGCTCCACAATTCCTGATCGAACCGGCCGGTCTCGAAGACCTGGTTGCGAAGCGACCCCTTGGTGGCATAGCCCTGATCGTTGAACTGGAACGTGGCGCCCGGCAGCGGATCGGTACCGTATTCGGTGATGGCGCCTGCCGCGTTGCGGACGTTGGTGCGGTTGTTGAAGTCGTAATAATAGGCGCCGGTGCGGTTGAACCAGTATTTGGTGCCCTGATACTGGGCGGTGACCAGCACGTTCTCGTTCGCCTGCCACTGAAGCGCGGCGGCGATGCCGAAACGGCGACGATCGCCGCTGTCGTCATAGATCTCGAAGCCATAGGGGATGCGCGCATTGGCCGGGGCCCCCGCGATCGTGCCCGGCTGGATTTCGGCGAACGGCCCGGCGAGGAAACCGTCCTGGCGATACTGGCTCTTGCTGTAGACCGCGTTCACCAGCAGGCCGATCTCGCCCATGCCGGTGTCCCAGCGATTGCTGTACAGGCCCGACACCGATCCACCGAACTTGTCGGCGCGATCATAGTAATTGCCCCGCGCGGTGAAGCTCATCACCTGGCCGGGGGCATCGAACGGTTTGCGGGTGCGCAGGTTGACCGCGCCGCCGATACCGCCTTCGATGATGTTGGCCGGCGGGTTCTTGTACACGTCGATACCCGACAGCAGTTCGGGCGGAATGCCTTCGAGATCGAACGCCCGCCCGCCCGATGCGGAATAGGCCGCCCGGCCATCGATGAAATTCTGCACCTGCGTCAGGCCGCGCACCGTGATCGCGGGCGACGTTCGATGATCGAAATCGGTCGCGCCCTCGCCGTAACGGCGCTGGATCTGGACGCCGGTGATGCGCTGCAATGCCTCGGTCGTGTTCACGTCGGGCAAGCGCCCGATGTCCTGCGCGTTCACCGAATCGACGATCTGGTCGGCATTGCGCTTGAGCGCCTGCGCCGAACTGAGGCTGGCGCGCACGCCGGTGACGACGATGTCATCGCCGCCATTGCCCTGTCCGGCCTGATCGGCGTTGATGGAGGCGGTGGCGCCGTTCTGCCCGGAGGCCGGTACCGGCTGCCCTGCGGCGGGAACCGCCTGCTGCGCCGCCGCACCCGTTGCCATCGCCAGCATCGTCGGAACCGACACCCCGGCCAGCCATCGCGCCACACGCATCATCGGTCATCCCCCCCTTTTGACGCGGCCCGATCTCGCATGGATCGTCACCGCCAATTGTCCGACCTGTTACGGGACAACAACCGACTGCAGCAAGCAGTTTCGTATATTATATCAGTATAGCTGGCCTAAATAGTCCAACATCCAACAGCGGTCCCATCGTCGCAATCAGGACAAATCGTTTCCTTTCCATGCGATCCGGAGCATGATGTCCGGATCATGGGAGAGGATATCCGGCGATATGGGGCGGGACACTGAGAGCATCATGGCGACGATCGGAGGGTCGATGACGTTACCGTCCGTGGTGCGGGACCTTCGCCATCTTGCCGGACCAGACGATCGTTCGACGTTCATGGCGGATGGCGACCCCTCACCCGTATTCGCCGTTCACGCCAACGACCGTCGCGGCACAGGGGTGACCGGATGATCCGGTACGCCCTGTTCGGAATAGCCGCCTTGCTGGGCTTCGTGCCCGCTGCCTTGTCCGCCCGCGATCCGGCCCTGCCCCCACCGGCGACCCTCGTCGAGCCGACGGTCGCGATCACCATCACCCCGGAGATCGATCGTCCCGGCCCGGTGTTCGAGGGTTGGGGCACGGCGCTCGCCTGGTTCGCCGATGTGACTGGCGGCTATCCCGATCCGGTGCGGCAAAAGCTGGCGGACCTGCTCTACGGCCAGAACGGCCTCGGCTTCACCATCGCGCGCTATAATATCGGCGGGGGTAACCGGGCAGGCACCGCGCCATATCTGCGGCCGGGCGGGGCGATCCCCGGCTTCTGGCGGCAACCGGCGGGGGCGGTGGGCACCGATTGGTGGAATCCCGACCGGCCGGAGATGTGGGACTGGTCCGCCGACGCCCGGCAACGCTGGTGGCTGGATGCGATCGCCGCGCGGGTGAAGGCGCCGATCCTGGAGGCATTCTCCAATTCGCCGCCATGGTTCATGACCGTCAGCGGCCGCGTGTCCGGCGCCGAGAAGGGCAAGGACGACAATCTCCGCCCCGGCCAGGAAGGGCGTTTCGCCACCTATCTGACCCGCGTGGTCGAGCGTCTGCAGCGACAGCACCGCATCGTCTTTCGCACCCTGTCGCCGGTCAACGAGCCCAACACCGATTACTGGTTCGCCGCCAACCGGCAGGAAGGATCGCACTGGTCGCCCGGCCGGCAGGCGACGATGATCGACGCCACCGCCGCAGCGCTGCGGACGCAGCGGCTGGAGACGGTCGTGGCCGCGATGGACGAGACCAGTTCCGACCTGTTCCTGACCGACTGGGCGGCCTACCCGGCCGCGACGCGGGCGCGGATCGGGCAACTGAACGTGCACAGTTACGGCACGCTTCACCAGACCGGCGTGCGTGACGTCGCGCGGGCATCGGGCATCCCGCTGTGGATGTCCGAAAACGACACCCCCGGCGACAAGCTGCCGGAGGATTTCGACGATATCCGCCCCGCGCTGGCGCTGGCCGATCACATCGTCGCCGATCTGAAGCGGCTGGAACCGGTCGCCTGGGTCTTCTGGCAGGCGGTGGAGGATTTATCGGGGGGCGCACGGGGCACCGGATCGAACTGGGGCCTCATCAAGATGGACCTGCGGGCGCCTGTCGCGGCACCTCATCCGATCCACCTCACGACCAAATACTGGGCCATGGCGAACTTCAGCCGGTCGATCCGCCCCGGCTACCGGCTGGTGCGGGTCGATGATCCCGATACGGTCGGTGCGGTGTCCGGCGACGGTCGCGACCTAGTGTTCGTCCACGTCAATGCCGGCATCTCGCCGCGACGGCTGACGGTGGCGGCCCCGGGGTCATGGACGGCGACCACGACCGTCACGGCCACCGGACGTGCCGCGGAAGCCGGCGCGCCCCTGCCCCCGACAGCTCGCACCGCCATCATCGCGGCGCCGATGTCGATCACGACCGTCCATCTGTCGAAACGGTGATGGACGCGGCGCCCGGCGTCCGATCGCCTTTGGCGAAGGGCCGGCCCAGCGTAGCGTCGGGGCACGGAACGGGGGCAGCGGCATCGCATGATCCGCTGCCCCCTTCGGTCGATCAGGGACGACGGATCGTCGTCGCCCGGCCGTCATAGACGGTCTGGGCGTCGTACCCGTTGCCGTCGGTCACCGGCTTGCCCGCCGCCGCCCATTTCACGCGGATGGTCCGCCGCGCGGGCATCCCCGGCCATGCCTGCCCTTCCCGCGCGCCGAGCGTCACCGTGCCCGTCCGATCGTCATACGCGATGGCGATCCGGCTGTACGCGCCCCGCTTGTAACCCAGGCTGGTGCCGTCATCCTCGTACAGCGAGAAACGGCCATCGGCCCCCGGATAGACGACGATGGTCAGCGGTGCGGCGCGGTCGGCATCGACATGCTGCATCACCGGCCCCATCGGCACGATCGCCCCGGCGCGCACGAACAGCGGCATCCGTTCGAACGGCGCCTTCACCGTCGCCCGGCCACCGCCGCGATACGCCTGCCCGGTCGTGAAATCGTACCAGTCGCGGGTACCAGGAAAATAGACCTCGCGCTCGCGGGCGCGGTACTCGGTCACCGGCGCGACCAGGAAGGCATCGCCGAACAGATATTCGTCCGCCAGCCCGCGTGCGGCCCGATCCTGCGGGAAATCCGCCGCCAGCGGCCGAATGATGCTGCCGTCCCTGCCATAGGTGTCGGCGCCCAGCGTGTAGATATAGGGCATCAGGCGATAGCGCAGCTCGTCGTACCACACCATCGACGCCCGCATCGGCGACGCCGGCGGGCTGATCTCGTAGATCTCGCGATAGGGATATTCGCCGTGGCTGCGGAACAGCGGGCTGAACGCACCGAATTGGAACCAGCGCAGATTGAGTTCGCGCCATTCGTCGAGATCGGCGGCGGTGGGCGTCTTGCTGGCGAACCGATCCTCCAGCGCGAAGCCGCCGATATCGTGCGTCCAGTTGGGCAGGCCCGACATCGACGCATTGACCCCGGCCGAAATCTGGGCGCGCAGATCGTACCAGCGGCTGGCGACGTCCCCCGACCAGACCGCCGCGCCATAACGCTGAAGGCCGCCGAACCCCGAGCGGGTCAGCAGGAATGGCCGCACATCGGGCTTGAACGCCGTCCAGCCGTCATAGAAGGCCCGCGCGTTCATCAGCGGGAAGCTGTTGAAATACTGCGCCGCCGGGCCGATCGCGGTCGGCTTCATCGTGTCGATCCGCTCCGGGATCGACAGGTTGGAATGCATGTCCGGCTCGCTCGCATCGGCCCACCACGCATCGGTGCCCAGCGTCGCCAGCCGGTCCTCCACCTGCCGCCAGAAGATGCGGCGGCCGGCGGGATTGTAGGGATCGTAGAAGGTGCTGGCATAGCCGGGGCCGACCCAATCCTTGTTCCCCTGTTTCAGATTGCCCTGATAGACCGCGCCGGCCGCCGCCAGTTCCTTGTAATTGTCGGTGGTCGGATAGAATTTCGGCCAGACCGAAATCATGAAGTGCGCGTCCTTGGCATGGACCTGATCCACCATCGCCTTCGGATCGGCGAAGCGCGCCGGATCGAAGCGATGGCTGCCCCATTCGGGGTCACGCCAGTACCGCCAGTCGAGGACGATATTGTCGAGCGGGATGTTGAGCGACCGGTATTTGTCGACCACGCCCGTCACCTCCGCGGCGGTGTCGTAACGCTGGCGCGACTGCCAGAAACCGTATGCCCATTTGGGCATCATCTCCGACTTGCCGGTCAGCCGGCGATAGCCCGCGATCGCGCCGTCGATGCTGCCGCCGGGGACGAACCAGTAATTCTTGGCCTGCGCCACCTCGCTGGTGAACCACAGCGAATGGCGGTCCGGCTCGGGCAGCGGATCGTTGTGCAGCAGCGCGATATAGCCCGCGTTCGGCTCCCATTCGATCCGGATCGCGGCCGTGCGCCCGGCGGTCAGCGCCACGTCGAAATTGGCGTACCAGGGGTTCCAGTTCTGGCGCCAGCGGTTCAGCACCTCACGCCCGTCGACGAACACCTTGTAGTAGCTGGAACCGTAGAGCTGGAACTTGTGGTTGCCGGTCACATTGGGGGTGACGTCGCCGGTCCACACCACCGTCTGCTTCTGCACCGCGTTGCCGGCGGTGTTCTGGCCGCCGGTCGCCGCCACCGTCTTCGCCTTGGCGGCGTCGGGCCACTTGGTCTGGTCGTTGATATACTGGTAGTCGATGGTCGGCTCCTGCCGGGTGACCACCTCCTTGCCGTCCAGATAGTAATGCGCGGTGAAGCCCGGCTTGCCGCCGGAGGTGACCTTCATCCCCTTGCCGCCGCCCTCGCCCACCAGCGCATAGGGCCGGGGGTTGCCGAAGCGACTGATCGACTCGTTGTCCCACAACAGCCCGTAGCCACGCGTCGAGACGACGAAGGGCACCGCGATGTCCATATTGTGCTGCGCGAGTTCGACGTCCTCGCCGTTATAGTCCATCTGCGCGTTCTGGTGCTGACCAAGGCCATAGAGCCCCTCGTCGGTGCCCCGATTGAACTGCTGCGACACGGTGACGAACGCTTTGCCGTCGACGCGGGTCGGCGCGAAAGCCGGGGCGCCGGCCTCGTCCAGCAGCACCTGGCCCGCGGCGTCGAGGAACCGGACACGACCATCCGCCAGATCGATATCGGCGGTCGAGCGCGTCGCGGCGACCAGCACATGGCCCGCCCGCTCGGTGACGGTATAGGGTCCCGCTGCCGGGGCGGCCGGCACCATCAGGCTGGCGGCGGGCGGGCTGGCGGCAATGGAGCCAGCGCGGGGCGTCGCGACGACGTGGACGATGCCGTCGCCATGCACCGTCACCGTGACGCGCGACGCCGTTCCACCCGCCGGGGTGACCGCCACGCCGCCTTCGATCCGCTCGTATCGGCCGGCCTGTGCCCATGCCGGACCGGCGATGACGCTGCCGGTCAGCAACGCCGCGACTACCGCTTTCCTCATCATCCACTCCCTCGTCATCGATGGCGGCCCATCGCGATATGCCGCGATTGGGGCCGATCGATCGGATTGATACCGTAACCGGCCAGATCGCCGATGTACGGGACCGCCGTTCCGGCGCGCCCTTGACGGCATGTATGGCATGAACGATACCGCTAACACAACGGGAGTGGAGCGGATTGATGGCACTCGACAGGCAGCCCTGGCTGGACGCGCTGCCCCATGACTGGCGCGACGGATCGTTCCTCGGCCGCATCGCCACCCCCGATGGACCGTCCCCGATCATGCTGCGCGGCGGTGTCGCCCATGACATGGCCCGGGTCCGCCCGACCGTGGCGCACCTGATCGCCGATCGCGCGTTCGATGGCGGCACGCCGATCGAGGCGGAGACGCTGGCGGGATTCGACCTGCTCAGTCCGATCGACCTGCAATGCGTCAAGGCGGCCGGTGTCACCTTCGCGGTATCGGCACTGGAACGCGTGATCGAGGAGCGCGCGCGCGGCGACCATGGCCGCGCCGCGAGCCTGCGCGAAGGGCTGGAGCGCGCGCTGGGCGGCGACCTGCGCGGCGTCGTCCCCGGATCGGCGGAGGCGGACGCGCTGAAACAGCGGCTGATCGCCGAAGGGATGTGGTCGCAATATCTGGAGGTCGCGATCGGCCCCGATGCGGAGATCTTCACCAAGTCGCCGGTGCTGTCCACGGTCGGCTGGGGTGCACCGGTCGGCTTCCGTTCCGATTCCACCTGGAACAATCCCGAACCCGAAGTCGTCGTCGTCGCCGGCCCGGATGGCCGTGCGATCGGCGCGACGCTGGGCAACGACGTAAACCTGCGCGATTTCGAGGGCCGCTCCGCCTTGCTGCTGGGCAAGGCGAAGGACAACAACGCCTCCTGCTCGCTCGGGCCGTTGATCCGGTTGTTCGACGACGGCTTCACGATGGACGATGTCGCGCGGGCGGAGATCGCGATGACGATCGAGGGCACCGACGGCTATCGCCTCAATGGTGCCAGCACCATGAGCGAGATCAGCCGCCATCCCGAAGAGCTGCTTCGTCAGGCGCTGAGCGAGCATCACTATCCCGACGGCCTCGTGCTGTTCTGCGGCACGTTGTTCGCGCCGACGCAGGACCGCGACGAGGCGGGACGCGGCTTCACCCACAAGGTCGGCGACGTGGTGACCATCGCGAGCGACCGGCTCGGCACGCTCGTCAATCCGGTCACCACCTCGCGCGATGCCCCCGCCTGGACGATGGGCATCGCCGGCCTGTTTCATAATCTCGCCATGCGCGGCCTGCTCGCGGCATGACCATTCCGGACGATGCCATGCTGCAACAGACCAGACGCGCCACCCACGGATCGCACCGCCGCGCCGTCTATGCCAGTCTGGAGGACCGGCGCGTGATCGTCACCGGCGGCGCCTCCGGAATCGGCGGCGGGCTGGTCGAGGCGTTCGTGGCGCAGGGCGCGCGCGTGGGTTTCCTCGACATCCTCGACGGCGAGGCGGCGGCGCTGGTCGCACGGACCGGCGACGGGGCGCGCCACATGCCGGTCTACCGGCACTGCGACCTCACCAAACTGGACGATCTGGCCGCGGGCATGGCCGCGCTGGCGGATGAACTAGGCGGCGTCGACGTGCTGCTCAATAATGCCGCCAACGACGATCGCCACCGGATCGAGGACGTGACCCCCGCCTTCTGGGACGAGCGGATGAACGTCAACCTGCGCCACCTGTTCTTCGCGGCACAGGCGGTGGTGCCGGCGATGCGCGAGGCGGGCGGCGGCGCGATCGTCAATTTCGGGTCGATCAGCTGGCATCTCGCCCTGCCCGACCTGATCCTCTACCAGACCGCCAAGGCCGCGACCGAGGGGCTGACCCGCAGCCTCGCCCGCGATCTCGGCCGCGACGGCATCCGCGTCAACACGATCGTCCCCGGCAACGTCCAGACACCCCGGCAGGAACGCTGGTACACGCCGGAGGGGGAGGCGGAGATCGTCGCCGCGCAATGTCTGGACGGGCGTATCCAGCCCGCCGACGTCGCCGCGCTGGCGCTGTTCCTTGCCTCGGACGACGCACGGATGTGCACCGCACACGAATATTGGGTGGATGCCGGCTGGCGCTGACCCCGCGCCCGCCAACCACCAACGAATCGGAGCGCCCCTCGAAGGGCGCCGCAAGGAGAGGATCATGGCCGTGGATGCCGATACCAACGATACCGGGCTCAATCGCGCGCTGATCGGCCGCATCGTCGCGGTGGCGACGATCGGCGGCTTCATGTTCGGCTATGACTCCGGAGTCATCAACGGCACGCAGAAGGGGCTGGAGGCGGCGTTCGATCTCGGCCGGCTCGGCATCGGCGTGAATGTCGGCGCGATCCTGGTCGGCTCGTCGATCGGCGCGTTCGGGGCGGGCCGCCTGTCCGACCGGATCGGGCGGCGGGGCACGATGATGGTCGCCGCGATCCTCTTCATCGTCTCCGCGCTGCTGGCGGGGGCGGCCGGATCGTCCGCGATCTTCATCCTCGCGCGCATCATCGGCGGGCTGGGGGTGGGCGCGGCCAGCGTCACCTCACCCGTCTATATCTCCGAAGTCACCCCGGCGGCGGTGCGCGGACGATTGTCCAGCGTGCAGCAGGTGATGATCATCACCGGCCTGACCGGGGCGTTCGTCGCCAATTACGTGCTGGCCCGGTTCGCGGGCGGATCGATCGCGCCGTTGTGGCTCGACTATCTGGCCTGGCGGTGGATGTTCTGGCTGCAGGTGATCCCGGCCGCCCTCTATCTGGTCGCGCTGTACTTCATCCCGGAAAGCCCCCGCTATCTGGTGGTGAAGGGGCAGGATGCCCGGGCGGAGGCAGTGCTGACCCGGCTGTTCGGCGCGGCAGCGGCCCGGCGCACGGTCGCCGATATCCGCGCCTCGCTGGCGGCGGACCATCACCGCCCGACGCTCGCCGACCTGATCGACCGGACGACGGGACGGATCAGGCCGATCCTGTGGGTGGGCATCGGGCTGGCGGTGTTCCAGCAGCTCGTCGGCATCAACGTCGTCTTCTATTACGGCGCGACGCTGTGGGAAGCGGTGGGCTTCACCGAAAGCAACGCACTCCAGATCAACATCCTGTCGGGGGTGCTGTCGATCGGCGCCTGCCTGCTGGCGATGGCGCTGATCGACCGGATCGGTCGCCGGCCGCTGCTGCTGGTCGGGTCGGCCGGCATGACAGTGACGCTGGCGGTGGTCGCCTGGGCGTTCTCCACCGCATTGCCGGACGGGGCCGGCGGCGTCGTCCTGCCCGGCCATTCGGGGCTGATCGCCCTGGTCGCGGCGAACCTGTACGTCGTGTTCTTCAACGTCAGCTGGGGCCCGGTGATGTGGGTGATGCTGGGCGAGATGTTCCCGACCCAGATCCGCGGCTCGGCGCTGGCGGTGTCGGGGTTCGCGCAGTGGATCGCGAACGCGGCGATCTCGGTCAGCTTCCCGGCGATGGCAGTGTCGCCGGGCCTCGCGGTCACCTATGTCCTCTATGCGGTGGCGGCGGCGCTGTCGTTCGTCTTCGTCCGCGCGGCCGTGGCCGAAACCCGCGGGCGCGAGCTGGAGGACATGGTGGGATAGACACCGGCGCCGTTATCCCCGCTGCCGCACCCTGGGGCGCTGGCGGGGGGCGGCATCGGATTGCCGCCGGATCAGCGTATAGCCGAGCACCAGATGCTGCGGTTCGGCGCTGCCGCCGTTGCGCCGGTCGCGCAGCATTCCGGCCAGCAGTTCGACCCCCATCCGGCTCATCTCCGCGATCGGCTGGTGGATGGTGGTGAGTTCGGGCCAGATCGTCCGTGCGATCGCGCTGTCGTCGAAGCCGACGACGGTGAAATCCCCCGGCACGTCCAGCCCGCGGCGATGCGCCATCGCGACCGCGGCGGCGGCCATGTCGTCGTTGCTGGCGAACACGGCGGTCGGCGGATCGTCGCGATCGAGCAGCTCCTCCGCCGCATCCAGCCCCGACCGATAGGTGAACAGGCCGTGGGCCACCAGATCGGCATCGAACGCGATCCCCCGCCCCTCCAGCGCGGCGCGATAACCGGCCAGCCGTTCGTCGCTGGCGGTCAGGTTGGGGTTGCCGGTGATGAAACCGATCCGCTGGTGCCCCAGGTCGAGCAGATGCTGCGTCATCTCCTGCGCTGCGGCGCGGTCGTCGATCGACACCGCGCCGAACCCGGCGCGTGGATGGCTGGTCGCCACCACCACCGTCGGCACGCCGGCATCGCGCAGCAGATCCAGCACCAGCGGCGAATCGCACAGCGGCGGCGGCAGGATGATGCCGTCGACGCCGCTGGCGATCAGGCGGGCGGCGACCTCGCGCTCATGATCGTCGAGTTCGCATTTCTGCACGATCAGCTGCGTGTCCGCCCGGCTCGCCTGTTCGAGGCTGCCGAGCAGGAATGCGCTGAGATAGGCGTCGGACGGATTGCTGAACAACAGGCCGAGCCGCAGCTGCCCGGCCCCGGCAAGGCGGCGGGCGGAACGGTTGGGGGCGTAGTTCAGTGCGGTGATCGCCGCCTGCACCGCCTCACGCGTGCTCGCCCGCACGTTGCTTTCGGCGTTGATCACGCGCGACACCGTCATCGGCGATACCTGGGCGAGACGGGCGACGTCGGTGATCGTCGGCGCACCGGTCTGCCGGGAATTGCTGCGCCGTGGCTTGATGGGCTCCGTGGTCATGGCCGCACCGTATCACCGGACGGGGCAATGCAAAGCATTGCTGGCACATTCCTGTCGCTCCCGCCGGAACCCACATCGAACAACACCAGCCGTCATCGCGACGGATGGGCGGCAGGGATCACCGCCCGCAGGCGCCGTCCGTGGCGATCGCGCGGTGCGCGATCCGTTGCAGATCGCCTGCCTGCCGGGGCGACAGGCCGAGATCGGCGGCGGCGGCCTCACGAACGCCCAGGCTGCGCGGATCGCGACCGGTGATCGCCCCGAACAGCATCAGCGCCTCCAGATAATAACCGGCGGTGCTGGCATGATAATGGTCGTCCGCCCACAGATCGAGCCGGCCGGGCGTGATCCCGTCATAGGGGTCGGCATCCGCCACGCCGGCGCGGATCGCGCAGATGAAGGCCTGCCCCACCGGCACCACGCCGCGCACGACCGGCCGGGCCTGCGCGGCGGCCCGGTCATAGGCGCGGCGCAGATCGTTCGCCATCGCCGCGATCGGCCGGCCCGTCCAGGGATTGCCCCCGCCCCGAACCAGATCGGGTCGCGACCACGTCGCAGTCAGGTGCAGCCTGACGCCCGGGTTGCGCACCGCGAACAGCGTGGCGAGTGTCTGGGTATCGGCGATGAAACGCGCCGGATCGCCGGGGCGCGCGGCGTCGAGCGTGCTGTACTCCTGCAACACGACATGGTCCCAAGCGCGGTCGATCCGCGCCCGGCGCTCCGCCAGATGCCAGCCGAGGCTACGCCCCCCGCCCGTCTCCACCGCCACGTCGTAATCGAGACCAGCCTGCTCGGCGAACCGGCGGAAGATCGCGGGCACGCCGCCGATCCCCTCGCCGTTCAGGTCGGTCACGCTGCCGGGACGGTAGCGCATCGCGGCGGACCCGGCGCCGAAGATGAAGCTGTTGCCGACGAACAGGATCGTCTCCGCTCCGGCGGTGGCGCCCGCCAGCAGGACAATCGCGACGGCCACCAGGGAGCGGACGAAGCGCCGGCGGATCATGTCACCGATATTCCACGCCATGGCGTATCCTCGCTCCGACCCGGCCGTGTTCGACCGGCGGCCGTCAAATAGGGAGGGCTTCGGCCGGTCCCGAAAGAAGATTGGCGCCGGTACCGATCTGCGCGCGCAAATCCTGCAACGTGCCGTCGAGATGCAGGCGCATCAGCCGTTCCAGTTCGACCGCATCGCGCGCCATCCACGCATCGATCAGCAGGCGATGCTCCAGATGCGCGCGCGCATCGCGCCCGGCCGGTTCGAGATGGGTGATGACATAGCGTTCGGCGAGGATCGACAACCGCTCGACCAGTTGCGTCGTCAGCGGACGACCGGCGGGGCGCACCAAGGCGGTGTGGAAATGGCGATTGCAGACCGCGACGGCAGCAAGATCGGTGTTCGCCGCCTCGTCCAGCGCATGGAAGGCAGCCAGTGCCTCCGCCCGCTGGGTTTCGTCCGCCGCCAGCGCCCCCAGGCCACCGGCCGCAGGCTCGATCGCCAGGCGCAGGGCATAGATCTCGTCGGCTTCCTCCGCCGACAGGGCACGGACCACGTAACCGCGATTGGCCTGACTGCGCAGCAGCCCTTCCTGTTCCAGCCGGGCCAGCGCCTCACGCAGGGGAATCTTGCTGACGCCCAGATCGTGCGCCAGCGCATCCTGCCGGACCGGCGTATCGTCGGGCAACACACCGGTCACGATCCGCTCGCGAACGATCTCGAATACCTGATCCGCGAGCGTGCGGGCGACGATGGTCAAGAACGGATTCCTTCGGGCAGGCGACGGGCGGGATCGACTATTCCCGATGATGTCACGTTACCGCCCAACCTTTCCAGAACGGATCGTTACGATCAATCCATATTGTTGCGATCAGTCCATATTGTGCCGAAACGATCGTGCCGACCGCGCATTATGACCGGAACGCTCAACCGGAAGCATCATCCTCACCGATCCGGCGCGCTTCCTCGATCAGCATCACCGGCACGCCGTCGCGGATCGGATAGGCGAGGCCGGCGGCCTCGGAAACCAGTTCGTCCCGCGTGGCATCGTGGCGCAACGGGGTACGGGTGGCGGGGCAGACGAGGCGTTCGAGCAGCCACGGGTCGATCATCGTCATCTTTCGGTCAGCCTATTGCAGCGTCACGCGGTTCTCGCCGCCGTGCCGCCCGAAGAACTGCATCAGCTGGATGATGAGTTCGGCGCGCGATTCGACATCGGGCGCCTCCAGCAGCGCCTGCTTGGCGGCGACATCGAACGGGGCGATCTGGGCGATGCCGTTGACGAGGCTTTCGTCATCCAGCCGGCCGACCGCATCCCAATCGACCGCATAACCCTGCACCTCCGCGAACCGTCGCGATTCCAGTTCGAGCGACGACCGGCGGCCGAGCGACAGCGTCTCGTCGGGGCGGACCGGCAGCAGGTCCGCCTCGATCTGGCGAAAGGCCGTGGTCACGTCGAGTTCGCGCACCATCCGGAACAGCGCGACCCCCTCCAGGATCAGGTTGTAGCGGCCGTCCTCCAGCGCCTCGACCTCGGCGATCTTGCCGACGCAGCCGATGTCGTAGAGCGCGGGCCGATCAGGATCGCCGACCTCCTCGTTCTGCATGTCCCGGGGCTGGATCATCGCCACCCGCCGGTCGCGCGCCATCGCATCGCTGACGAGCGCGCGGTAGCGCGGCTCGAAGATATGCAGCGGCAGGTGCATCCCCGGAAACAGCAAGGCACCGGGAAGCGGGAAGATCGACAGGCGGGTGACGGTCATCCGAACAGGATCGCGGACAGACGGCGGCGCTGCGCCGATACCCACGGGTCCATCAGCCCGACGACCTCGAACAGCGTCAGCAACTGGGTGCGTGCCGCGCCGTCGTTCCACGTCCGGTCGGCGGCGACGATGTGAAGCAGGTTGTCGGCGGCGGCATCGCGGTCGCCCGCCGCCATCTGCGCGCCGGCCAGTGCGAAGCGCTTTTCGTGATCGTCGGGGCTGGCCGCCACCTCGGCGGCGAGGGCGGCGGTATCGTTGACCGGGGCGGCCGAGCGCGCCAATGCCAGCGCGGCGCGGGCGCGGTCGATGCCGGGGTCCTTCAGCTCGGCGGGCAGCGCCGCGATCGCCGCCTCCGCCTCGTCGTGCAAACCGGCCGCGACCAGCGCACGGATGTGGCCGGACAGGACGGCGGGGTTCTCCGGCGCCATCTCGATCAACTGGCCGAAGATCGACAGCGCGCGTTCGGCATCGCCCTCGGCCAGCACCTCCTCGCCCATCGCGATCAGCGGTTCGATCTCGGCCGCCTCGTCGGCGGCAGCGGACTGGATCGGCAACTGGCGCAGCAACTGGTCCAGCATCGTGCGCAGCGCGCTTTCGGTGCGCGCGGGCGTCAGGTCGGCGACCAGCTGGCCCTGGAACATCGCATAGACGGTCGGGATCGACTTGATCTGGAACTGGCTGGCGATGAACTGATTCTTGTCGGTATCGACCTTGGCCAGCACCACGCCCTTGTCGGCATAGGCGGCGGCGACCTTTTCCAGCACCGGGGTCAGCGCCTTGCACGGCCCGCACCATTCGGCCCAGAAATCGATGATGACGAGGTTCGTCATCGATGGTTCGACGACGTCATGGCGGAACGCGGTCACCGCGTCCTTTTCGGCTGCCGACATTCCCAAGGTGGCCAAGTGATATTCCCCAGATTGCGTCCCCACTATCTGGGGGCCGTGACGGCTTAATGAAAGTCCCGTGATTTGGGCAACACGCGCACGTCACGGGGATGGGTCGGCCGGGGCGGGGTGTGACGCGGGTCGGGGCTGCGGGTGTAGACCGGCTTCACCACCGCGTCGGCGGGCGCGGGGCGCGGGTCGGCGGCATAGTCCGACGACAGGCGGGCCAGTTCGTGGCTGCGATCGTCGACCCGCGCGGTCATCAGGTGGACGACGCCCTCCTCGCTGCGCTGGACCACGCCGTGCAGGACCATCAGCCGCGACGCCATCACCGCGCGCCGGTTCGCCTCGAAATCGCGCGCCCACAACAGCCCGTTGGTGATGCCGGTCTCGTCCTCGATCGTCACGAAGATCGCATTGCCCTTGCCCGGCCGCTGGCGGACCAGCACGATGCCCGCCACGCTGGCGCGGCGGCCGTCCTTCACCCGCGCCAGATCGGCGGCGGACACGACCCCCTCGGCCCGGAACAGCGCCCGCAGGAAAGTCATCGGATGATCCTTCAGCGACAGCCGCGTCGTCTGGTAATCGGCGACGACCTGTTCGGCGAGCGGCATCGGCGGCAACGCGGCATCGGGCTCCACCCCCAGTTCGGGCGCATCGGCGGCGGCGAACAGCGGCAGTTGCGCGGGCGGGGTGCGCCGCACCTCCCAACCCGCCGTGCGCCGGTTCTGCCCCAGCGACCCGCACGCGTCCGCATCGGCCAGCAACCGCAACGCGCGGGGCGGCAGGGTGGCGCGGCGGGCAAGGTCCTCGATCGAGACATAGGGCGCGTGATCGGCGATCGCGGCGGCCCAGTCGCCCCGGAACCCGTCGATCTGGCGAAAGCCGAGCCGGATGGCGACGGTGCCATCCTCCATCCCCCCCTGCACCTCCCCGGCGGAAGCCGGGGTGCAGTTGGGCGAACCGGTGTGATGACATACCGGGGCCATCCCGACTGGACCCCGGCCTCCGCCGGGGAGGCAGGAAAGTGGCGATGCCGTTTCTTCGGGAAGAAAAACGGCAGAAGCCGCGGTAACCCCCGCCTCCACCGCATTGTCCCATCCCGAATGATTGACATCGACCGGCCGCACGATGACGCCATGCTCCACCGCATCGCGCACCAGTTGCGCGGGTGCATAGAACCCCATCGGCTGCGAATTGAGCAGCGCCGCGCAGAACACCGCCGGATGGAAGCATTTCAGCCATGACGAGACATAGACCAGTCGCGCGAAGGACAGCGCATGGCTTTCGGGGAAGCCATAGCTGCCGAACCCCTCGATCTGCTTGTAGCACCGCTCCGCGAAGTCGGCCGGGTAGCCGCGACGGACCATGCCATCGACCAGCTTCGCGCGAAAATCGGTCATCCCGCCGACGTTGCGGAACGTCGCCATCGCACGGCGCAACTGGTTCGCCTCGCCGGGCGTGAAGCCCGCCGCGACGATCGCCAGCTTCATCGCCTGTTCCTGGAACAGCGGCACGCCATAGGTGAAGCGCAGCAGCTGGTGCAGTTCGTCCGCCGGCCCATGACGCGGATCGGGGGCGGGAAATTCCACTTTCTCCTTCCCCGCCCGGCGGCGCAGATAGGGGTGGACCATGTCGCCTTCGATCGGCCCCGGTCGCACGATCGCGACCTGCACCACCAGATCGTAGAACTCGCGTGGTTTCAAACGCGGCAGCATGTTGATCTGGGCACGGCTTTCGACCTGGAACACGCCGATGCTGTCGCCCTTCTGCAGCATCGCATAGACGCGATCGTCTTCCTCCACCGCCAGATTGTCGAGCGTCGGGCGGCCCAGCCCGTTCGCCGCCATCAGGTCGAACGCCTTCCTGATGCAGGTCAGCATCCCCAGCGCGAGGATATCGACCTTCATCAACCCCAGACAGTCGATATCGTCCTTGTCCCATTCGATGAAGGTGCGGTCGGGCATCGCGCCGTTGTGGATCGGCACCATCTCGTCCAGCCGCCCCTCGGTCAGCACGAACCCGCCGACATGCTGCGACAGGTGGCGGGGGAACTTCAGCAGCCGGTTCACCAGATCGTGCAGCCGCGCCATATCCGGGTTGGCGAGGCTGTGCCCGGTCTGCTCGAACCGTTCCGGCCCGAACCGGTTGGAGAAGCTGCCCCAGACGGTGCTGGTCAGCCGCTGCGTCACATCCTCGCTCAGGCCCAACGCGCGGCCGATCTCGCGCACCGCGCTGCGCGGGCGATAATGGATCACGGTGGCGGCGATCGCCGCCCGCTCGCGACCGTAGCGGCGATAGATGTACTGCATCACCTCCTCGCGCCGCTCATGCTCGAAATCGACATCGATATCGGGGGGCTCGTCGCGCTCGGCCGACACGAAGCGCGAGAACAGCAGGTCGTATTTCATCGGGTCGACCGAGGTGATGCCCAGCAGGAAGCACACCACCGAATTGGCCGCCGAGCCACGCCCCTGGCACAGGATCGGCGGCGTGCAGGCCCGGGCGAAGCGGACGATGTCGTGGACGGTGAGGAAGTAAAAGGCGTATTCGCGGTCGGCGATCAGCCAGAATTCCTCGTTCAGCAGCCGCATCACCTTGTCCGGCACATGATCGTCGTAGCGGTCCAGCGCGGATCGCCAGACGAGATGCTCCAGCCACGCCTGCGGCGCCCATCCCGCCGGCACCGGTTCGTGCGGATATTCGTATCGAAGCTGATCGAGCGAGAAACCGATCCGCGCCAGCAGCCGTCCGGACTCCGCCACCGCCGCCGGCCGGTCGCGGAACAGGCGTTGCATCTCGCCCTCGTCCTTCAGGTGCCGTTCGCCATTGACGGCAAGGCGGCGGCCGGCGGCCTGCACGGTCAGCCCCTCGCGGATGCAGGTGACGACATCGTGCAGGTCGCGGTCGCCCGGCCATGCATACAGCGCGTCGCAGGTCGCGAGCAGCGGCACGCCCGCCGCATCCGCCACCGCCGCCAGCCGCGCCAGCCGCCGCCGGTCGCGGCCGGTGCGCGGCATCGTCACCCCCAGCCACACCGCATCGCCGCCCAGCCGGGTCAGCGCCGCCAGCGTCGCGGGCAGGCCGGGATCGGTGCGGGGCGGCGGCAGTTCGGCCCCCGGCACCGGCACGGCGCCACGATCGCTCGATTCGGGCAGCACGATCAGCAGCAGATCGCGATGCAGCGCGATCAGGTCGCCCAGCCCGAGGATGCAACCGCCTTTCTGCGCGCGGCGGTTGCCCATGGTCAGCAGCCGGGTCAGCCGCCCCCAGCCCTCGCGGGTCGACGGATAGGCGACGATGTCGGGCGTGCCGTCCGCGAACACCAGCCGCGCCCCCACCGCAAGCCTGAAATCGAGCGGTGGCAACGTCGTGCCGAGCAGACCGATCCGCGCCCGCTTCAGGGCGTCATGCGCACGGACGACGCCTGCCACGGTGTTGCGATCGGCGATCCCGATCCCCGCCAGTTTCAGCTCGACCGCGCGCGACACCATGTCGCCCGGCTGACTGACCCCGTCGAGGAACGAAAAGGCGGTGGCCGCCACCAGTTCGGCGAAGGCGGTCATGGCCAGGCCTTCGCGAGGCCCCTTCGTATGTCCGTGATGCGGGGTCGATCGTTCCGGCACATGCGAATAGCTGCGGAAACAGGCACCACCTCACCACCAAATCCTCCCCGGCGGAGGCCGGGGTCCACTTGGGAAGGCCATCGTGACCTATCGCGACCCTCCACCCAACCCGACTCCGGCCTCCGCCGGGGGAGCAAAGGGGGTCTTTGCGAAGCCCTGCCAACATCGGGATGACCGCCAGTCGCCCGCATCACGCGAACAATCCGTGGACGTACCAGCGCGGATTTTCCGTCTCCGCATACAGCCCGTGCCGGAATATCCAGAACCGGCGGCCGCGGTGATCCTCGATCCGGAAATAGTCGCGCGTGGGGATCGGCGCGTCGTGGCGGCGCCACCATTCGCCCGCGATCCGTTCCGGCCCCTCGGCCCGCGCCACGTCGTGGACGGTGCGGCGCCAGCGGAAGCGGGCGGGCGGGCCATCGGGCGTTTCGGCGGCGATCGAATCGATCAACTGCGGCGGATCGAACAGATAGATCGGGCGCAGCGGCGGTTCGCCCGGTTCGGGCCGTGGCCATTCCGCCGACGATGGCGACGCGGCGGCCGCGGGCAGCATCAGTTCGGCCTGTTCGGGGATATGGCTGTCGCGGGCGGCGAACCGGCGCACGCGCGACCGGCCCAGCCGCGTCGTCAGACGATCGACCAGCGCGGCGACCTCCTGCTGCGGGCCATGCGCCTCACCGCCGCCCTCCAGCCGCAACTGGCAGGTGTCGAGCCGCTCGGCCAGCACGACGTGCAGGCGGATCAGGTCGTACCCGAAACCGGGGTCGAGCGGGTCGGCCAGCCCCTCGATCCGTTCCGCAAACAGCCGCATCAGCACCGCCACGTCGCGCGTCGGCCGCCCCGTCTCGATCCGGAGATGGCGCACCTGCCCGTCGCTGCGGAACAGCTGCGCCTCCCAGCGGCGGCCGCCCTCGGCCCGTTTCTCCAATGCCGTCGCCGCCTCGCCGGCCAGGTCGGCGATCGTCGCCAGCGCGTAATCGGTGCGCGCGACCGGTTCAGGGAAGCGGCGCTCGACGACCACGGGCGCCGCGACGATCCGAGGCGCGACCGGGGTCTTCGCCTCCCCCGACAGGCGGCGCACCGCCATCGCCGCCCCCTCGCCGAACCGCGCCGCGATCGTCGCCAGCGGGCGCGTCATCACGTCGCCCACCGTCTTCAGCCCGGCGCGGGTCAGCGCGTCGTTATCCTCCGGCTCCAGCCCCAGCGCCGCCACCGGCAGTCGCCGCACCGCCCCCCGCTCGTCCGGGGCGGGAGCGCCGGCGAACCGGGCCAGCGCGTGCGCCACGTCCGCCGTATCGCCGAACGCATGGCGCACCAGCACCCCGCGCCGCGCCAGTCGCGCCTCGACATCGGCGGCCATCGGCCGTTCCCCCTCGAACGCATGGGTGCAGCCGGTGATGTCGAGCAGCAACGCGTCGGGCGGCAGCACCACCACGGTCGGCGTATAACGCGCGCACCCGTCCGCCAGCCGTTCCAGCCAGTCGAGATCGGCATGGGGATCGCCGTCATACACCTCCAGTTCGGGCACGCGGGCACGGGCATCGGCCAGCGTCAGCCCCGCCACCAGCCCCGCCTGCATCGCCGACCGGTCCAGCGCGTCGAGCCGCACCGCATTGCCGACCGTCTCGACCAGCGCGAGCGGGTGTTCACCCCGTCCGACGAACAGATGCGGGCGCGTCGCGCGCAGCCGCTCCACCGCCAGCCAGGGAAAGACCAGCGCCAGCCAGCGCCGGTTGCGCACCGGCGCCGCTACCGAGGGTGACGGGATCGAGGGGGTCGAAGCAACGGGTTTCACGGTTCCACTCCACGCGCCAGCGGGTGCCGGCGGGGCCGCCACGTCGCCGCAGACATTCGACATCGAAGGCGGGCAGGCCGGGAACGTCGCCCCCAGCCCCCGCCGTCAACAGTTGCGACGCCGCGGCCGCGACGCCCCAGCGGGTGGCGGCCGCACTGGGCACCGGTTCGGCGCCGATCCGCACGCTCAGCACCGTCACGCCCGATGCCTCCGCGGCCAGCATCAGCCGCCGCGTCGCGGTCAGGTCCAGCCCGGCGGCGCGGCCCCGGCTTTCGATCAGCACCAGCCCCAGCCCCGGACAGCGCGCCGCATCCGCCGCCACGCGCAGCAGCGCCGGCTCGTCGGGTACCAGCACCAGCACCAGCGATTCGGGCGGCAGCCCCAGTTCGGCGAGCCCGGCGGCATAGGGGCGACCGGCACCGCGCTCGTCATGCTCGATCCGCACCCACAGCGCCGGCAGCGCTCCCGCCGCCAGCGCCAGCGCCAGCGCGAAGCCGGTCGCCGCCGCGGCATCGTCCGGCGTCACGGCATAGACCTCATGCAGTTGCGCGCGTGCCATTCCGGCCGTTCGCCACGCATCGCCCGGCGGCCCATCCCCCACCACGACCGTCGCGCCTGCCACGCGCCGCAACTGCGCGATCCGCGCGGCGGGTGCCGTTTCAGCAAGGAAGGCGGACGACTCGATCATCAGTTGTTCTTGTAATGTTCTATCGATGAAATCGCCAAGCAAGAAATTCGTTCATTTGCGCTTGCAGCATTCCCCACCCGCTGCTAGTGGCCCGCCTCACCCAGCCGGTCCGCCGGCTCATGGCGCCAGAGCGGGCGTAGCTCAGGGGTAGAGCACAACCTTGCCAAGGTTGGGGTCGAGGGTTCGAATCCCTTCGCCCGCTCCAGTTTTTCCAAACATTGTCATGCAGTTACGATGGTCCCTCGGGGCCACCCCCTGCGTCGCGCAGTTGTTTCATCGGCGTATCAACAACGACAAGCCCGAAGGCTGAGGTAAAGCAGGCCCTCATTCGGATCGACATTAACGGCGCGCTTCCGCAACGAACCCGTATGATGCGGCTTGGCCACCTCCCACCGACGGGATCGCATCCGGAACCGGTTCTCCGGCATCGGCCCCACGCGGGACCGACACCGGAAAAACCGTCAAAAAACCGTCAATGGTCAGAGATTGGCCCTGGGTTCGTCCTTGCCCCCCACCTTGGGGATCGGATCGCCGAGCACGCCCTTGAACCAAGCGACCACCCGGTCGATCACGGGCTGCTGGAACCAGGTCAGGTCGCCATGCCCGGCCCCCTTCACCAATACATAATCCGCCTTGCTGCCCTTGGCCCGCAATGCCTCGAACAACTGCTTGCTCTGTACCGGCGAGACGAGCACGTCGGCCGTGCCATGCATGATGAGGAACGGAGGCTCGACGCCGTTCAGGTGGCCCATCGAACTTGCGGCCAGCGCCTTGGCCGGATCGGTTGAAATCGCCGCACCGGCGAATCCGCCGAACGCCGGACCGTTGACCAGAAGCGCCTCGGTCACCGCGGGGGACTGGTGCGTCTGCTGGATCTTCGGCGGGAATCCTTCGCCGATGTTGAGGAGATTCGAAATGCCGTACAGCGTGACCGCCGCCTGCACGTCGGATGACTGGTCAAGATAGTCGCCCTTGTCGAAGCTCTTCTCGCCATTGGTGACGGCGACCATCTGCGAGACGTAACCACCGGCCGAATCGCCGAGTACGCCGATCCGAGCAGGGTCTATGCCGTATTCCGCCGCATGGGCCCGCAGGTAACGCACCGCCGCCTTGCCGTCTTGCACCAGGGCCGGGAACCTGTCGGGGACGACGCGATATTCGGCCGCCGCGACGACGAAGCCGGCCTGCGCCAAGGCGGAACGCATCTCGAAATACTTCTCGTGATCGGCGGAGGTGAAGCCACCGCCCGGGAAATAGACGATTGCGGGCTTCAGATCGCTGGTCCGCGGCACGATCAACGACATGCGCAACTGTCGCACCGCCCGTGTCGATCGGATCTGCGAATAGATCACGCCACTGATCTGATCGACCTGGCTCCGCTTTCCATCGACGCTGACGACCTGCGCACCGGCCGAATAGCCGGGCAGTTGCGCATCGCCCGCCGAAGCCTCCGCGGCAACAACACTCATGCCGATAACACTCCCCATCCGGATCATCTTGATAAGGTTCATGTTTATTTCCCTGTGCCGTTGAGATCGCCCCAGTCTACATCAAAACCGATTCGGATGTGTGTCAGGCATGGTGCGGCGGGCATTTTCCCGGGCATCTGGTGGCCGGATCGATGGCAAGCGTGCCGGCTCCTGTCGCCCGAAGCCGGCGACAGGATTGCAGGGCGTGCGGCCTTGGCCACTCCGAACCGCCGGACGGCAACCTGGATGGTCAAGGATCAGGAGATATGCATGTAACCGGGCAGCCCCGCCAGATACTCGGCCGGCGTGCGCGAAGTCCTATTTATCTGACACCCAACATGAAGGTTGCTCATGCGGAGATTTGTTCGGTGCCGATCGCTTGTGGCCGATATGGACCGCATCGAATGCCGACGCGCCACGTTTCGCAACGATAAGCTTCGGGGATGGTCGGGAGAAACCGAAATGGCGGAGACGGAGGGATTCGAACCCTCGGTACGGTTTCCCGTACGACGCTTTAGCAAAGCGTTGGTTTCAGCCGCTCACCCACGTCTCCGGATCGGCAGGGTGCAGGCTATAGCCATGGTATCGCGACCGATCAACCGCCTCGTGCGATCGGTCGTGAAGATCGTTCATTGCGCCGCAAGGCGGGAGTTGGTCTACGGGGGAACAGGCGAACGTCGGAACGGATAACGGGAACATGGGTCGGATGCGCAGCGTGTGGATGGGATTGGCGCTGCTCGCGTCGCTTGGTGGTCAGCCGGGCATGGCGCAGGTGCGCACGATCGATCCCAACCGGGCGATCGATGGCGATCTGGCCGGGCCGCCGCCTGCGGCCAGTACGGCGCGCGCCGCGCCGGGGCAGGATGCGCCACCGGTGCAGGAGCCGTTCGAACCCGCCGCCCCGCCAGCCGCTCCGGCCGCCACCACTCCCCTTCCGGCGGATCAGGCCGCCGCGACGCGAGCCGAACGGACCACGGCGGCCGCCGACACCTTCCAGCGCGACGACCTGTTGGCCGCGGGCGAGGGCGTGTTCGGCAAGGGTGCGGAGGGACTCGCCGGGCTGCTGGAAAAGGTGCTGAAGGAACAGGGCCGGCCCAATGCCTATATTGCGGGGCGCGAGGCGTCGGGCGCGTTCATCGTCGGGGTCCGCTATGGCTCGGGGGTGATGACGCACAAGGTGGAGGGGCAGCAGCCCGTCTACTGGACCGGGCCGTCGCTGGGCTTCGACGTGGGCGGCGACGCCAACAAGGTCTTCGTGCTCGTCTACAATCTCTACGATACCGAGGAACTGTTCCACCGCTTCCCCGGCGCGGAGGGGAGACTGTATCTGGTCGGCGGATTCGCCGCGACCTATCTGCGGCGCGGCAACGTGGTGCTGATTCCGATCCGGCTGGGCGTCGGCTGGCGGGCGGGCGTCAACGTCGGCTATATGAACTTCACCCACAAGAGCCGCTGGTTGCCCTTCTAGATATCGGTGGCCAGCCGCCACGCCAGCGTTTCGCCCGCCATGAACGGCACCACCTCGGTGGCGCCGTCGCCGGTCGTGGCCGGCACCTGCTGCGCGACGCGTTCCAGCGTCACCGTGCCCTCGTTGAGCGGCAGGCCATAGAAACGCGCCCCGTGTTCCGCGGCGAAGCCCTCGAACCGGTCGAGCGCGCCTTCCTCGTCGAACACGCGGAGATAGGTTTCGAGCGCGAAGGGCGCGTTGAAGATGCCCGCGCAGCCGCAGCCCGATTCCTTGGCGCCGACGACATGCGGCGCGGTATCCGTGCCCAGGAAGAAGCGCGGGCTGCCCGATACTGCCGCGCGCCGTACCGCCAGCCGGTGCGCCTCGCGCTTGGCGACGGGCAGGCAATAGGCATGGGGGCGCAGGCCGCCATCGAATATGGCGTTGCGGTTCAGGATCAGGTGCTGCGGCGTGATCGTCGCGGCGATCGGATGGTCCGCTTCCGCCACGAAGGCCGCAGCCTCGGCGGTGGTGATATGCTCCATCACGATCCGCAAGCCCGGATAGTCGCGGAGCAGCGGGATCAGCACCCGCTCGATGAACACCGCCTCGCGGTCGAAGATATCGATCGACCGGTCGGTCACCTCGCCATGGATCAGCAACGGGATGCCCGCGCGCTGCATCGCCTCCAGCACCCCGGTCATCGCGCAGATATCGGTGACGCCGTGGGCGGAATTGGTCGTGGCGTGCGCGGGGTACAGCTTGCAGGCGGTGAACACCCCCTCGGCATGGCCCGCGACGATATCGTCGGGATTGCTGTGATCCGTCAGGTAACAGGTCATCAGCGGCTGGAAATCCGTATCCTCGCCCAGTGCGGCCATGATCCGGTCGCGATAGGCACGCGCCGCCGCCGCATCCGTCACCGGCGGCGTCAGGTTGGGCATGATGATCGCGCGGGCGAACTGGCGGGCGGTATAGGGGGCCACCGCGTGCAGCATCGCGCCGTCGCGCAGGTGGACGTGCCAGTCGTCGGGGCGGCGGATGGTCAGGCGATCGGTCATGCCGATGCCCTAGGATCGCCGGCGGCGGGCCGCAATCCCGATCGCCGCATTGTGTCGGGCAGGTGGCATCGCCAGATAGGCGGGATGACGATGCTGGCGAACCGGACGGTGCTGAGGGTGGCGGGCGAGGATGTCCGCGGGTTCCTGCAGGGGCTGGTCACGCACGATGTCGCCGGGACGCTGCCGGTCTGGGCGGGGCTGCTGACGCCGCAGGGCAAGGCGCTGTTCGATTTCCTGCTCTGGGCGGATGACGACGATATCCTGATCGATGTCGAGGCGGCACAGGCGGAGGCGGTGGCGCGACGGCTGACGATGTACCGGTTGCGCCGCGCAATCACGATCGCGATCGATCCCGCGCTCGCGGTTCACTGGTCGCGGGATGGCAACGCCGGCATCGCCGACCCGCGCTTGCCCGAACTCGGCCGGCGATGGCTCGCCCCGCCCGGCGGCACACCGGTCGACGACGCGTGGACCGCGCACCGCCTGTCGCTGGGCGTGACGGAGGGGACGGGCGAACTCGGGTCGGGCGAGACGCTGTGGCTGGAATGCAATGCGCGCGAACTGAACGGCGTCAGCTTCACCAAGGGCTGTTATGTCGGACAGGAGAACACCGCGCGGATGCACCACCGCGCCAAGGTGAACCGCCGGCTGGTCGTCGCGCCGATCGCGCCGGCGGGCGACCGCACCCGCGCCTTTTATCCGGCGCTGGGGCTGATGGTCGAGCATCGCCGCGTCGAAGCGCTGGGCGACGCGCTGCGCCCGGCCTGGCTGGCGGCGGCACTGGCTGACTGAGGGCGATCCCTCCGCCATCACCGGCGCGGATCGATCTCCCCTCGCCATGCGGGCGGCGGCGGGGCATGGGGTGGTGATGCACCGCGCCGCCTTCATCGCCCTCGCTGTGGCGGGTCTGTTCTGGGGACTGGGCTTCCCGCTCGGCAAGCTGGCGCTGCGCGCGGTGGAGCCGGCGCATATGGTATTGCTCCGCTTCGCGGTTGCCAGCATCGCGGCGCTGCCCTTCGCCCTGGCCGGTGCGGAGGCACGGGCGCTGTTCCGGTCGCCGCCGGTGTTGCTGGCGGGCGTGTTCTACGGCCTCGCCTTCATGGTGCAGTTCGAGGGGCTGGCCGGCGTCACCGTAACGCTGGCGGCGCTGCTGGTCGGGGCGATGCCCGCGCTGATCGCGGTCGCGGCGCATCTGATGGGGGAACGCGTCAGCCGCGCGTCATGGACCGGGGTGGCCGCCGCGACGATCGGCGCGGGCCTGATCGCGGGCAAGCCGGGTGGCGCGGGCACCGCGATCGGCATCGCGCTGTCGCTGTTGTCGCTGCTGATCTTCCTCGCCTGGCTGATCGTGCTGAAGCGGGCGCCCGTCACCCGCTCGGCGATGGCGGTTCCCTCGGTCACGCTGGTCGTCGCGACCGCCACCGTGCTGCCGGTCGCGCTGTTGCTGCACGGTGCGCCGCCGCTGGCGCTCGGCACCGTCGCATGGAGCGGTATCGTCGGACAGGGTCTGCTGTCCACCTTCCTCGCCACCGCGGCCTGGCAATATGGCGCGGCCCGCGTCGACAGCGCCAGCGCGGGCGTGTTCATCAACATCGAACCGCTGATCGGCGCCGCGCTGGGCATCGGTCTGTTCGGCGATCCGGCGGGCTGGCCGCTGGTATTGGGTGGGGTGCTGATCGTGGCGGGTAGCATCGTCGTCGTCCGTGGCGAGCGATCCGACACCACCCACGCCGCCGATGCGACCCACGGCCTGTCGCTGGATTGAGGCGGTCCGCGCAGCGCAGAAGAATGGGTTCACGCGGAGACGCGGAGGTGATCCGCCTGATGCCGATGATCCGCTTCTTCAGCGGCCTGACGATCAATGACCGCCGTTATCGCATGATCGGCTGCGCCGCCAGAATCCCTCCGCATCTCCGCGTCTCCGCGTGAACCCATTCTGCTGAAAGCGCGCTACGCCGCCCGCCGGAAGGGCACCCGGACCGGTATCGACACGACGGTCGCCGGCATCGCGGCGGGGGTAGTGACGCGCCCGCTGCGCTCCAGCTTGCCCCAGCCGATCCTCGGCCCCGTCACCGCCGCCGCGATCGCGCGCAGCACCACCGCGTAGAGCAACTGGCGATAGCCGAAGCGCATCGTCAGCAGCCGGATCGCCGGAAACCGCCCCTCGCGCGCGTCCATCCGGAACGCCGCCCAGCCGCAACCCAGATCGACCGCGGTGAACGCCGCCCAAAACGCCAGCACGGCGCCCGTATCGCCCCCCGTCGTCGACCAGCCATCGCGGGCGATGCGCCAGCCGGTACCGATCACCGCCCCCGCCAGCGCCAGATCGACCAGCGGCGACACCGCGGCGAGCAGGAACTGGAACACGATCGCCTGGGGCAGGCCGATCCGTCCCAATCCGCCCCGACCGATCGCACCGCGATGCTTCCACAGGCATTGCAGCGTGCCATAGGCCCAGCGGAACCGCTGCTTGAACAGCGCGCGCGCGGTCTCCGGCGCCTCGGTCCACGCCACCGCCGCCGTGTCGCAGGCGATGCGCCAGCCGGCGCGCTGGATCGCGATCGTCAGGTCCTGATCCTCGGCCAGCGTGTCTTCGGGATAACCGCCCACCGCATCCAGCGCGGTGCGCCGCCAGGCGCCGACCGCGCCGGGCACCACCGTCACCGCCCCCAGCGCCGCCAGCGCGCGGCGTTCCAGATTCTGCGCGGTGACATATTCCACCGCCTGCCAGCGGGTGATCCAGTTCACCGCATTGCCGATCTTCGCATTGCCCGCCACCGCGCCGATTGCCGGATCGGCGAACCAGCGCGCCATCAGCGCGATCGTGTCCGGTTCGAACTGCGTATCCGCATCGAGCGCGACGATCAGGTCGCCGCGCGCCTGCCGCAGCGCGGCATTGAGCGCCGCCGCCTTGCCCCCGTTCGCCAGCGTCAGCAGCGTGACGCGCGGGTCGATCCCGAACGCGGCCCGCACCACCGCGGACGTATCGTCGGTCGACCCGTCGTCGATCACGATCACCTCCAGATGCACGTCGCGGCTGTGCAGGATGCGCCGCACCGACGCCTCGATCACCCGCGCCTCGTTGAAGGCGGGGATCAGCACCGACACGAAGCGCGGCACCAGATGCGGTGCCGCCACCGGCGGCTCGCCGCGATGGCGATGCCGCCACGCCAGCGTGGTCAGTGCCAGCGACCGCGCCATGCCCAGCACGATCACCGCGACGAACAGCAGCCCCAGTCCCTCGCGCAGCCCCCACAGCCCGGCGAACAGACCGCTCGTCCGCGCCGCCCGCACGGTCGTGCCCGCATCAAGGCGCGGCATCGTCGCCGCGCGCGGCAGCCCGGCCAGCGTCGACACCGTCACGAAATCATAGCCGCGCGCACGCAGCGTCCGGATGATCCGCGGCAGCGCCGCCACCGTCTGGCTGCGGTCGCCGCCGGCATCGTGGAGCAGCACGATCTGCGCCGGACGGGCATCGGTGCCCGCCATCACCTGCCGCACCGTGTTCGCGACGATCGCCTCGACGCCGGGCGCCCGCCAGTCGAGCGGATCGACGTTCAGGCCGATCGTCAGATACCCCAGGTCCGCCGCTGCCCGCGACGCATGCAGTTCGTCGTGCGTGCCCGGATCGGCGTCGCCCAGAAAGGGCGGGCGGAACAGCCGCATCCCGCGCCCGGTATAGGCCTCGACCAGCCGCGCCGTCGCGTTCAGCTCCAGCTTCACCAGCGCGGCGGGTTCGCGGCCCAGATCGGCATGGCTGGTGGAATGGTTGCCCAGTTCGCTGCCCTCGTCGACGATGCGGTTGAGCAGCGCGCGCTGCCCCAGCGCATTGGTGCCGGTGACGAAGAACGTCGCGGGGGCGTGTTCGCGCTTCAGCACGTCCAGGATCTGCGGCGTCCATGCCGGGTCCGGCCCGTCGTCGAAGGTCAGCGCCACCAGCCGCCGCCGCGCGCCGGTGCGCTGCACCAGATCGCCGCTCGCCAGCCCATCGATCCGCACGTCGCGGATCAGGCCGTCGCGATCATAGGCCAGCGTCCGCCGCCCCGCCGCCGCCTGCCGGTCGAGCCGCATGATCTCACCGACCCCCGTCACCTCGATCCCGGCCGGGGCGGGCAGCACCGACAGGTCGGGCCGCCCACCGGCCCCCGCCGCCAGCGCGTCCCACAATCGCGGGTCCTCGCTGCCCAGCCGCCACAGCGCGATGCCCGCCGCCCCGGTGCGCTCGATCGCGCGCCGCTGGTTCCACGCGGTCGTCGCGTCGAGCAGCCACACCTGATGCGTCCGCCCGTTTTTTGTGTAGGCGAAATGCGGATTGCCGCTCGCCCGGTCGAATTGCGGCGTCACCCCGGCCTGCGCCGCCAGCTGCCACGCCGCCGCCACCGTCAGCGGCGTCGTGCGGCGACCGTCCCAGTCATAGGCATAGTTGCCGATCGCGACGATCGCCTTGTCCGCGCCGGTGCGGGCCACCGCCGCCGCAACGGCCTGCGCGAACCAGCCCTGCGAGGCGATCGGCCCCGCCTCGCCCCCCATCCAGTGTTCGTCATACGCCATCAGCACCAGCCGGTCCGCGACGGCGGCATAGGCGGCCAGATCCCATGCCGGATCGCCGACCGGCACTGCCAGCATCACCGCCCAGCCGCGCGGCGCGAATCGGGCGCGCAGTTCGCGCAGGAACAGCTGATAATCGCGGTGCGCCGAAGCGGGCAGGCTTTCGAGGTCGAGCATCACCCCCGCGCCCCGCTCCGCCGTCACCAGCGCGACGAGCCGGTCGGCGAATCGCGTCCGCGCCGGCGCGTCGGCGAGCAGACGGGCGGTGCCCTCGCCGTCCCAGCGTCCATCCGTCATCGCATTCTGGATCATCGGCAACAGCCGTGGCGACCGCGCCTGCCCGGCGAGCAGCGTCGCCAGTTCCCCGTCATGCTCGTAGGCGACGTGGTGATTCGCCCCCGTCACCGTCGCCAGCCCCGCCGCCAGCCAGTCGAGATCAGCGGCATGGGCGGCAAGCGATGCCCGCGACGCGGCATCCCATGGCATGTAGAACCCCAGTCGAAGCGGCGCCTTGCCCGCCGCTGCGGTACCCGTCTTGGGCAGCCAGGCCGCCGCTGTGCCGGTGGAGGCGGTCACCGCCAGTCCCTGCGGGGCGCCGGTATCCTCGGCAAAGCGCAGCGGCGCATGGGGATCGCGCGCGCCCAGGACGGTCGCGGCCCACCACACCAGCACCGCCAGCCCCAGCGCCAGCACCAGCAGCGTCACCCCGGCGATTCGCCGGCGGCGGCCACTGGCGTCGTAGAAGATCGGTTGGGTCATGCGGACTTTCGGCACCAGAAGATGGTCCGGCGGCTACCCGATCAAGGAAAACAGCCCGTTAACGGCGGGCATTATCCCTGCCCCACTGCCCTGTTCCGGGCTTCTATCCCGCCGGCAACGTCCGTCGGCCGAATCCCCCGGCAGGGGGACGCCGCACCGGCATTACCGGCACCGATTCGCTTTCTAGCAGCGCCAGCGTATCGTTGAACAACGGCCGCAGCCGCGCCACCGACTCCAGCGCCTCGTCGGGCGTATCCTGCCGCTCCACGCATTCGCGCGCGATCACCTCGATCGTCTCGGCCAGCGCGGCCAGCGGCAGCGCGCCGAACTGCCGGGCTTCGCCCTTCAGCGTGTGCGCGGGCATCACCAGCGCCGCCGCCTGTCCCTTGCGCATCGCCGCCTCGATCGCGGCGACGGATTTCACGCCGTCCTCGCGGAAATATCCCAGGATGCGGACGAAACCCGTGCCCAGTTCGGCCCGGGCGGCCGCATAGGCCGCCCGATCCACCAACCTGCTTTCCTCGAACGACACCGTGCCTGCTCCGCCCCGTCTGTTGCCACGTCCCGATCCTATCAGTCGGCGGTAAACAGGATGTTGCGCACCGATCCGGCGGCTAGTCCTTCTGGTCGAACGGATTCTTGGGCGCGCGCATGGTGACGCGCACCGGCACCGCGCCGAACCCCAGTTCCTTGCGCATCGAATTGACCAGATAGCGTTCGTAGCTGGCGGGCAGCTGGTCGACCCGGGTGCCGAAGATCACGAAGCTGGGCGGCCGCGTCTTCACTTGGGTGACGTAGCGCATCTTGATTCGCTTGCCGCCGGGGGCGGGGGGCGGGTTGGCCTCGATCGCGCGCTCGAACCAGCGGTTCAGCTCGCCGGTGCCGACGCGCTTCGACCACGCCTCGCGCACCTGGAACGCCGCGCTCATCAACTGGTCGACGCCCTTGCCGGTGGCGCCGGAAACCGTGACGACGGTCACCCCCTTCACCTGGGACAGGCCATCCTCCAGCGCGCGCTTCACGCCGTTGAACAGCGACGACGGATTTTCCGCCACGTCCCATTTGTTCAGCGCGATCACCATCGCGCGTCCTTCCTCCAGCACCTTGTCGGCGATGCGCAGGTCCTGCGCCTCCAGCCCCAGCGTCGCATCGAGCAGCAGGACGACGACCTCGGCGAAATCGACCGCGTGCAGGCCGTCGGCGACCGACATCTTCTCCAGCTTGTCCTGCACCTTGGCGCGCTTGCGCATCCCGGCGGTGTCGATCAGCTTCACCGGGCGGGGTTCGCCATGCGCCCCGCGCAACGGATCGCGCCATTGCCAGTCGACCGCGATCGAATCGCGGGTGATCCCGGCTTCGGGGCCGGTAATCAGCCGGTCCTCGCCCAGCATCCGGTTGATGAGCGTCGACTTGCCGGCATTGGGGCGACCGACGATCGCCAGCTTCAGCGGCGCGTCGAGACGTTCGTCCTCCTCGTCGTCGGGGATTTCCTTCCCCTCCAGCAGCGGCAGCAGCACCTCGAACAGGTCGCCCAGCCCCTCGCCATGTTCGGCGGACAGCTGCACCGGATCCCCGAAGCCCAGGCTGAGCGATTCGAGGATACCCTGGTTGCCGGCATTCCCTTCCGCCTTGTTGGCGGCGAGGATGACCGGGGTGGACGACTGGCGCAGCCAGCGGGCGATCTCCTCGTCCAGCGGCACGATGCCGGCGCGGGCGTCGAACAGGAACAGCGCGACATCCGCCTGCGCCACCGCCGCCTCGGTCTGCATCCGCATCCGGCCGGGCAGCGTCTGTGCGTCCTGATCCTCGTAACCGGCGGTATCGATGACGCGGAAATCGAGGCCGATCAGGTGTGCGTCACCCTCGCGCCGGTCACGCGTCACGCCGGGCCGGTCGTCGACCAGCGCGAGTTTCTTGCCGACGAGACGGTTGAACAAAGTCGACTTGCCGACATTGGGCCGGCCGACGATCGCGACCACGGGGAGTTTGGGCATCCTGCGCCCTTAGCCGCTGCCGGCCCCGCCGTCACCCTGTACGGACGGGATGACACGGGGCCATGCGGGCGGCCATCACCGATAGGCGGTGATCCGCCCCTTCTGGTCGAGCGTGTAGAGCGTCGAATTGGCGACCACCGGCGACAAGGCGAACGCCACCTTCGTCTCCACCGTCTGCACCACGCTGCCGTCCGTGGGCGATGCGTAGACGATCTGCCCTTGGGAATTGGTCAGCACCAGCCGGTTGCCGGCCAGCACCGGACCGAACCATGTGATCGGCCCTGACCGCTTCTTCAGATTGCGATAGCGCGGCAGCTGCGCGATCCAGCGCGCCTTGCCGCTGGCCCGCGACAGCGCGGCGAGGCGCGCGTCGTCGGTCATCACGAACAGCCACTCGCCCGCGATCCACGGGGTCGAGATGCCGCCCAGATTCTGTTCCCACAGTCGCTGCCCGGTCGACAGTTCCAGGGCGACCATGCGCCCGCCCTGCCCGACCGCATAGACCCGGCCGCCATCCACCACCGGCGCGGCGTCGATATCGGCGAGGCTGGATACCGAAGTCGTGGACGAGGTGCGCGACAAGGCATCCTGCCACAGCACGCGCCCGTTCTCGTAGCGATAGGCGGACAGTTCGCCCGACGAATAACCCGCGACCACCGATCCCTGGCTCGCCGCCGGTGCCGCGACGCCGAACACGCCCTGCGTCTCCAGCGTGCCGGACTGCGCCCACTGCACCTTGCCGTCGAGCTGGTTGATCGCGAAGATCTGGTTGTCCTGGCTGAGGACATAGACGTTGCCGTTGGCGATCGTCGGTGCGCCGCGCAACGGGCCGCCGGGCTTGGCGCGCCACAGTTCCTTGCCGTCGGCGGCGTTCAGCGCGACCACGTCGCCCAGCCCGTCGGTCGCATAGACCTTGCCGTCGTCATAGGAGGCGCCGCCGCCGAAGCGCGAGCCGCTGTTCTGCTTGCCGGGCGACAGTTCCGCCGTCCACAGCACCGCGCCGGTATCGGCGGCATAGGCATGGACCGCGGCGGTCACGTCGATCACGAACAGCTTGTTCTCCGCGATCACCGGCGTCGCCGCCAGCCGTTCGCGCGGCGAACCGCCGGCGATCGTCGCCTGCCATGCCCGTGCCGGCTGCGCGCCCAGCGTCAGTTGCCCCATCGACTTGGCGGCATTGCCGCCCGACTGGGTCCAGGCGTCGTTGGCGGCGGCGGCGGGCAGCGTCACCGCGACGGTCGCCATTGCGGGGTCGGCGACGATGCCGTTCTCCGACGACAGGATCGACACCCGTTCGCCCACGGTCGGCGTCTTCTTCGGACCACCGCCCTTGAAGATGCCGCAGGCGCTCAGCGCCATCAGCGCCGCCACCATCACCGGCGCACGGAAATGCCCTGTCGTAAGACGGGTGGTCATCGGACGGGGGGTCATCGGGCGGTTTCCTGCGTAGCGGCGGGGGCCGCGGGAACGGCGTCGACGCCCAATAGGCCCGCCATCTGAACGGCGCGTTGACGGATCGATCCGGGCACGCCCTCGTCCCGCGCGATCCGGGCGAACAGCTGCCCGGCCTGTGGCTTCTGGCCGAGGCGCAACTGCGCCACCGCCATCATCTCGCCCGCGCTGCCCAGCCACGCTCCGCCCGGCACCGCCAGCGGGCGCATCCGCTCCACGACGACCTGCGGCTTCAGCGTGTCGAACTCGGCGGCGGTCTGGCGGATCAGCGCCAGATCGCGAATCGGCTGTGCCTGACCGGTATCGCCCGCCACCTCGGCGAATTTGGCCGCCGCGGCCTTCAGGTCGTTGCGCTGAAGGATGATGTCCGCCTCGGTGAACTTGGCCAGCGCGCGATAGACGTCGCGGTCGGAGGCGGCGAGTTCGGCGAGCGCGGGCTGCGCCTTGTCGATCCGCCCCTGGCCCAGCGAGTCATAGGCCGCCTGCAACCGTTCGCCCTCGGCCCCCGCGGCCTCGCGGCTGCGGTGCTGCCAGTAGAGGACGCCCGCCAGCACGGCGAGGCCCAGCACAATCGCGGCGATCGCGACCTTGCCCCAGCGGGTCCAGAACTGGGTCATCCGGTCGCGGCGGACCTCTTCGTCCACCTCCCGCATGAATACTTCGGCATTGGCATTCGGCGGCAGGGCCAAGGAACGGCTCCGGGATGCAGGGAAAACGATCCGGGCTCATAGCCGGGCGGCCCGCCAAACGGAAGGGCGCTTGCCGCCGCCGCCGGTCCCGGCGGCGGAAAGACGCCCCGCCGGGGGGAAGGCGACGCCTATCCCTTGGGCACGTACACCTGCTCCGCCCCCGGAAAGGCCCGTGTCCGCACCTCGGCGGCATAGCGGGCCGCGGCGTCGGAAATCCGCCCGCCCAGATCGTCGTATCGCTTCACGAAGCGCGGCACGCGTTCGAACATCCCCAGCATGTCCTCCGCCACCAGCACCTGCCCGTCGCATTCGGCCGATGCGCCGATGCCGATCACCGGACAGGCGACCTCGCGCGTGATCGCCACCGCGATCGGCTCCATCACCCCTTCCGCGACGATCGCGAAGGCGCCCGCCGCCGCGATCGCGCGGGCATCGGCGGCGATCTTCTCCGCCTCCGCCGCGCTCCGCCCGCGCGCGCCATAGCCGCCCAGCACGTTCACCGCCTGCGGGGTCAGGCCGATATGCCCCATCACCGGGATGCCGCGTTCGGACAGGAACCGGACGGTCGCGGCCATCGCCTCGCCTCCCTCCAGTTTCACCGCCGCCGCCCCGGTCTGCTTCAACAGCCACGCGGCGCTCTCGAACGCCTTTTCGGGCGATGCCTCGTAACTGCCGAACGGCATGTCGATCACGACCAGCGCCTGCAGGCTGCCGCGCACCACCGCCGCGCCGTGCGCCGCCATCATCTCCAGCGTGACCGGCACGGTGGAGGGCAGGCCGTAGATCACCTGCCCCAGGCTGTCGCCGACCAGCAGCATGTCGCAATGCGGATCGAGCAGTTGCGCGGTCCGCACCGTATAGGCGGTCAGCATCACCAACGGCTCGCCCCCCTTGCGGGCGCGAATGGCGGGCACGGTCAGGCGCTTGCGCGGTGCCGGCGTGGGATTGGCGCGACTGGTCGCGGTGTCGATCGTGTAGGTCGTGGACATGGGCCGGATCGTAGCGGCGTGGATGCCCGCGATCCAGCGCCTGCGGGATCAGTCCATGATCGCCGCGTAGCGATCCGGCCTGAACCCCGCCTCCAGCACGTCGCCATGCACCAGCATCGGCCGTTTTATCATCGACGGCTGCGCCAGCATCAGCGCGATCGCCCGCGCCGCATCCAGATCCGCCCGTTCCGCCTCGGGCAGCTTGCGGAACGTGGTGCCCGCCCGGTTCAGCACCGTTTCCCATCCCAGCCGCTCGACCCAGCCGCGCAAGAGGTCGGGATCGACGCCAGCCTTCTTATAGTCGTGGAAGTGATAGGCCAGCCCTCGCGCATCGAGCCAGCTCCGCGCCTTTTTCACGGTGTCGCAATTGGGGATGCCGTACAGGGTGGCGGTCATGGGATGCTCTCGAAGGGGATGGGTGGCGCGCGGTAGATGCGATGCCAGGGGACAGGCCGGGGGACGGAAAGTCACGCCTAAAGTCACGAAAGTCACATCCTACAGGGGTGAATGCGCCGGGGCTGCGACCCCGCGATGCGAACGGCGGCGATGAGAAAAAGCGGTTCCGGCGGATGTAGCAGGCGGGCGGCGTGTAGGACATGGGCGACGGCCGTACTCGCGGTTTCGCGGGCGACGCGGCGCCGAAAGCCGGCGGCGTACACGGCGCGATAAACCCGTTCGCGGCGTGACCGGGGGCGGCATCCTCCGCTCTCATGATCAGTGGCGTTCCGCGGTGGCACGAGACGCTCGAATGAAATGACTGCTGTCGCCCAATTGTTGCCGTTCCCAACGCCCCGTGTGCGCCCGCTTGCGGACATAGCTGGTATCGCTCATTCGGTATTAACCGCTAGCACTCATAGCCAAACTTACGTCGAACAAGCCGGATGCGATTGTTGTGAAAGCAGGTCTACCCAAATTTTGTGTAGAATGGAAAGCAGGGGTCGAACATCTTAGACTCCCGGCACAGACGTCGTGGATAGGATCGACTTTCCTGACTGTATGGCTGCTCCTTTGGACTTGGGGCGGCATCAAGGTGGTAATTAGCCACCATCAGGATGCGATGGCGCCAGTTTGGCTTGTACTAGTGGTTCTTGTGTCGGCCGGAACGGCCGTTTTGGTTTTAGGTCAACTCGCTGGCGTCGACATTATTCGGGTACATGAGGGCGAATTAGCGATCACAAGACGTGCTGGCCCGTTTGCCCGTACGTGGCGGTATAAGACCCATATGATCAACAATTTGCGGATCGATATGTCGCAATGGACCGGAGAGGACAATGATGGGGCCCAGTATTTCCCTTTGATGAAGCAGCAATGGGGATCCGTTCGCTTCGACCACAGTCGCGAGACGATCCATCTGGCACCCCATGTTGACGCGCTTGAAGCACGACAAATTGCTGACTGGCTTCGGCGACGCTTACCCGTTTCGGCATCCCACTGATCGACATAATCGTCAGGCTGCCATCTAGACCCAGGCGCTGCCGAACGTCCGTTCTCCACCAGATTGCGACGTCCACACATGGGGCAACGGGCATAAACACCCACCGTTCCCCATCGCGCGCCAACCATCTGCAATATCTGGTCTTTCTTTCCAGACTCCGATACACTTCGCGCCATGGCCCGTTTCGCCACCTTTGCCGAGTTCTGGCCCTTCTACCTGCGCGAGCATGGTCGGGCGACGACGCGGGGGCTGCATTATGTCGGCACGACGCTGGTGGTCGCATGCCTCGTCGCCGGGATCGTCACCGGGCGGTGGGGACTGTTCCTGCTGATGCCGATCGCGGGCTATGCGTTCGCGTGGGGCGCGCATCTGCTGGTCGAGCGGAACCGGCCGGCGACCTTCACCCATCCGCTGTGGAGCCTTGCCGCCGATTTCCGGATGTATGGCTGCTGGCTGACCGGGCGGCTGGGCCGCGAACTCGACCGGGCGGGCGTGCCGCGACGGTGAGGATCGGGCGGTGAGGATGCGTGCCTTTCGCGCGCCTTGCGATAAGGACATGACCGCATGACCCATCCCTTCTTTTCGCTCCATCGCCAGCGCATGATCCGCGTCGCCGCCGCGACACCGCCCGCCAGCGTCGGCGACGTACCCGCCAACGCCGCCGCCACGATCGCGCTGGCGCGGGAAGCGGATACGCGCGGCGTGGATCTCGTCGTCTTTCCCGAACTGAACCTGACCAGCTACGCGATCGACGACCTGCACCTGCAATCCGCGCAACAGGCGGCGACCCGCGCGGCGATCGATTCGGTGCGGGCGGCCTCTGTCGATCTCAAGCCGCTGCTGCTGGTCGGCGCGGCGATCGCGCGCAACGGGCGGCTCTACAATTGCGCGCTGGCGATCCATCGCGGCCGCATCCTGGGCGTGGTGCCCAAGACGTTCCTGCCCAACTACCGCGAATATTACGAGAAGCGCTGGTTCGCCAGCGGCGCGGGCCTGATCGGCCTGACGATCGACCTAGGGGGCGACCTAGGGAGCGAACCGGGGCGCGACCCCGTCCCGTTCGGCACCGACCTGCTGTTCGCCGCCAGCGACCTGCCCTTCTTCACCGTCCATGCGGAAATCTGCGAGGATTACTGGGCGCCCACCCCGCCTTCGACGATGGGGGCGCTGGCCGGCGCGCTGGTCTGTTGCAACCTGTCCGCCTCCAACATCGTGATCGGCAAGGCGCGCGAGCGGACGATGCTCGCCGCCGCGCAGAGTGCGCGCGCGGCCTGCGCCTATGTCTATGCCGCCGCCGGGATCGGGGAAAGCACCACCGACGTGGCATGGGACGGCCAGGGCCTGATCCACGAACTGGGCGAACTCATCGCCGAATCGACACGCTTCTCCCGCACGCCCGAACTGGTCGTCGCCGACATCGATGCCGAGCGATTGTTGCAGGAGCGCGCCCGCACCGGCACGTTCAACGATGCCGCGGCCGTCGCCGGCCATCCCGAACTGCGCTTCCGCCGCATCGGCTTCGTGCACGGCGAGGATCTGGCGGATCGCGGGCTGGAACGCTCGATCCGCCGCTTCCCCTTCGTCCCCAACGATCCCGCCAAACGCGACGTCGACTGTTACGAGGCGTTCAACATCCAGGTCGAGGGGCTGGCGAAGCGACTCGAGGCGGCGCGCGCGGACACGCTGGTGATCGGCGTGTCGGGCGGGCTCGATTCGACCCATGCGCTGATCGTCGCGGCCAAGGCGATGGATCGGCTCGGCCGCCCGCGTTCGTCGATCCTGGGCTTCACCATGCCGGGCTTCGCGACCGGCGAGGGGAGCAAGGCCAATGCCTGGGCGCTGATGCGCGCGCTGGGCATCGCCGCCGACGAGATCGACATCCGTCCCGCCGCGCGCCAGATGCTGGCCGACATGGGCCACCCCTTCGGCCGGGGCGAGCCGGTGTACGACGTGACGTTCGAGAATGTGCAGGCGGGCCTGCGCACCGATTACCTGTTCCGCCTCGCCAACCAGCGCGGCGGGATCGTGCTGGGGACGGGCGACCTCAGCGAACTGGCGCTGGGCTGGTGCACCTACGGCGTCGGCGACCAGATGAGCCATTACGCGGTCAATGCCGGCGTGCCCAAGACGCTGATCCAGTTCCTGATCCGCTGGTGCATCCGGACCGACCAGTATGATGCGGAGACGAACCACATCCTCGCCGCGATCCTGGCGCAGGAAATCTCGCCCGAACTGGTGCCCGCCGATGCCGATACGGGCGCGATGCAATCGACCGAATCGATGATCGGGCCTTATGCGCTGAACGACTTCTTCGCGCATTACGTGCTGCGCCATGGCCTCGCCCCCTCCAAGATCGCCTTTCTGTGCTGGCACGCGTGGCGCGATCTGGACGCGGGACGCTGGCCGGAGGATTTCCCGGCCGACGCCCGCGTCGCCTATGACCTGCCGGTGATCCGCCACTGGCTGGAGTCGTTCTGTCGCCGATTCTTCCAGACCAGCCAGTTCAAGCGCAGCGCGCTTCCCAACGGGCCGAAGGTATCGGCGGGGGGCGCGGTCAGCCCGCGGGGCGACTGGCGCGCCCCTTCCGACGGCACCGCCAGGGTCTGGCTGGAGGAGTTGGCCGCAAACCTGCCGCAACCATCTTGAATAATCGGCGGCGTCGGCGCATTGTGACCCGCCTATGACAGTGCCTCCTCCGGATGGATCGCGCGATCGCCGGATCGAGGATCCTTCCAATCTCTGGCTGATCCATCCGCTCGGCCGCCTGCTCCTGCCGGTTGCGGTCGCGCGCGGGATATCCGCCAATGCCGTGTCGATCGCGGGACTGGCGTTGGGAACCGCCGCCGCGCTCGCCTATGCCCGCTTAGGCGACTGGCGATTCGCGCTGATCGGGCTGGTGCTGTCGATCGGCTGGCTGGTGGCGGACGGGCTCGACGGCATGGTCGCGCGCGCCACCGGCACCGCCAGCCCGCTCGGCCGGATGCTCGACGGGCTGTGCGATCATGGTGTCTTCCTCCTGATCTATGTCGCGCTTGCGATCGTGTGGGGCACGCCGGCTGGATGGGCACTGGCATTCGCCGCGGGTGGGGTGCACGCCGTGCAGTCCAGCCTGTTCGAGGGGGAGCGCACCCGCTTCCACCGCCGGGTAAAGGGGGTGGCGCTGGTCGCTGCGCCGCCGGCACCCGCCGCGTCGTCGCTGGTACGGCTGTACGACCGCGTCGCCGGCATGCCGGACCGGCTGGCGATGGCGTTCGAGCAGAAACTGGCCGCCAGCCCCGATCCCGTCGCGACCGGCGCACGTTATGCACGGGCGGCGGTGGCGCCGATGCGGCTGTTGTCGCTGGAAACCGCCAATGTCCGCATCTTCATGGTTTTCGTCGCGTGTCTGGCGGGCGATCCGCGCCTCTTCTGGTGGTTCGAGATCGTTCCGTTGACAGCGATCCTCCTGATCGGCCTCGCCTGGCATCGCCGGGTCGAGCGCACGCTTCTTTCTTCCGTCATCTCTTCCGCCCCGGCCGAGGCGCCGGCGCGATATCTCGTCAAGGAACAGGGACAGTAATGGGCACCATCCGCATCGCGATCGTCGGTATCGGCAATTGCGCCTCCAGCCTCGTGCAGGGCCTCGATTATTACGGCGAGGGCAGCAATGACCATGTCGGCCTGATGCACTACGAGGTCGGCGGCTATCGCCCCGGCGACATCAAGGTCGTGGCCGCGTGGGACGTGGATGCACGCAAGGTCGGCCGTGACGTGGCCGAGGCGGTCTTCGCCAAGCCCAACTGCACCGCCGTGTTCGCCGCCAACCTGCCTGCCACCGGCACCGTCGTGAAGATGGGCAAGGTGCTGGACGGCGTCGCCGAGCACATGGCCGATTACAAGGACGACCGTACCTTCATCGTCGCCAACGACACGCAGCCGTCGAAGGAAGACGTGATCGCCGAACTGAAGGCGAGCGGTGCCGACGTGCTGATGAACTACCTGCCGGTGGGTTCGCAGGAAGCGACCGAATTCTATGCCGAATGCGCGCTGGAAGCCGGTGTCGCCTTCGTCAACAACATCCCCGTCTTCATCGCCTCCAACCCGGTCTGGGCGAAGCGGTTCGAGGATGCCGGCGTCGCGATCGTCGGTGACGACATCAAGGCGCAGCTGGGCGCGACCATCGTCCACCGCGTGCTGACCGACCTGTTCGCCAAGCGCGGCGTGAAGCTGGACCGTACCTACCAGCTCAACACCGGCGGCAACACCGACTTCCTCAACATGTCGAACCATCGCCGGCTCGAATCCAAGAAGATTTCCAAGACCGAGGCCGTCCAGTCGGTCGCGGCGGAACGACTGGACGACGACAACGTCCATATCGGCCCCAGCGATTACGTGCCGTGGCAGAACGACAACAAGGTCTGCTTCCTGCGTATGGAGGGCCAGCTCTTCGGCGGCGTGCCGATGAACCTGGAACTGCGCCTGTCGGTCGAGGATTCGCCCAATTCAGCGGGTGTCGCGATCGACATGATCCGTTGCGCCAAGATCGCCAAGGATCGCGGCATCGGCGGCGTGATCGACCCGGCCTCCGCCTATTTCTGCAAGCATCCCCGCACCCAGATGACCGACGACCTTGCCCAGATCGAGGTCGAGAAGTTCATCGCGGCCGCCTGATATGCCGATCCGCACCGGCGTGCTGCTCGCCGCCGGGCACGGCACCCGGCTGCGGGGCAGCGCGCCCTACAAGCCGCTCTGCCCCGTCGCCGGCCGGCCGCTGATCGATCACGCGCTGACCGGCATGGCGGAGGCGGGGCTGACCCGCGCGGTCGTCGTGCTGGGTTACGGGGCGGAGGCGATCGCCGCGCATCTGGCGGCGCGCCACTGGCCGCTGGCGGTGGAGACGGTGATGACCCGCGACCACCGCGAGCCCAACGGCGTCTCCGTCCTCGCCGCCGCGCCGGTGCTGGCGGGGGAGCCGGCGGTGCTGGCGATGTGCGACCATCTCGTCACCCCCGCGCTCTATGCCCGTCTCGCCGCCACCGGTACCGGCGGCGGCGCGACCTTGGGCATCGACCGTCGCATCGGCCACCCCTGGGTCGATCCCGACGACGTGACCTGGGTGAAGACCGATGGCGACGCGATCGTCGCGATCGGCAAGGGGCTGGCGGACGCCGACTGCTACGACACCGGCGTCTTCGCGATCGGCCCCCGCCTGTTCGCCGCGCTCGGCAGCCTCGGCGCGCCGTCGCTTACCGACGGGATGCGCCTGCTTGCGGGCGATGGCCGCGCGCGCGTGGTGGATTGCAGCGATCTCGACTGGATCGACGTCGACGACCCCGCCGCGCTGGCCAAGGCGGAGGCGTGGCGGCTGGCGCTGGCGGCGTAGTCCACCCGCGTTCGTCGTTGCGAGCGGCGCGAAGCAATGACGGGATGGGTCGGTCTGTCGCTGTCGTGGCCTAAAACAGCCGCCCGCCGTCCGGCACGACCTGTGTCGGCGTAATCAGCACCACCTTGCCGTCCGCATCGGGAAAGCCGAGCGTCAGCACCTCCGACATCATCGGCCCGATCTGGCGCGGCGGGAAGTTCACCACCGCCGCCACCTGCCGCCCGACCAGCATGTTGGGCGTGTAATGCTCGGTGATCTGCGCGGACGATCGTTTGCGCCCGATCTCGGGGCCGAAATCGATCGTCAGCCGCAACGCGGGCTTGCGCGCTTCCGGAAACGGCTCGGCCGCGACGATCGTCCCGACGCGGATGTCGACCTTCAGGAAATCGTCGAACGCGATGGTTTCGGCGGGGGTGTCCACGCCTCAGAAATCCAGATTGTCGTAATGGGCGGGCGGGCCGATCATCTCCATCCGCTCGGCCAGCAGCGGGCGGAAGGACGGGCGGCTCTTCAGCCCGCGATACCAGCGCGCGGTCTGGTCATGCCCCTTCCAGTCGATGCCGCCCAGATAGTCCGCGACCGAAATCTGCGCCGCCGCGGTCAGGTCGGCCAGCGTCATCGTCGCGCCGCCCAGCCATTGCCGGTGATCGAGCAGGTAATCGGTGTAGTCGAGATGCCCGACCGCGGCCTTCATCGCCTCACGCAGCGCCTTGGCATCGGGCGTGGCGCGCTGCGCGATGCGCTTCACCATCCGCTCGTGCAGCAGCGGCCCGGTGACGTCGTGATAGAAATGCGTATCGAACCACGTCACCAGCCGGCGGATCTCGGCCCGGCTGGTCGCGGTGCCGTTGATCATCACCGCCTTGTCGATGGTTTCCTCGAAATACTCGGCGATCGCCATCGAATCGATCAGCAGGATGCCGCGATCGGCATCCACCATCACCGGCGTCTGCCCGGTCGGATTCATGTCGACGAACTCGTCGCGCCGCAGCCAAGGTGACTCGCGGACAAGCTCGTACCCCACGCCCTTTTCACCCAGCAGCAAACGGACCTTGCGACTGAAGGGACACAGGGGGAATTGATAAAGCTGCCACATGCCGCACCGTTAGCGTCCCTCCGGCGGAGGCGGAAGGGCCGCGGCGGCGGTTATCGGCGTGCGTCGACTATGTTTCGGCATGGCGGGCGCTACAGCGGGCGGATGGACGCGGTGCTTTTCATGGTAACGGCGGCGATACTGGTCGCGCTGGGCGATCGCTGGCCGATCCTGCTGCCGACCGCGGTGCCGGTGGCGGCACTGGCGGGGACGACGCTGCCCGATCTCGACATGACGCTGGGGCTGGGCCATCGCAGCGGCCTGACCCATTCGGTGTTGCCCGTCATCCTGCTGGCGTCGCGGCCACGCTGGTGGCCGGTCGCGGCGGGGCTGGCATTGGGCATCGGGCTGCACCTGTCGGCCGACGTGTTCCCCAATGCCATGCGCGGCTTCGCGACGGTGAAGGTGCCGGGCATGGGATCGATCGGGCGCGGCGGATCATGGACATGGCTGGCGGGCAATGCGCTGGCGGCGCTGGCGATCGGTACGCTGCTGCTGTGTCGGATCGCGACGATCCGGATGACGGCGGCGGTGCTGGCGATCGTCGCGGTGATCGGCACGGCCTATCTGTTCGTCACCGATGGCGGTTGGCCGGCACTGCTGGTTTACGGCGCCACCGGCTGGGCGGTGGTGCGGCGGCGGCCTACCGGTTGAAGCATCGCCTACCCATTGCCCGGTCACGTCACATCATCGATTTTCTCGCCCCGCCGTCTGCGTCAAAGTTGCCGTCATCCAGCCATGCCTCGAACCGTTGCCGCTGTGCGGGCCATTCCGGCTCCAGAAGCGAGAACCAGGCCGTATCGCGTCGACGCCCCTTCACGATGCTGTCGCCCCGCCATGTCCCCTCATAGACGAAGCCGAACCGTCGCGCGGCGCGCATGGACGCCGCGTTAAGGGCATTACAGCGCCACACGACCCGGTGATAACCGAGCGCGAAGGCGTGTTGCATCATCAGGAATATCGCCTCCGTGGCGGCGCGGGTCCGCTGGAGGCGCGGCGAGAACCAGATGCTGCCGATCTCGATCGCGGCATCGGTCGGCACGATGTCGCAAAACGAGGTCCAGCCCTCGGCCTTGCCGCTGGATGTCGGGATGACGGCGAAGAACGGTTGTCGGGCAAGGCCGCCGATCCGTTCGACATGGGCAGCCAGCGCCGCTTCCGTCGGGAAGGGGCCGTATCGCAGATAGGCCCATGACGCGTCCGCCGATCGGGCGGCATCCCACAGGTCGGCGACATGGCGGGCAGCCAATGGTTCGAGCGTGACCGCCCGGCCCGGATGCCGCCGCAACACCGGCAACGTTCGCGTCGCGTCGGCGACGATCAGACCAAGCGGCATATCGGTCATCGGTACCCCATGGCCTTGCGAGACGAACAGCTTGCCGACGGACCGGAAGGGGACGGCGTCCCCGTCCGGTCATCCCTATTCCGCCGCCACCAGTTCGACCGTGTCGTCGAGCGGGTGCGCCAGCCGGGTCAGCATCTCCTTCGGCACCACCTGCCAGAAATCGCCGGCCGTGCGCGCCCAGTCGTCGAGCAGGCCCTTCGACCAGCGGCTGTCGGTGGCCTTGGCATGGGCCTCGACCAGATCGCGCAGCACGCCTTCCCAATGCGCCGTGCCCAGCCGGCGCCAGGTGATGCTCTCGGGATTGGCGCGGGCATCGAAACGGCCTTCGGGATCGTAGACGAATGCCATGCCGCCGGTCATGCCCGCACCGAAATTGGCGCCGACCTGTCCCAGCACCACCGCGATGCCGCCGGTCATGTACTCGCAGCCATTGGCGCCGCAGCCCTCGACCACCACGGTCGCGCCCGAATTGCGTACCGCGAACCGCTCGCCCGCCTGCCCTGCCGCCAGCAGCCGGCCGCTGGTCGCGCCGTACAGCACGGTGTTGCCGATGATCGTGTTCTCCTGGCTGCGCAGCGGCGAGGACACCGCCGGCCGCACGACGATGGTGCCACCCGACAGGCCCTTGCCGACATAGTCGTTGGCATCGCCGAACACCTCCAGCGTGATCCCCTTGCACAGGAACGCGCCCAGCGATTGCCCCGCCGACCCGCGCAGGCGGATGGTGACGTGGCCGTCGTTCAGCTTGCTCATCCCGAAGGTGCGGGTGATCTCCGACGACAGGCGCGTGCCGACCGCACGGTGGGTGTTGCGCACCGAATAGGTCAGCTGCATCTTCTCGCCACGGCTGAACACGGCGGCGGCATCCTTGATGATCTGCGCATCGAGGCTGTCGGGTACCTCGTTGCGGAAGGTCGACAGGCTGAACCGGCGCTCGGCATCGGTGGCATCCACCTTGGCGAGGATCGGGTTCAGGTCGAGATCGTCCAGATGCTCCGCCCCGCGATTGACCTGACGGAGGAATTCGGTGCGCCCGATCACCTCGTCCAGCGACCGGCACCCGAGGCGGGCAAGGATGTCGCGCACCTCCTCCGCGATGAAGGTCATCAGGTTGATGACCTTTTCGGGCGTACCGGTGAACTTGGCGCGCAGCCGCTCGTCCTGCACGCAGACGCCGACCGGGCAGGTGTTGCTGTGGCACTGGCGCACCATGATGCAGCCCATCGCCACCAGCGACAGCGTGCCGATGCCGAACTCCTCCGCGCCCAGGATCGCGGCGATCACGATGTCGCGCCCCGTCTTCAAGCCGCCATCGGCGCGTAGCCGGATACGCCCGCGCAGGCCATTCAGCGTCAGCGTCTGGTTGACTTCCGACAGCCCCATTTCCCACGGCGTGCCGGCATATTTGATGCTGGTCTGCGGGCTGGCGCCGGTGCCACCGACATGGCCGGACACCAGGATCACGTCGGCATGCGCCTTCGCCACGCCCGCCGCGACCGTGCCGATGCCGGCCGAACTGACCAGCTTCACGCAGACGCGCGCGCGCGGATTGATCTGCTTGCAGTCGTAGATGAGCTGCGCGAGATCCTCGATCGAATAGATGTCGTGATGCGGTGGCGGGCTGATGAGCGTGACGCCCGGCGTCGCGTGGCGCAGCTTGGCGATGAACTCCGTCACCTTGAAGCCGGGCAACTGCCCGCCCTCGCCGGGCTTGGCGCCCTGCGCGACCTTGATCTCGATCTCCTCGCAGGCGCCGAGATATTCGGCGGTCACGCCGAACCGGCCGGAGGCGATCTGCTTGACGCCGGAATTGGCATTGTCGCCGTTCGCATAGGGCTTGAAGCGGACGGTATCCTCGCCGCCCTCGCCCGACACCGCCTTGGCGCCGATGCGGTTCATCGCGATCGCCAGCGTCTCGTGTGCCTCGGGCGACAGCGCGCCGAGCGACATGCCGGGCGTCACGAAGCGCTTGCGGATTTCGGTGATCGCCTCGACCTGGTCGATCGCGACACCCTCCGCCGGGAAGTTGAACTGCAACAGGTCGCGTAAGTACACCGGCGGCAGGTCGCTGACCCCGCGCGAGAATTGCAGATAGCTGGAATAGCTGTCGGTCGCGACGGCGGTTTGCAGCAGGTGCATCAGTTGCGCGGAATAGGCGTGCGTCTCCCCATCCGCGCGCTGGCGATAGAAACCGCCGATCGGCAGCGTCGCGACCGCGCTGTCGAACGCCGCCTCGTGCCGGATCATCGCCGACAGGTGGAGCGAGGTGTAGCCCTCGCCCGAAATCTTCGCCGGCATCCCCGGGAACAGGTCGTTGACCAGCGCGCGCGACAGGCCGACCGCCTCGAAGTTATAGCCGCCGCGATAGGACGAGATCACCGCGATGCCCATCTTCGAGATGATCTTGAGGATGCCCTCCTCCACCGCGATCCGGTGGCGGGTCAGGCATTCGTCCAGCGTCAGCGCCCCGAACAGGCCGCGGGTATGCCGGTCGACGATCGATGCCTCGGCCAGATAGGCGTTCACCGTCGTCGCCCCGACGCCGATCAGCACCGCATAGTAATGCGTGTCGAGACATTCGGCGCTGCGCACGTTGATCGACGCGTAGGAGCGCAGACCCCGCCGGACGAGGTGGGTGTGGACGGCGGCCGCCGCCAGCACGCCGGCGATCGCGACCCGGTCCTCCGACACATGCTCGTCGGTCAGGAACAGTTCCGACCGGCCCTCGCGCACCGCCTGCTCGGCCTGGTTGCGGATGCGCTGGATCGCGGCGCGCAGGCGATCGGGGCCACCGTCCGCCTCGAACGTGCAGTCGATCTCCGCCGCCGAGCGGCCGAAATGCGCCTTCAGCCGTTCCCAGTGCGCGCCGGTCAGCACCGGCGAATCGAGTACCAGCACCTTCTCGCGCTGATCGCGCACGTCGAGAATGTTGGCGAGGTTGCCGAACCGCGTCTTCAGCGACATGACATGGCGTTCGCGCAACGGATCGATCGGCGGGTTCGTCACCTGCGAGAAGTTCTGGCGGAAGAACTGGCTGATAAGGCGCGGCTTGTCGGAGATCACGGCGAGCGGCGTATCGTCGCCCATCGATCCGATCGCTTCCTTGGCGCCATCGACCATCGGCGACAGGATCAGCTCCATATCCTCCATCGTCTGGCCGGCGGCGACCTGACGGCGGGCGAGCTCGGCGCGGGAGAAGCGCACCGTCGCCTCGTCGCCGGCGGGGGGCAGGTCCTTCAGCGTCAGGAACTCGCCGGTCATCGCGGCATAATCCTGCTCGCCCGAAATCCGGTCCTTGATCGCGCGGTCCTCCAGCACGATGCCTTCCTGCAGGTCGACCGCGATCATCTGCCCCGGTCCCAGCCGGCCCTTGGCGACGATGGTCGATTCCGGCACGACGACCATGCCGCTTTCCGATCCGACGATCAGCAGGCCGTCATTGGTGCGGGTGTAGCGCAGCGGGCGCAGCGCGTTGCGGTCCATGCCCGCCACCGCCCAGCGGCCGTCGGTCATCGCCAGCGCGGCGGGCCCGTCCCACGGCTCCATGACGGAGGCGAGATACTGGTACATCGCGGCATGATCGGCGGGCATGTCGTCACTCGCCGCTTCGGGCACCAGCATCAGCTTGGCGGTGGGTGCATCGCGGCCGGAGCGGCAGATCGCCTCGAACACGGCGTCCAGCGCGGCGGTGTCGGACGCGCCGGCCGGGATTACCGGCTTGATGTCCTCCGAATTGTCGCCGAACGCGATCGACGCCATGCGGATCTCGTGGCTCAGCATCCAGTTCTTGTTGCCGCGGATCGTGTTGACCTCGCCGTTATGCGCCAGACAGCGGAACGGCTGCGCCAGCCACCATTGCGGGAAGGTGTTGGTCGAATAACGCTGGTGGAAGATCGCGACGCGGCTCTCGAACCGCTGGTCCTGCAAGTCGGGGTAGAAGATCGACAGGCTCTCGGCGAGGAACAGCCCCTTGTACACGATCGACCGTGCCGACAGCGAACAGATGTAGAAACCCTGGATCTGCGCGGCGATGATCCGCTTTTCGATGCGGCGGCGGACGAGGTACAGGTTCTTCTCGAACTCCGCCTCGTCCTGATCCGCCGGCAGCGGGCCGGCGATCATGATCTGCTCGATCTCCGGCCGGGTCGCCTGCGCCTTCAGCCCGATGACCGACACGTCGACGGGTACCTGCCGCCAGCCATAGATGGTGTAGCCCGCCTCGATGATCGCCGATTCGACGATCGTCCGGCACGTCTCCTGCGCACCCAGATCGGTGCGCGGCAGGAATATCTGGCCGACCGCCAGCCGGTTCGGCCGCACCTTGTGGCCGGAACCCGCGATGGCGTCGTCGAAGAAGCGCAACGGCAGGTCGAGATGGATGCCCGCGCCGTCACCGGTCTTGCCGTCCGCATCCACCGCGCCGCGATGCCACACCGCCTTCAGCGCATCGATCGCCGACTGCACGACCCGGCGCGACGGTCGCCCGTCGGTCGCCGCGACGAGGCCGACGCCACAGGCGTCCGACTCGAAATCGGGACGGTACATGCCGTGTTCGGCAAGATAGGCGTGCTGGTCAGTCATGGTATCAATTTCTCCGCACGGAGGGTCATGATCGTCTGGTGGGTGGCCGCGATCAGAACAGGCAGGTCCGACCATGCGCGATTGGCACGCTGCGCCCGTGCGACGACGTTGGTCGGATAATCGTGTACCAGGATGTTGCGGGTGGCGCCGATTTCGATCCATCGGTCGGCGCTCTCGATCCCGCCTAGCGCTTCGACCCGCCGAAACTGGTTCTGCGCGGACAATGCCGCGACCGTCTCTCCCGACAGGAAAAGAAGACCGCGAAAGAGCTTCCGGCTGGTCAGGTCATAAAGCTGCTCGAACATCCGCAACAGCGCGTGCAGCCGCTCCCAGGGATCATCGTCCCATTCCGACAGTGCCGTCGCATCGGCCGGCAGGAGCGTCGCCATGCGACGTGCCAGTCGCTCCAGATGCGCGGCCAGCTGTTCGGCCGCCTGCGCCGCCTCGACCGTCGCGTCACGCACCTCGTCGCGCGTCACAGGACGATCCCCTCGCGGCGGGCCGCCCGGTCGATCCAGCGATCCTCGCCCCGCGCCGCGACGACGACGTCGATCTGTTCCTCGTCCAGCGCCTTCCACAGCAGGCTGCGGAAGCGTACCTCGTGATCGACATCAGCCTTGTCCTGCGCCGTCTCGACATGCAGGTCGATATCGCCGCCCCGGCGATCGTCGTCGGTACGGCTGCCGAACAGCCGGATGACGGCATCATCGCCGAAGGCGCTGGCAGCCGCCACCTTGATGGCGTCCACCTGCTCCTCGGTCAACCTCACGCCGCCACCTTCTCGGCACGCGCCTTCGCCTTCAGCCATTTGTGCATCGATGCGGCCACGTCGCGGCCGTCGCGGATCGCCCACACCACCAGGCTGGCACCGCGAACGATGTCGCCCGCCGCGAATACGCCGTCGAGGCTGGTCATCAACGTCT